>WNFX01001679.1_pt1 | contig 22918 bp, 16 predicted proteins | sample 5400111 | NCBI WGS metagenome assembly WNFX01 (sample SAMN13153363, study PRJNA577476) | soil metagenome | isolation source: 40 cm soil or saprolite under grassland replicate 1 | place: USA:California | collected 2016-06-15 | reverse complement strand
GCAGCTCCCGCACCGCCTGCTTGGAGGTGTGCACCGCCAGCCAGGCGGCGGTGTCGTCGAACACCCGGGTGTGACCGGCACCATGCCGGGCCCACGGCACCTGGGCGACCACCACCCCATGCTCCGGGCAGCAGACCCTAGGCGCGTCGGCCTCCAGGAAGGCCCGGACGGTGCCAAGGTCCAGCGCCCGCCAGCGCCGCCGGCCCTCGCCCTGGTCGTAGCCGCCACAGCGCCGCCCGCACAGCCCACAGCGACGCTTGGCGCCCTTGCGGGGCCGCACCGCCACGCCTGGCCCATAGCCTTGCAGATCGCACGCCGTTTCCCTTCTTGCGAATCCAGCCTTTGGACAGCCGGAACCGTAGTCGGGGAGCGGCGTGCAGTCACATCCGGGCTGTCAGGCACCCACGGATCGGTGAGAAGAGCCCCATTTCTGGTCTCGGGCTCAAGCGTCCGCGTGGGGGCCTGGGGCTGCTCGGGCCGCGACGAGGAGTACGTCGTTAGGTCACGCTTGGGAGTCACAACGGTCGGCCCTTTACCGTATCTGAGATGGTCTCACACTTCGGCGCTGGTCGGCGCCGTTTCGCCGTAGCTAGCCAGCATCCGGTATTGCTTTGCGATCTGCTGATACTGACTTTCGGCCAGACTCTGCCAAGCGAATAAGCTACCAATGCTGAGTGCAAGCGTAGCAACCGTCAGGGCTAGCGAAGCAGTGACGACTCTGTTTGCTGGAGCATCATATCGAACGATCAAGAGCAGATTTCCAGACACGAGCAAGCCCAGCCCATTAAGGGACCAACCTCGCACCACCCGCAGCCGGCTACGAGAGTAGTCAAGTCGTGCGCTGAAGGCGGGTACCCTTAGTACGGCTGCACGAGCCCTCTCGTACTCAACATCATTCGCAAAGGACCGTTCCTGCAATTGCGTAGCGCGCTTCTGGAACAGTCGGTCTGCCAAACGATCAACTATAATACCAAGCGCATAGGAAAGCGACAGGGCTGAAACGAGCACTATGGGGCCATCCAGAGAACTCAACAGGCCCATGAGGTCCTTACCAATCACGGCCAGAAGGATCGCAAGCAGACACGCCAAGACACCGATCCCTATGACCAGTACTTCAACAAATAGGGTGGTCGCTCCAACTGTGCCGTCAGTATTCACTGTGCTCCCCAGACATCCGCCAACGGTTGCAGAAGTCCATCGTCAAAGCGTTCTCTCCAATTATTCCAAAGTAAGCGTGGCGTCCGGTTCAGAAGTTCAAATAGCACGATACTTTCAGGCTGGCCAATTAGAAGGTATGATCCGTCACGACCTTGCTCGCTCAGGGGTCCGTAGTCCTCATAAATGTCGGACAGCTTGGTTGCATTCTGTTCGACGAACTCCGCTAGACGGTCAGCGTAACCCGCGAAGTCCTCGCCCCCAATGGCATCGACCGCAACGGTAAGTACCTCCAGGGACAACTCCTGGTTGTAATCGGCCGCTACAAACACGTGGAAGAGGCTCTCGGCAGCGCGCAGTAGCTGAGCCTTCTCATACTCTGGATGAGCCGAGATTTCCTCCACCGCCCGCTGAACCTCGTGATCGAACAACTCCATGAGTGCTTGTAAACGATACAACGAGCGTGCGACACTCGCGGGAGCTTCCAGGAGGGGCTTGTAGAGAAGCGAATGTGATGTGCGAGACCAAAGGTCCTGCGCCGCGGTCCGAACTTGCACTTCGACTTCGACCGGCTCATCAGGGTCGTCATCATCCTCGACGGGTGCAAGAACCTGAAGGTGAATCCCACTATAGCCCAGTTCGTTCGGCGCAAGGTTCTTCCCTTCTTCGCGCAGCACACAGTGCGTGTCCTTGACCACCTCTACGAGGTCATCAAGGTCGCCAATGTGCTCAGCGACGACTCGCACACCGGCCTTGTCCGTTATCTCAGTCCAAGGATCTTCATAGTGCTTCACGAGGGCCTTCTTGATGAAGCTCGGTACGTCCTTCGCTCGGCCCTCAACATGACACTTCAGATGTCGGCGTGCGGCCTCTCGCTGTACAGTCACCTCGACCACCTGCGCGGCACGCACGAACCGCTCACGCTCACGAATGAACCGGTCCCGTGCCGCCTCAAGCGTCATGGCCGGCCGTCACTCCATTAGGACTCATCCGAAGCACGGGTTTGATCGCCGGGATGGGTCCGGCGCCGCCCAGGGCTTGCTCGGCCTTTAACAGACCGCACTTCATCAACGACTTGAAGTCTCGTGCGGCCGTCCTCCGTGCTGTCCATAGTAACCGTCCCATCCTCCAAAGTGTCGCGCGGAGCGATGACCTTGACCCGCCGGGCGAAATCGATACTAACCGACCCTAATTGGCCCTCAATCAGAACTACGGACTTGTCAAACGTGGCCGGAGGAACACCATTAGAGGTCATGTGGGACACGAAATTATCCCTATCCTCCGGTTCAAGATAATCATCAGCGAATACGGTGACGGACAGCTGGTTCCTGGCACTTTGCATCTCCGCGAGTAAGGCCACTTCATATCGAGACTTTTGCGCCGGGTCCTCAACATGGGTGTTGATGAAATCCTGTGTCTGCAGGAAGAACCGTTGGGTAGTGACAGCAGCGTCCTCGGCAAGCTGGCAGCCGAGGAATCTGTGCAAAAAGAACTCAGCGACTGCCGCGCCGGTGAGCTGCTTGTCGACCACTGCGCCGGTAAGCAGCGTTTTGGCCGCAGCAGTGGTCGTGAAGAGTCCAACCTTGAATACACGAGTCTTGCTGCCGAATAGCAGGTCCTTCAAGTAGGTTACATCATAGGTAGCCTTGCCACTGATTGTTGTGGTTTGTGCCCTCACTCCACGCTCATGTTCCAGCTTGACTATCGACAGAGCCCTCTCCTTCACAAGTTCGCAGTCAACTGCCATCAACAGACCGCCAGGGTTGACCCCCGTCTGCGATGCCCTCAGATGACCAGCAAGCTGTTGGGACATTGCCACGAATGTGGTTGGGCTACCTTGGAGATAGCCGCGCACAGCAGCGGGCACGGGGGAGCCCGCGGTGGGGTTTTCCACGACGTCTCGCGCGCCGGCTGTGAGGACTGCACGTAGGCGCTCTTGTAGATACGTTCGTACGTCGTCGGGCAGAGGACTCTCGATCTGACTGAGCGTGAGCGGCGTATTTGCTACTTGCGATGCACGGGCCTTCGGCACCTCATGGACGATAACCCGATCAATCTTGAGTCGGCCCCAGTCGGGCGTCACAACTCCTCCTCACGAATCGAAGACCACCTGTTGTGGCTGCTTGTTGCCTCTGTGTAGCCGCTTGCCTTGCCGCTATGACTTAACGCATCATATTGTGGCTGAGTGCTCGAAGCGCAACGAACGAATCCTAACAACTTCATTTCGAAGGAATGGGTCTACCGGGCAGGCGGTCGTCTCGTTAGTTCTCGTTAAGGGAGCTGATCAAGCCTCGACCTGCCTGACGCGGAGCCCTCGGCCCTCGTGCCGCCGCGATCGGTACCAGTCGCTGAGCGGCCCTGGTCCGCGCCCTGGTAGTCGCCGGACGCCTGTGCCGCACGACCGGGGTCTGGTCGCATGGTCGCTTCCGCGTGCCAGAGGTGCCTATGGTCGCCGCCGCTGCTCGATGGTGCATTCCGCGGTACCCGTGCCTGAATGGACACCGCGTCGGATAACCGCTTCCGGCACCGCACTGGTCGCATGGTAGCCTGCGCTCGCGCGGTCGCCTTCCGCGTGCTGGAGTGCCGCGTGATCGCATGGTCGCTTCCGGCACCGCGCAGTAGTCGCACTGGTCGCCCGGCACAGCTGGCGGCACAGTCCCCCGCCTGGTCGGTCTCCACATTGCCGTTGACACCTAATCGTCAAGGCGTGCGGGCTCTGACCAGGGCAAACAATTCGCAGGCTCCGAGGATCTGGCTTACCTTGGGTAGTTTATTCGCATGGCGCGCAGGTCGCTGTTCGCTCCGGTTCGGCTTCCGTAGTGCGGTTGGTCGCCAGAAACGCCCGTTCCGCATGGCGCGGTCTGATGGCATGGTCGCTTCCGCGTGCCGCATGGTCGTCTGCGCTCGGGTCTTCGCCTTCCGCATGCAGTGCCGCAGTGCCGCCGCGGTGGTCGCATAGTCGCTTTCGGCACTTCGCGGTGGTCGCATGGTCGCCCGGCACGACCGCACTCCCTCCCAAGGGGAGGTTGTCGTAGTCGGCTACAGGAAGCTCTCGCCCGGCGGGCGGCGGCTGGTCGGGTGCAGCCAGCGCAGGTACTGGCGGCTGACCTCACGAGCCAGCCGATCGCGGAGCTGCTCGCGCACGTAGGTCATCGCCGGCCGGACGAGCGCGCGGGCCTCCTCGACGCTCACCCCGCCAACCTCCAGGCCTTTGACGTGCCCGTTGCGCCAGCGGTCCACCACCGCAAGCAGGGCCACCTCGGGGCTGATGCCCACCGCGGTCCAGGTCTGCTGTGGCCAGGCGCGCAGCTCGGCGGTGAGGTCGGCCAGGAACGTCAGGTCCCGCGGCGCCCGGTCGGGGTGGCCGGTCACCAGCTGATACAGTACCTGGCCGTCTGGCTGGGGGATCTGTTGGTGCAGCAGGGCGGCTGGAGCGACCACGAGCACGCTGCTGGGCTCGGGTGCGAGCTCGGCGAGGGGCTGATCCAGCAGGATGGCCAGGTAGCAGTCGCCGACCCGGCCGGGCTGGAGCTGCTCGCCGTCGGCGTTGGGGCCAAACCACCGCACTGGCGCTCCTCGCGGTCGACGTTGGACACCAGGCTACCCGGCCACCGCGGCGCCGTCCCTGCGGCTCCACACCGATCATCGTTTCCGGGCTCGAATGGCGCGGCCCCGGGGCGGTGCCTCTCACGTCGTAGTTCGCCCGCAGCATTCCGCGACGGACTGGACGGAACACCAATGAACGCTTGATGGCTGGCGGTCACGTATCGCGGTCAGAGATCACGCCAAGCGGTTGCAAGTCCGGTGTTGCGATGCGGGGCGCACGGCCCGCTGGCCAAGTGCCATGACTTATTTAATAGTGAGCTACGAGGCGAGCCGCATCTCAGATTGCGGTCGTAGGGTGACTTCCCTTGACTGTCCAACTGGGAGTTCTTTAGGCTAACTCAGCACGCTTAGCCTTGGCCTATTCGGCCGGCACCCGTCCAACGCAGATCACCGACTGGCCAAAGCGAGGCTCAAATCGCCGCTCGGAGGCGCGGACCAGCGGCACGATGAACCGGTCGTACAGCTTGACCAGCGTGGGCGTTGGCCGAGCCTGGCCACCTACTCGCACCGCCGCCCACCACGCCAACCCGCCCAGCAGGTTCACGGGCTTGAGCACGGTCACCTGGAGCCCCGCAGCCTCGACGGCCTGGCGGAGCGCCGCCGGGGTGTAGCGACGTACATGGCCGACCGCACGGTCGAACTCGCCGTACAGTGACGGGTAGCCTGGCACAAAGACGACCACGTTGCCGCCGGGAACAACCATCGAACTCATAGCCTTTACGGCGCGCACATCCGCTTCAATGTGCTCGAGAACGTTGATGGCGACGACTGAGTCTACTGGCGGATCGACCTTAACCTCCCCGAGGAGGTCGAGAGCCTGTACCTCGACCTCCGGCCGATTGCCGAGGCGATCGCGTAGCGACCGCAGGCAAAATGGATCGCTGTCGGTCACCACCAGCCGCTTCCGCCCGGTCAGCTGCACCGCGAAGTCCCCGAGCCCGGCACCGACCTCAAGGACCGAATCGCCAAGATGAGGCTCGATCAAGTCGAAAAGGTAGCGGCGGTAGCGCACCGCCGCTCCGAGGTCCTCCAGACCGAGCGTATGGATGGTGCCCATGCTGCCTTCAACGGCGTCAAGTGCTCCGGGGGCGTCGGGGGCTCGCCGCGACAACGGCCCGACCGCTTTGGGCGCAGACCGAAATCGATAGCGGAGAGCTGCGCCCGCGGCACGGAAGCCATCGCGGAAGCGGAGCTTCTTGCCTTCGCTGTAGGTGCGGGTCCGGTAGGAGATCGGCACCTCGTAGATGATCAGGCCCTTGCGCAGGAAATGCGCGGTGAGCTCTATCTCGACGGCGAATCCCTTCGCTGTCAGAGTGAGGCCTTCGAACGCCTTGCGGGTGAAGACTTTGTGCCCGGTGTATACATCCGACAGGTAGCGGTTAAACAGCGCGTTGACGGTTGAGTTCAACAGCCGGTTAGCCACCCGCTGTGTGTAGGACAGACCCGCTGCGCTGCCCTTGAAGCGCGACCCGTAGACGACCTCGAACTCCCCTTTGAGGATCGGCGCAATGAGCGCTGGCAGGTCGGCCGGGTCGTATTCAAGATCGGCGTCCTGGACGCACAGGATGTCGCCGGTGGCCGCCTCCAGCCCGGTCCTGACCGCCGGCCCCTTGCCCAGGTTGCGCTCGTGCACGATCAGCTGGACATCGTCTCGCGGCAGCGGGTCGAGCAAGAAGCGGCCGCCGTCGGTCGAGCCGTCGTCGACGAACACGAACTCGGTCTCTACGCCCAGGGCCGCGAAGTCCACGGCGAGCAGGCGCTCGATCACCGTCGGGAGGGAGCGCAACTCGTTGTAGAACGGTACGATGACCGATAGCCTTGCCAAGAGCCCCCTCCTCGCCGCAACGACAAGTCGCGGCGTAGGTTACCACTCATGTACAAAGCGTGCTCTGGCCGGATCATGCCAGCCACTGTCCTGACAGGCCAGAGCCGACCAGCACGCCGGCGGTGGCGCTGTTTGTGGACCGGACGCGGGCGGTGCGCCCCGACTTCACCCTGACCGAGGGCAACGCGGCGGCGGTGGTGGAGCTGTGCCGGCGCCTGGAGGGCCTGCCGCTGGCGATCGAGCTGGCCGCGGCCCGCACCCGGCTGCTGGACTCTGCCGCGCTCCTGCGGCGGCTGGGCAGCCTGGACGCGTTGGGGGTGGGCGCGGTGGACCTGCCTGAGCGGCAGCGGACCCTGCGGGCCACGGTGGAGTGGAGCGTGGGCCTGCTGGAGGAGGCCGAGCGGTCGCTGCTGGAGGTGGTGGCGGCGTTCGTGGACGGCTGGACCATCCAGGTGGCTGCACAGGTCGCCGACGTGGATGAGGATCGGACGTTGGCGCTGTCGGAGGCGCTGGCCCGCCACAGCCTGGTCCAGGTGGACCGCACAGAGCGCGGCTAGCAGCCCGGCGCTTGCCAGTCTCCAGGCGAGGCAGCGGCGTTGGTGGGCCTGGTGTTGTCGTTATCGGCCGGCGGCGGCCGGCGGTCGACCATGCTGTCCCCCTCGTGGTACGCCTCTCAGAGGGGACTGTAACGATCGCCGCGCGTTGCGTCCGCGCCTGGGCGCCGTCCCGCGGTGCCCACACCCCCACCATGCTTCGCCGTGGTCAGCGGGCCGGGCGCAGGCGCGCCCGAGCGGTCCCCGCCAGCACCGCAACCTGCTCGGCGGACAGCACCGGGTCGGCGCCGAGCGCGGCGCCGAGCTGGCCGGGGGGCACGATCGCCGCGCCCTGGGCGCTCAGCCCGCCCCACTGCACGCTGGCGCCATGCACGCACAGCAGCGGGATCACGGGCGTCCCGAGGATGGCCTGGACCGCGCTGGCCTCGTCACGGACCGTCCGCAGCTGCTCGTCCAAGGGGTAGTGGTTGTGCCAGACGTGGCCGTCCGGGGTCTGCTGGATGCGGCCGGTGTACTGCTTGGAGTCGATCACGAACACCCCCGTGGGGCCGATCAGCAGGTGGTCGATGTTCGCCCGCGAGCCGGGCATCGAAAGGTCATGGAAGGCGACGTAGCCACAGCGCTCGAGGCGCCGCAGCCGCCGCGCGGTGCGCCGCTCCCCACAGGCGCCCTTGCGCCATGCGCTGGCCTCGGCGGAGGGGCGGAACCGCAGCCGCCAGCCGACCCCGCCGACCACCGCGAGGCTGGCGGCCAGTCGGGCCACGCTCGGCAGCGGGCTGGCGAGGATCGCCGCGCCGATGCCGGCGCCACCTGCCAGCGGCAGCCGCCAGGCCAGGCTGCGGCTCCAGTCGGCCAGCTCAGCGCCGCGCAGCCGCCGGTAGATCGCGTGGGCGGAGGCGCCCGGCTTCCCGTAGCTGCCGCGCGGTGGTCCCGCCGTGGCCAGCGGGCCAGAGGGGTCCGGGGAACCCAAGGGGGACGCCTCGGCGGGCGTGAGGTGGGTCCAGCCGCTGCCCAGCAGGCGGGCGGGTTGGCCGGCGTGGGCGGCCAGGAAGCGGGCGAGCTCCTCCTCGGTGAGGCCGCGGACCTGGAGGCCGTCGCCCTGGTAGATGGGCTGGCCGAGCTGCTCAAGGTCGTCAGGGTCGGGGTCGGGCGGCTGGGGCTGGTACATGGATGCTCCTTCCTGCCTGCTGGCCGGCTGCTACCGGCCGTCCCGCTCGTGATGGTCGCTGTCCTGCCGGTGTCCACGGTCGCGGTCACGGTGTCCTGGCCGGTCCTGCCGGTCGCCGTGGCGCAGCCGGTCGCGGTGCTCAGCGAGCCGGTCCAGCGCGGCGCGGACCGCGTGCCAGTCCCGCCGTCGTCCTGGGGTGTCGCGGCCGGGCTGGCTGCCCAGGACCGCGCCGAGCTGTCCTGAGCCATGTGAGGGGGCCTCGCTCCCCTTACGCTCACGGTCCGGTCCTGCTGGCCGGTCCTGCGTGGTGTCGTCGCGGTCGCGCTGCCGGCGATGCCAACCCAGCCGGTCGGACCCGGGACGGGACGCCCGACCGAGCATGGGACGGGACGCGGGACGGGCAGGACCAGACGGCTCCTCGGATGCAGGACGAGACGGCCCGGCAGGACCGCGGCCGGGTGGGTCGCGGTCGGCCGGCGCGCGCTGAGGCGTCAGACCGTCTCGGGAGGGTTCGTGGTCCGCTGCGGCGTCGGTGTCCCGCTCGGCAGGCCCGCCCACCCGCTGTGCCCGCTCGGCGGGCTCTGGCAGCCCGTGGACGCGCCGGTAGGCGTCCAGCTCGGCCGCCGCCGCGATCCACGCCTGCCGCTCGGCGGGCCGCTGGGGCATGGGGCCAAGCTCGGCCAGCAGCCAGGTTGGCGGGTCCAGCGCCATCGCGCGCTCGTCGACGCAGCGACGCCAGGCCAGCTCGCGGGTGACGAGCTGCTCGCGGCGCCTGAGTTCGGCGTCGTGTGCTTCGAGCCAGCCGGCGCGCTGCTGCTGGGCGCGGCGCAGCATCCCCACCCGTTCGGCGGCCTGGTCGGCCTGCCGGGCAAGCGTCCTGCCCCGATGCTCGGCCAGCGCCAGCCGGTCACCGGCGGCGAGCCGCGCCGCCCGGCCGCGCGCGTCCGCGGCTTCGGCGCGGGCGGCTTCCAGGTCGGCCAGGGCCTGCCGGCGGGCCTCCTCAAGGTCCTTGGCGCGGCGTTGGGCCAGCGTCAGCTCGCGCGAGCGGTCCGGCGGACACTCGGCACGCTCGGCCTGGAGCCGGTCGCGTTCGGCGCGGAGCTGCTTGGTGGACAACCGCCGCACGTCCACCAGGTCTGAGGTGTCGCTGGCCAGGGTCTTGCTGCCATCGCGGCGCATCACCCGGCCAAGCAACTGCTCGGGCTCCACCGGCTCACCCTGGGGGTGCGCGTGGGCCTCCTGGTCGCCAAGCGGCGCCGGCCCCACCGCGAGGTACAGGTCGGTGCGCTCCTTGGACCGCGACAGCTGCACGTAGCAGCCCTGCATGTCCTCGGCGCCATCCAACGCCAGCAGCGCCCGCTGCTCGGTCCGGCCCTGCGAGCGCATGTCGGTCCGCGCATACGCCAGGTCCACCCGCCGCGAGCCGCCCGGCGGCACCTCGCCATCCAGGTACCAGCCCGGCAGCCGCACCGTCCGCGGCACCTTGTCTTCGGTGGTGCGCACCGTCAGCGCCCGCCCGCGCACGTCGACCCCGACGACCACGGCCGAGGTGCCGTTGGCGACCCGCAGCCGCGTCAGGGCGTTGGCGCCCAACACCACTTGGTCGCCAACCGCGAAGCTGCGGTCGCCGACCGCCAGCCGCTGGGTCCCAAGCTCGCCGGCCTGGGCGCGGAGCCGCTGGCACAGCAGGTTCAAGCGGTCGACTTGGGCGCGGCGGTGGGCGTAGATGACCGGCGCCTCGCCGGCCTGCTGCGCGGTGAACCAGTCGCCCAGCAACGCCCGGTCCCGCTCGTCGGTGGCCTCAAACGCGCGGATGCGTTCATGCTCGGCGTAGGCGGCGATCGCCTGCTCGACCCGGCCGGCGCGCACGTCGTCAAGGGCCTGCTGCTCCCACGGCTCGACCTGGCGGCGATTGTGGGTTAGCTCGGCGGCGCCAAGCCGCAGCCGCAGCGCCCGGAAGCCGCCGCCAGCGTCGATGGAGGCGAACTGCCGGTCGTCACCGACCAGGATGACCTTGGCGCCGGCCCGCTGCGCATAGTCCAGCAGGGGGGCGAGCTTGCGGGTGCCAAGCATGGCGGCCTCATCCACCACCAGCACCGTCTTGTCGTCCAGGTCGCCCCGCTGTTTGCCCAGGTCGAGGAGGAGCCGGTCGACGGTGCGGACGTCGGTGAAGCCCTCCTCGCCGAGCCCGACGGTGGCGATCCCGGTCGGCGCGGTTCCCAGCACCTGGTAGCCGTCCAGCTCGAACGCCTCCCGCGCCAGCCCCAACGCCCATGTCTTGCCCGACCCGGCGCGGCCGACCACCATCGAGACGCCGGCGCCGGAGCGGCACACGTCCTGGACCATCGCGGCCTGGTCCTCCCCAGCGGTCTGGTGGCGCTCCAGCACCGCGCGGACGACCTCGGAGCGGACCTGGCCGCAGTCGGCGTCGCGGCGCTGGACCGCGTTAGCGACCAGCTGCCGCTCCCGCGCCAGCAGCTCCGGCGTGGAGTAGCGCTCGACGCCAACGCGCCGGTCGCGGCCGAGGTGGACCGCCCGCTCGCCGAGGAACCGCTCGGCGACCTGTTCGGCCTGGCTGTGGGCGGCCTGGGCGCTGGGCGCGACCGGCAGGCGCTTACAGAGCGTGTCGACCACGTCGGCCCGGGTGAACGTGGAGGCTTGCCCGGTCAGCCCGTTCGGCCCGGCCAGCTCGCCAAGCGCCCGCTCGACCTCCTCGGCCGTGGCCAGCCGGCCACGCCCACCCGCCAGCGCCTGGCCGAGCTCCCGCTCCCCGACGCCCGCGTCGGCCAGCTCCCGGGTCCACCGCGCATACACGCTCTGCTCGTCTTCGGCGTGGTCCTTGGGCGCGCGAGTGGCGACCGCCGCCGCGCTGGAGGCTTTGATCCCGCTCAAGCCATGCTCGGCCAGCCAGTCGTCGATCTGCTCCGAGCGCTTGGAGAACCGCTCCAGCAGCGCCCGGTCGTCCAGCCCGACGATCTCGGCCGCGCCTGACCGCTCGTCCACCTTGGTCCAGCGGACCCCGAGCCGCTCGGTCAGCGCGGCCCGCTCGGCCGCTAGGTACAGGTGGTCGGCGGCCATCAGGTGCGCGTACAGCCGGTCGGAGTCCAACGCCGTCCAGCGCCCGTCCGGTCCCTTGGCGGCGTTTTGGACCAGGACATGGGTGTGGTACTGCGGATCGCCCGCCCGGCTGACCCGGTGCTCGAACGCGATCCCCAACAGCCCACCCTGGGCCAGGTGGCGGTCGGTGCCGTTGTGGTCGCGGCGCACCCCGATCCCATGCTGCTCCAGATAGTGGATGGCGACCTGGAGCGCCGCGCCGCGGGCCTCCTGAACCTGCCGGCGGACCTGCTCACCACCGCCGCCGGCCAACAGCGACACGCTCTTGGGGCTCGAGAAGCAGTGGTCCAGGGCAGACACGCGCGCATCCACCCGCTTGCCGCGGTGCCGCCACGCCCCCTCGAACGCCTCGCCGTACAACTCCCGCGGATCGGTGCCGAGCACCTTGCGGCAGACCCGCTCGACCGTCTCGACCTTGACCCGCCTGGAGGCGCCGAGCTTGCAGGCCGCCTGCACCGACCGAACATCATTGGCGAGCGCCTTGGAGCCGGCGAGCCGCTCCAGCTCGCTGACCCCCTGCTCGGTGGCGCGGGCCTTCAGGGTGGCCAGCAGCGGCGCGGCGGGAAGCTTGGACCGCGGGTCGGCGCGTAGCAGCGGCGTGCAGCGCTGGACGCCGGTGGCCGGGTCCAGGCCACGGAACATGGCGTGGACCTGCTCAGGGGCGGCCTCGCCGACCAGCCCGCTTGAGGCGGCGGCCTCGCCCACGAACCGGCCCGGGGATTCCCCTTTGCCGGAGAAGTACTCTTCGCGGTTCTTGGCGATCTGGTCCAGCCAGTACGTCTCCTGGCCGGCCTTGAGCGCCTTCACCGGCAGCGCCACGCGGTGTCCTTTCCCCGCCCCGGGTCGTTGGGCGGCATCGCAGATGCGGATGTGTAGTGCCTTGGAATTGGCTTGAGGATAGCACGAGGGTGTGTGGCGATAGGGCACGAGAAGAGAGCTGTCATTAGAGTCGATGGGGCTTGAAATGTCTCAGGGTTTAGAGTGGACGGGATAGCGCATTGGAGGCGGGATTGCTGGACTCAGGCGGAGTAAGTAGGCTCTGAGCAGGCAAAATGTGGCGATTCCGGGAAGGCGAAGAGCCCTGCGGCTTCTAAGCCACAGGGCTCTTCACGTTAGGCTAGATAGAGCACGTTATCTGGCCATCTATGCTCCACCATTACCTGGGAAAATAGCCGCTTAGCAGAGCGCTCTAGCCTTGAATATTGGACATCACGTGCTTGATGCGCGTGTAGTCCTCGAAGCCGTACATGGACAGGTCCTTGCCGTAGCCGGAGTGCTTGAAGCCGCCGTGCGGCATCTCGGCGACCAGCGGGATGTGCGTGTTGATCCACACGCAGCCGAAGTCCAGCCGCCTGGCCATGCGCATGGCCCTGCCGTGGTCACAGGTCCAGACGCTGGAGGCCAGCCCGTACTCGACGTCGTTGGCCCAGGCCAGCGCCTTCTCCTCGTCGTCGAAGCGCTGCACCGTGATGACCGGGCCGAAGACCTCCTGCTGGATCATCTCGTCGCTCTGCTCCAGGCCGGCAACCACGGTCGGCTCGTGGAAGTAGCCGCTCCTGGAGACGACGGCATGCCCGCCGGCGAGCACCTCCGCACGGTCGGGAGCGCGCTCCAGAAAGCTCCGCACACGGGTGAACTGGTTGGCGTTGTTCAGCGGCCCGTAGTCGGCGTCCTCGTCTGGCCCGCCGGTGGTGGTGCCCTTGGCCTGCTCGACCAGAGCGGCCACGAAGTCGTCGTAGACGCGCCCGCCCGCGAGCACGCGGCTGGCGGCGGTGCAGTCCTGCCCGGCGTTGAAGTAGCCGGCGCCAGCGACGGCCGCGGCCGCGGCCGTCGCGTCCGCGTCGTCGAAGACGATCACCGGCGCCTTGCCGCCGAGCTCGAGGTGCACCCGCTTGAGGTCGTCAGCGGCCGACCTGGCGACCTCCATGCCCGCGCGCACGCTGCCGGTGATGCTCGCCATCGCCGGGACCCGGTGGCGCACCAGCGCGGCGCCGGTGTCGCGGTCGCCGCAGATCACGTTCATGACGCCCGCCGGCAGGAACTCGCTCATCAGCTCGGCCATCCACACGGTGGTCACCGGCGTGGTGTCCGAAGGCTTGAGCACCACCGCGTTGCCGGCGGCGATCGCCGGCGCCCACTTCCAGATCGCCATCATGAACGGGTAATTCCACGGAGTGACCTGAGCGCAGACGCCGACCGGCTCGCGCCGGATCATCGAGGTATGGCCGGCCATGTACTCGCCGGTCGACAGCCCGCTCAGCACGCGCGCGGCGCCGGCGAAGAAGCGGATCTGGTCGAGGGCGGGCGGCACCTCCTCGTCCATGGTGAGCTGGAAGGGCTTGCCGGTGTTCTGGCACTCCAGCCGGACCAGCTCCTCGGCGCGCTCCTCGATGGCGTCGGCGATCCGCAGCAGCGCCCGGCTCCGCTCGGACGGCGTGGCGTCCCGCCAGGTCTCGAAGCCGCGAGCGGCCGCCTGGCAGGCGGCGTCCACGTCGGCCTCGCGGGAAACCGGGGCCTCGGCGAAGGGCTGCTCGGTGGTCGGGTCGACCAGCGTGGCGGTGCGCCCTTCGGCCGCGTCCCGGTGCTCGCCGGCGATGAAGTTCTGCAGCTTGAGCATGGCCGTCCTCTCTCCTAGTCGAGCTTGCGCCGGCGGGCGGCCAGGACCTGGATCACCGCCAGGGTCACTCCGCCGAGGAAGATCAGCGTGCCCATGACGTTCACCTGCGGCGGCACGCCCACCCGGGTGGCCCCGAAGACCCAGATCGGGAAGGTCTGGGTCTGGCCGGAGTTGAAGTTGGTGATCACGAAGTCGTCGATCGACAGCGCGAACGACAGCAGCGCGCCGGCCAGGATCCCCGGGAAGATCAGCGGGAGGGTCACCTTGCGGAAAGTCGCCCACGGGTCGGCGCCGAGGTCCTGGGCGGCCTCCTCCAGGGTCCGGTCGAAGCCTGCCAGGCGAGCCCGTACGGTGACCGCGACGTAGGCGATGGTGAACATCACGTGGGCCAGCAGGATGGTGAGGAAGCCGCGCTGGAACTGGACGCTGATGAACAATGTCAGCAGCGAGGCGCCGAGCACCAGCTCCGGCGCGGCGATGTTGGCGAACATCAGCAGGTCGGTTGCGCCCTGCCCGCGGAAGCGGTAGCGGCCCAGCGCCAGCCCCATCATGGTTCCGAGCACCGTCGAGATGATCGTGGTGAACAGCGCGATCAGCAGCGAGTTCCGCAGCGCCTGGGACAGGTCGGGGATGTCGAACAGCTTCCCGTACCACTTGAAGGTGAAGCCCTGCCAGCGCAGGTTGACCCGGGAGTGGGTGTCGTTGAAGCCGAACGCGATCATCACCAGGATCGGCGCGGTCAGGTAGAAGATCATGAACCACGTGAAGGCGCCCAGCAGGCGGGCGATCAGCCGGCTCTGCCCCCGGCGCCGCGGCCCCGGGCCCGCCCGCTCACCGGCCGCCGGCTGCCCGACCGGCCGCTGCGCCGCGGTGGTCGTCATCCGCCCGCCACCTCGTAGACCCGCTCGGTCCCGAGCACTCTCGCGTAGACGATCACGCCGACGATCAGCACCGCCATGAGGATGAACGACAGCGCCGAGGCCAGCGGGTAGTCGTTGTTGGTCAGATAGAGCGTCTGGATGACGTTGCCGATCATGGTCGTCCTGGTCCCGCCCAGGATGCTCGCGCTGACGTAGTCGGCCGCGGCCGGCACGAAGGTGAGCAGCACGCCGGCGAACACGCCCGGGATCGACAGCGGGAACACCACCCGCAGGAACGCCCGCACGCGGCTGGCGTACAGGTCGTTGGCCGCCTCGACCAGCTCGGGGTCGATGCGCTCCAGCGAGACGAACAGCGGTAGCACCATGAAGGGCAGGAAGTTGTAGGTGAGCCCGCCGATCACCGCCAGCGAGGTGGCCAGCACGTGGAAGTTGGAGGGCAGCAGGTGCAGGTCCTTCAGCGGCCCCAGCAGGATGCCATTGTCGGAGAGGATGAACTGCCAGGCCACGGTCCGGATCACGAACGACACGAAGAACGGCAGCAGCAGCAGGAACAGGTAGAACGACTTGCGCCGCCCGCCGTGGAAGGCGATCCAGTAGGCCATCGGGTAGCCGAGCACGAAGGTCGCGCCGGTCACGATGAGCCCGTAGAAGAGCGAGCGCACGAACTGCACGTGGTACAGGCGCATGGCGTCCGAGTAGTTGGCGAAATGCCAGGTGAACTGGAAGCCCCGCTCGACGTCGCCGGTCTGCAGCGAGACCGACAGGGTCATCACGATCGGCACGACGAAGAACACGGCCAGCCAGACAATCCCCGGCAGCGCCAGCAGGTACGGGGCAAGCCGGAACCGCCGCCGTGCGCTCACCGCGCTCATCAGGCCACCGCTACGACTGGACGATCGGCTCGAAGATGCTGTTCCACACCTTCTCCTCGTCGACCGTCAGCACCCGGTAGCGGTGGGTGTTGGAGAGGTCCTGAGCGGTCGGGAAGATCAGGGGGTCCTTGACCGCCGCCTCCAGCGTCGACTTCTCGTCCCCCTTCGCGGTGGGGATCTGCGACTGCATGGCCGCCTTGGCGCCGTCCTGCGCGGGCGTGATGTACTCGATGAAGGCGGCGAGCTGCGCCGCGATGTCCGGCTTGTAGACGAAGTCCATGTAGGTGAGCGCGTCGAGCGGGTGCTTGGCCTTCAAGGGGATGCACATGTTGTCGGTCCACAGCATCCCGCCCTGCTCGGGGATCACGAACTTGATCGCCCCGGCCTTGCCGGCCTTCTCCAGCTCGGCGTTGATCTGGAAGATGTCGCCGGAGTAGGCCATCGAGAGCCACAGATCGCCGGACTCGAGCCCCTGGATCTCCCCGGCGTTGTCGATGTACTTGCGCAGGATCCCGCTGTCGCGCTGTTGCTTGAGCTTGTCCGCGGCGCGCCGCCAGTCGGCCTCCGTGGAGGTCTCCGGCTTGATGCCCAGCCCCACCATGGTGAAGTTCGGCAGGTCGACGTTGTCGCCGAACATGCCCACCCTGCCCTTGAACTTGGGGTCGAACAGGTCGTCGAAGCTGGTGATCTCCCGGCCGGTCAGCTTGGGGTTGTAGCCGATCGCGGTGATGCCCGACTGCCAGGCGACGCTGTGCTTATTGCCCGGGTCGTAGCTCGGGTTCTTGAACTGCGCGGAGGCGTACTGGTTGAAGTTCGGCATCCGGGCGGTGTCCAGCTCCTGCAGGAAGTTCTGGCGGATGAGCTTCTCGATGGAGCCCCCGTTGGTGATCACCATCAGGTCCCAGCCGGTGTCCTGGCCGGCCCGCAGCGACGGGGTGATCTTGCCGAGGAACGAGTCGTTGTCCTGGATCACCTCTTTGTAGTTCACCTTGATGCCAGTCGAGTCGGTGAACCGCTGGAGCGTGGTCTTGCCGTTGACCGGGTCGGTGTCGATGTAGGCGGGCCAGTTCGCGAAGTTCAGCACGTTGGCCTTGGTCTGCTTGTCCCAGAAGGCCTTGACCTCGTCGGCCGGGGGGGCGGCCTTGGAAGTGCCCTTCACGCCGCAGGCGGCCAGCGCCGCGGCCATTCCCGCCAGTCCGGCGCCGCGCAGCGCCGCGCGCCGGGTCATCCGAGGCATGGTCAGTCCGCGCAGCAGCGCCGGGTCCACCATCGGGCGTTGGTTCTCACTCATGATCGCGCTTCCTCCTTGGCGGTCGCCGTGCCGAGCACGTAGGAGTGCTCCGACGGCCACGAGAGCCATCCCATCTGGCCGACGGCGACCTCTTCGCCTGGCACGGTGGCGGCGTTCTGCCGGTAGACCGAAACCTGGGCGCCGCCGTCGGTAACGACGCTGTAGCTGGTCGAGGTACCGAGGTAGACGACCTCGGCGACGGTGCAGCGCAGCGCGGACTGCCCGTCTGGCGGGGGGTCGCCCGCCGCGTGCAGGGCCATCTTCTCCGGTCGCACCACGATCTCGACCTCCTGGCCCGCCTGGAGGCCGTCGGTGCCGCGCACCAGCACGCGCTCGCCGCTACCGAGCCCGGCCAGCGCCCAGCCGTCGCCGGCCCGCTCCAGCCGGCCGCCGAGGATGTTCGAGGTCCCCAGGAAGTCCGCCACGAAGCGGGTCGCCGGCCGCTCGTACAGGTCCCGGGGGGTGCCGAGCTGCTCGATCCGGCCGGCGTTCATCACCGCCAGCCGGTCCGACATGGTGAGCGCCTCCTCCTGGTCGTGGGTGACGTAGACGAAGGTGATGCCGACCTCGCGCTGGATGCGCTTGAGCTCGAGCTGCATGGCGCGGCGCAGCTTGAGGTCGAGCGCGCCGAGCGGCTCGTCCAGCAGCAGCGCGCGCGGCCGGTTCACCAGCGCCCTGGCGAGCGCGACCCGCTGCTGCTGGCCGCCGGAGAGCTGCCGTGGCCGCCGCTGCTCCCTGCCCTCCAGCTCGACCAGGCGCAGCGCATCGGCGACCCGCCGCCGGATCTCGTCCTTGGCGACCTTCTTGTGGCGCAGGCCGAAGGCGATGTTGTCGTACACGTTCATGTGGGGGAACAGGGCGTAGTGCTGGAAGACCATGTTGACGTCGCGCCGGTAGGGCGGCACGCCGACCATGTCGTTGCCGTACAGCAGGATGCTGCCGCTGCTCGGCTCCTCGAAGCCGGCCAGCATCCGCAGGGTGGTGGTCTTGCCGCACCCGGAGGGACCCAGCAGCGAGAAGAACTCCCCCGCGCCGACCTGGAGGTCCACGTCCTCGACGGCCACCACGCTGGTGGTCGGCGAGGGGAACTCCTTGTTCACGCCGATCAGCTCGATCGCGGCGAGCTCCCCTGAGGCCGGCGGGCTCGTCGGGACGCTCGGCGCCAGCTCGGTCTGCCCCATGTGTCCCTCCCTGCCGCGACCGCCACACAGGCGCACGCTACTACGACGGATTCAGAAGTCAAAGATACGATTTCACTGACGAAAGGATTGGGATTCGCCGCTTGGGCGACCCAGATGTGATCTCTTCCGCTTCCGTGCATTTGTCAGCACACCGCCGTCCGGTTGGGGACCATGACGACGATCGGCTACACCCCGGCGGCATCGGCATCGGCAGAGGTCACGGCCCCCACCTCTTCTCGGAACCAAGTGGCCTCACTCTACACAGCGCCGGCCGGGGCGCCACCCCGGCTGGAGCATACCCTGCTGGGGAAACTGGCCTAGGCCACTTGCCCGGCGTGCGCCTCTGCGGGTTTTCGACGTCCGAAGCGATAGAGTGGTATTCCGTTGCGGGGCCCGTCCCCCGTATTGAGCGCGGGCTCGCGACATCGGATGGAGGAGGCATGACCACGGGCTGGAGCCTGCGACCTTGAACGCTGGTGATCGGGTCCAGCCGACCCGGATGCAGCGCTACCACGGCCGGCATGCCCGCCGCCGGCAGGCGCGGCTGTCCGCCGAGCTGCCGGTGCTGGTGCTGACGGCGTTCGTGCTCGCCGTGCTGGTCAAGGGCTTCCTGGTGCAGGCGTTCTTCATCCCCTCACGGTCGATGGAGCCGACGCTCGACGTCGGCGACCGGGTGGTGGTCAACCGCATGGCCTACCGGCTCGGCGAGCCGCGGCATGGCCAGGTGGTGGTGTTCGTTCGCGAGACGGCCGACAAGCGGCCCGCCGACCAGGGCCCGATGTCCTGGGTCCGGCGCGCGGTCGCCCAGAGCCTGGGCGGGACGCCTCCCGGCAGCGAGGACCTGATCAAGCGCGTGGTCGGGCTGCCCGGCGACATCGTCGAGGGCCGCAACGGCAAGCTGTGGCGCAACGGCCGCCCGGTGGTGGAGGCCTACCTTCCCCCCCGCACCTTCACGTCGGACTTCGGCCCCGTCAGGGTCCAGCCCGGCCACTACTGGATGATGGGTGACAACCGGGAGGACTCCGCCGACTCCCGATATTTCGGTCAGGTCCCCCGCTCGGCGCTGGTCGGCCGAGCGTTCGTGAAGGTCTGGCCAATCCCCCACGTCGGCGGCCTGTAGCGCTCGATTCAAGCTCCCCCGCGAGGCCGTCCCTCCGGCCGGCCCGGCGGGGGTGTCTCAGGCTTGGGGGAAGATCGGTGGGATGCTGCCGCCGATACCCAACCAGCGAGCGCCCGGCAACCCGATCGCGGGGTGGGACTATCCGCGGAGCTGGGAGGAGTTCCTCGCGTTCTTCCCGGACGAGCCGGCCTGCATCCGCTATCTCGAGCGCCTGAGCTGGCCCGACGGCTTCGTCTGCGCGCGCTGCGGCCGCGGCGGAGCGCCGTGGCGAGGGTCGCGGCGGCGGCTGGTCTGCCGCTCCTGCGGCCAGGGGACGACCATCACCGCAGGCACGCTCTTCCAGGGCACGCGCACGCCCCTGACCACGTGGTTCGCGGCCGCGTGGCACCTGAGCACAGCCGACGAGGGGATCTCCGCGCGCCGGCTGCAGCGCGAGCTCGGGCTGGGAAGCTACGAGACGGCCTGGGCGATGCTCCACCGGCTGCGGCGCGCGATGGTCCGCTCCGGCAGGCCCCGGCTGGAGGGCGTGGTCGAGGTCGGGCGGACGTTCCTGCCGGCCGGCGCCGACCGGACGGTGATCGCCATCGCGGTCGAGGACCGCGGCGAGGAACCCGGGCGCGTACGGATGCAGCCGCTCGCCTCGGCGGCCGACGCCAGCCTGATGCGCTTCGTCGCCTGGGCGGTCGAGCCAGGCACGGTCGTGGTGCCGGACCGCCTGCGCAGCCCCGCCGCGCTGGCGCGTCTCGGCTGCCGACCCGCCAACGCTCAGGGCACCGTTTCCGCCTGGATCGGCTCGCGGCCGTTCGCCCACCTCGGGACGGTGGAGCGGCGGCTGGGCGACTGGCTGCAGCGCACCCATCAGGGCTCCACCGGTCGCGACCTGCTGGACTGGTACCTGGACGAGTTCACCTTCCGGTTCAACCGGCGCTCCGCTCGGCACCGAGGCCTGCTGTTCTACCGCCTGCTGGAGGAGGCGCTGGTGACGCCCCCGCAACCGTACGGTTCGATGCTGGCCCCGCGCGGCGGGACCCGAGCCTAGCCGAACGCCAGCCCGCCGCTGTGCCGCGGTCCTGGCCGGGCGCCAGCCTGCCCCGGTCCCCGGGCCCGCGCGGCGGGCCCGTCCCCTCCGCGCTCGATCCGAGCGCTCAGAGCGGGCGAACTACAGCCTTCGCGTTCTGTCGCCGTATTCGCCAGGGTCCTGCCGCTTCGCGCATTTCACTGGCGCAAGGGGGATAGGCCCGGCTCCGACGTGGATCTTCGCCGGGAACTTGACTGCGCATCGCGATTAGTCGAACATATGTTTGGATCGAACAAATGTTCGAGTAGAGTCCAGCCGGTAGCCGAGTTCACGTGAAGGGGAAGCCGTGAACAGCACCACCGACCGCCGCACCGGGCTTCCGGCAGCGGCGTCCAGGATCTGGGCCCGCCCGGCGCGCGAGCGAACCGCCGCCGGTCAGGTCCGTACGATCCTGCTCCGCTACCTGGTGCTGGCGGTCGTGCTGCTCGGGGTCGTCGCGATCGCGAACCCCCACCGGCCAGACGACCCGGCGGGCCCGACGTCCACCCCCTGGGAATACCAGCGGGAGTCGATCGACGTGCAGGGTCACGGCATCCTGAACCTCTACTCGCGCCAGCTCATGCACGGCACGGCCTGGCTGGCCAAGGCCTCGATCGAGCGGCAGCGGGACGTCTACCGCCTGAACCTGTTCGACTTCCTGGTGGGCACGCGGACCGCCGCCTCGGTCGCCGCATGGCGCGCCGGCCACCGGCTCGTGCTCGAGGGCATGACCGAGGCCGTGGTCGTGGCGCTGATCGCCTACGGGGTGATGCTGCGGCCCTCCCGCCGCACCTGGGCGCTGGCCCTGCTGCTCGTCCTGGCCAGCACCGTGCTGATCACCAAGCCGCAGGCGACCGCGCGGGTTGCGGCCGTACCCGGGGTGGCGATCCCCAACCTGATGCTCGACGTGGTCGCCACGGCCGCGCCGAGTGCGCGCCTGAAGGCGACCTCCTCGCCGCAGCAGGCGCTCCAGGAGCTGTCCACGCAGTACTGGACCTCGTTCGTCGCCAACCCGCTGTCGCGGGTGCAGACCGGCAGCGGCGTGCTCACCGACGCGGCGCCGGGCAAGAAGGCGGGCGTGCTCGACGTCATGCGTCGCGGTGTCAGCAGCGTCAACGACTGGACGATCGGCCGTCACGGCCCCGAGCGAGCCTTCATCACGACGTCCGCGCTCGGCTACGTGCTGCCGTTCGCGGTGGCGCTCGGGGTGCTGGCGATGCTGGCGACCTGCGCCCAGGCGCTGCTGTTCGTCCTCTGCCTGGCCGGGCTGCTCACGCTGCCGTTCGCGGTCGAGGGGCCACGGCGCCGGGGCACGCTGGTGCGCTACTGGCTGCTCCCCGTGCTCGCCTGCGTGGTGGTCCTGGGGCTGACCTCGCTCGGGTCGTTCGCGGTCATGCGGCTGGCCGAGGCGCTCCACCGCAGCGATGAGTACGTCGGGCTGCTGCTCGCCGGCTCGACCTGGCCTGTCGTCACAGCGGCGCTGCTGGCGCGGCGCGCCATCCGACGCCGGCGCGCCTGACCGGCGCCCAGCGGGTTAGACACCGAGGAGCTGATCGAATGAACGCCGAGGCAACCGCTGTTCGCGACACCAAGGCCATCGGCACGGCCATCCCGGGCCGTTGGTCCACGCCCCCGTCCGACGCCGCCATCCGGGCTGTCGTACGCCTCGGGCTCATCCCCCTGCACCTGCTGGCCACCCGGATCGGCCGGCGGCTGATGGCCACGGCGGTCCTGTCCATGATCCTGGTCGGAGCGGTGAGCGCGCTCTACGACCACGCGGACAGCCCCGCCTCCCCGCCCCGGCCGCTGGACACCGCCGTGCGGGCCGCCGCGTCCAAGCCCGGGACCAGCGGCAAGGCGGGCACGGCGGGGGGCCAGGCGGCGGGCGCGGCCAAGAGCGCCGGCGGCTCCCGTGTGACCTCCCTGGCCTCGATGGCCGCGACCCGCCCGGCCAAGGACGCGCAGAGCGCGGCGGTCGCCTGGTACGCCAACCGGGTGCACGTCTCGCCGGATCGCGTCCAGGCGCTCCAGCAGCAGCGCGTCAACGGGACCACCACGAAGGTCCTGGTGATGGCGCAGGTCAGCGAAACGAACGTGCCCACAGCCTTCGTGACCGTCAGGCGTGCCGGCGGGGGCTGGAAGGTGTCGTGACCCCAAGCGTCAAGCGCAAGCTCACCGGTGCGATCGTCGCGTTCCTCATGCTCGCCCTGCTGACCGATCGCGCCTCCCCAGGCTTTCCCCTGGCCAGGGTCGGGACGGTCGTGAGCCGCGCGATCCACCAGACGCTACGCCCGGCACCCGCGAAACCCGCCTCGCGCGTGGTGCCGGGCGTAGCCAAGGCGAGTGGGTTTGCGCTGGCGGATATCCCCTCGGGGTACCTGGCCCTGTACATCCAGGCCGCCCACACCTGCCCGGCGCTGACCTGGCAGCTGCTGGCCGGGATCGGCAAGGTCGAAACCAACCACGGCCGCAGC
>WNFX01002322.1_pt1 | contig 22934 bp, 18 predicted proteins | sample 5400111 | NCBI WGS metagenome assembly WNFX01 (sample SAMN13153363, study PRJNA577476) | soil metagenome | isolation source: 40 cm soil or saprolite under grassland replicate 1 | place: USA:California | collected 2016-06-15 | reverse complement strand
TCGAGACGGGAGCGCGGACCTTCTGGGTCGCCGCCGAGCGCCGCTCGCTCGCCCTCGCGATCTGGCCGGAGGGCCGACTCGAGCCCGACGTGATCGAGCCCCCTGCGCGCCGGGCGCCCGTGTGGTCCGATCGTGACGGCGCCCTCGTCGAGATGATCCGCGCCCGGCTCGGCCTCCTCGGGCCGGTCACGGCCGCCGCGCTCGCCGCGCCTCTCGGCCTGACCGTAGGTGATGTCAACTCTGCCGTCGCCCAGATCGAGGCCGAAGGCGGTGTGCTTCGAGGGCGCTTCTCCCCCGATCTGGCCCCCGACGCGATCGAATGGTGCGACCGGCGACTCCTGGCACGGATCCATCGGCGCACGCTCGACCGGCTGAGGCGGGAGATCGAGCCGGTGAGCGCGGCCGATCTCATGCGCTTCCTCTTCGCCTGGCAGCACGTGAAGCCCGGCCTGCAGCTCCACGGCCGAGAGGGTCTCGCGCGTGTCATCGAGCAGCTCGAGGGCTTCGAGGTGGCCGCGGCAGGCTGGGAGCGGGAAGTCCTTCCCGCGCGCGTGGGGCGGTACGAGCCGGCCTGGCTCGACGAGCTCTGCCTGTCGGGCGAGGTCGCCTGGGGCCGTCTCGAGCGTCACGAGAGCACGCGCCACGCCGGCCGCCGGCTCTCGGGGACGGTGCCCATCACCCTCCTCCGCCGCCAGAACCTCGGCTGGCTCCTCGAGCCGCGCCAGGGCGAAGACGAGGCGGGGCTGTCGGCGCCCGCGCGCGACGTGCTCTCCCAGCTCCGGGCGGGGGGCGCGTCGTTCACCGACGAGATCGCCGCGCGGGTCCGCCGGCTGCGCATCGAGGTGGAGGAAGCCCTCTGCGAGCTGGTCTCGGCCGGGCTCGTGACCGGCGACGGCTTTGCCGGACTCCGCAGCCTCATGCACTCCGAGAAGCGGAAACGCCCGCGGGCCGGGAGAGCGCGCTCGTCGCGCGCGCCCATCGGCACGGGACGCTGGGCCCTCCTCGAGGCGCCGCCGTCCTTGCCGACCGACGATGTGCTGGAAGCGCGCGCCCGCCAGTACGTGAGGCGCTACGGCATCGTCTTCCGCGAGATCCTGCAGCGCGAGCCCGGAGCCCCCGCCTGGCGTGATCTCCTCCGCGTGTACCGCCGCCTCGAGATGCGCGGGGAGCTGCGAGGCGGGCGCATGGTGGGCGCCTTCGTCGGGGAGCAGTTCGCCGCGCCTGAAGCGCTGGAGGCGTTGCGCGCCGTCCGGCGCGAGGCGGCCAGCGGTCAGGCCATACGCCTCTCCGCCTGCGATCCGCTCAACCTCACGGGGATCATCACCCCGGGCGCGCGTGTGCCTGCCATGCTGGGTCAGTGGGTCTCCTACCGCGACGGCGTTCCCGCGGCTGCGGAGGGACGCGAGGCCAGGCTCTCCGAATCCAGCACCGCCAAAGCCTAGCTCGCCACCTTCGCCTTCGATTGAGGCTAGCGCGACGCGTTAGCCCAGTACCCAGCATGATTATTCGGCGCTGTGTAACGAATCCGCATTGTTACAATTCTCGCGAGGGCTGTTGCAGTCATCGGTTGCCTTCCTCGTGGCTGATCTGAGCCACAGAATCAAGCCTTCAGGGTCGATCGCGGTCAGTAGGCTCGCCAGAGCCAAGGCGGAGGTGTGAAGCGGCTCGCCCTTCTCTCGCTTGCTGTCATCAGTCTGGTCGGATGCGCCGACGGCGGGAGGCCGCAGGTCACTCTTCGCACCGGAGTCCGCCAGGCCCAGGACTACCTCCCTTACTTCGTCATGCAGGACCGGGGATTCGACAAGCGAAACGGACTGCGCTTCGTGGAGCAGACCTTCCAGGGAGGCGCCGCCGTCCTCGCCGGCCTCGCCGATGGATCGCTGGACGCGGGCCCCACCGCCGGATCGGTTCCCGTTCTCACCGCCGCCGAGCAAGGATGGATCCCGGACAAGATCGTGGTGGTGGCGGCCAATTGCTTTGCCGACCTGGCGCATCCAGGGGTCGGGCTCCTCGTGGCGCCCCACATCCGTGACTGGAAGGACCTTCGCGGGCAGAAGATCGCGACCAACGCTCGCAACAGCATCGCCACCGCGGCTGTCGACGGGCGCTTGAAGCAGGAAGGGGTCGAGGACTACGCGTTCGTGGAGATTTCGTTCCCCAACATGGGGCTGGCCATGGCCGGGGGCAATGTCGCGGGCGCCGGCATGAACGAGCCCTACCTGACCCAATCCCTGCTGCGGCGAGACGGCCGGCTGCTCGCCTGGGTGGTGGGCGGACCGCCCTTCGAGCGAATGGAGTTTTCCTTCATCGTGTTCGGCGCGGCCTTCTACCGACCGGGCCCATCTCGCGGCGGTTCGATGGATCAATGACCATCCACGGGAAGCCCGGGCCTTGCTGGCCCGGCGGCTGAGTCTCGGCCGGGAGGTCGCGGAGCGCATCAACCTCCTCCACTGGCCACGGGACGCGAGAAACTCGCCCGAGCTCCTCGATCAGATGCAGCAGGCCCTCGTGAAGGCGCTGGTGCTGAAAACGCCGGTTCCCGCCCGCCGCCTCTACGACGAGACCCTCCTGACCGAGGTCCTCGGGGAGAAGGGGTAGATGCTGCGCGCGAGACTCACCCTCAAGCTTCCCGTGCTCGTGGTCGGCGCCGTGCTCCTGACCGCTGCTACGGTGGCCGTGCTCGCCATCTCCATCGGACGCGGCATCCTGCGGCAGGCCGCGCTCGAGGAGCTGGTGGAGCGCCGGGAAGTGTACGCGAGCGCCGTTGATTTCTACATCGGCGGGGCGCGCGGCCTCATCGGCGTGACCGCGGATCGACCGGCCATGAAGGAGTTCGCCCGCCACTGGCTGACCCCCTCCGCGGCGCCGGTGGACCCCGCCGCCATCGAGGGATTCCGGCGCGCCCTCGCGGCGACGGTGCTACAGCATGCCGATGCGTTCGAATACTTGATGCTCCTCAAGCCTGACGGAACCGTCTACGTCCTGGAACCCGCGCGGCTGGAGCGCGAGCTTTCCCACCGCAACCTTGCCTTCTCGGCGTGGTACAAGGACGCGCTCGCCGCCCCCGATACCGTGGTCAGCGACCTGCACATCTCCCCCGCCACTCAGCGCCCGACGGTGGTGGTGGCGGCCCCCGTGCGGGGCACGGACGGCGTGATCATCGGCGTGTGGGCAGGCGGCCTTCAGCTCGCCAGGCTCTCGAAGCTCGGATCCGTGGGCTCGGGCTCCGGCGCGTCCAGAGCGTACGGCTACGTCGCGGACCGGCACGGACTCATCCTGGCGCATCAGAGCAACCCGAACTACGTGGAGCAACAGACCGACTTCAGCTCGGTGCCGTCCGTCCAGCGCGCGCTCAGCGGGAGAGCCGGCGCGGGGCAGTTCTCCAATCCCATCGACGGAGAGGTCAAGCTCGGCGCCTACCGTACGCTCCCGGGTTCGGGGTGGGCCGTCGTGTACGCCATCCCGCTCGCCGTCGCCCTCGCGCCCGTCAACCTCCTGACCAAGGGAATCCTCCTCAGCACGGCGGCGCTCGCCACCCTGGTGGGACTCCTGGCCTTCGTCACGGCCAGACGCATCACGGGCCCGATCCAGCAATTGACGGCGGCGGCCCGGACCATCGGGACGGGAGACGTTGCCCAGACGAGGTGCAGACCCTCGGCGAGGAGTTCAACCGCATGGCCACGGCCCTCGGCGAGAAGGAAGCGCAGCTCACCCGGCGCGCCGAGGAGCTGCAGACGGCCAACCGGGAGCTCGAGGCCTTCTCCTACTCCGTCTCGCACGATCTCCGGGCGCCCCTTCGCGCCATGGACGGCTTCACGCGGATCCTTCTCGCCGAGGAAGCGGGGACGCTCTCGCCCGAGGGAATCCGCTATCTCGGCCTCGTGCGCGAGAACGCCGGCTACATGGGGCACCTCGTGGACGGCCTCCTCACGTTTTCTCGGCTGGGGCGGCAGGCGGTGTCCCGGCAGGCCGTGTCGATCGACGAGGTGGTCCGCCTGGCCCTCGATGAGCTCCACGCGGAGCAGGAGAGGCGGCACGTCGAGGTGATCAAGGGCGACCTGCCCCCCTGCGAGGGCGATCCGAGACTGCTCCGGCAGGTGTGGGTCAACCTGCTCTCCAACGCCTTCAAGTTCACGCGGGACCGCGAGGAGGCACGCATCGAGCTCGGCTGCGAGATGGTGGATGGCGTGCCCGTCTACTTCGTGAAGGACAACGGGATCGGCTTCGACATGCGGTACGTGGACAAGCTTTTCGGAGTGTTCCAGCGCCTGCACCGCCAGGAGGACTACGAGGGCACGGGCGTGGGGCTGGCCATCGTCCAGCGCATTGTCCATCGTCACGGTGGCCGTGTATGGGCCGAAGGCAAAGAGGGACAGGGCGCGGCATTCTACTTCACACTCCCCGGAGGCGGCGTATGACCGACAAGATCGTCGAGATCCTTCTCGTCGAGGACAATCCCCACGACATCGAGCTGACCCTCCACGCCTTCCGCAAGCACAACCTGACGAACCGGATCCACGTCGTGCGGGACGGCGCCGAGGCTCTGGACTACGTCTTCTGCAGCGGCGCCTACGCCAGCCGCAAGAAGGACGATGGGCCCAAGGTGATCCTCCTGGACCTCAAGCTGCCCAAGGTCGACGGGCTCGAGGTCCTCCGGCGCATCAAGGCGGACCCGACGACCAGCATGATCCCCGTGGTCGTGATGACCTCCTCGCGCGAGGAGCGTGACCTCATCGAGAGCTACCGCCTGGGCGTCAACAGCTATATCGTGAAGCCCGTGGACTTCCAGCAGTTCAGCGACGCCGTGCAGCAGGTGGGGCTCTACTGGGTGCTCCTCAACCAGCCTCCCGCGGCTCCGGCCCGCTGAAGCGAAAGCTCCGGTGACCACCCCGCTCAAGGCGCTGATCCTGGAAGATCTCCAGGCTGATGCCGAGCTCATGCTCCACGAGCTCCGGAGGGCGGGATTCGACCCGAACTGGAAGCGGGTCCAGAGCGAGGGCGAGTTTCTCGCCAATCTGGCTCCGGACGTCGACGTCATCCTGGCCGACTACCATCTGCCCATGTTCGACGCCACCCGCGCCCTGGAGCTCCTGCAGCAGCGCGCGCTGGATATCCCGTTCATCGTCGTCTCCGGCACTATCACCGAGGAGTCGGCGGTTGAATGCATGAAGCGGGGCGCCTCCGACTATCTCCTGAAGGACCGCCTCGCGCGGCTGGGCCCCGCCGTCATCCGCGCCCTCGAAGACCGGCGCGTGCGGGAGGGGAAGCGGCAGGTCGAGGAGCGGTATCGCTGGGTGAGCGAGAACATCATGGACGCGGTCTTCCTGCTCGATCTCGAGGGCCACGTGGTCTTCACGAATCGCCGCGGGGAAGAGCTGACGGGCTATCCGGAGGCGGAGCAGCGCGGCCGCCCCATCTGGTCCCTCCTGGCTCCCGAGGGCGCCGCCGAGGCCCAGCGCCGCTTGCAGGCCGTGCGCTCAGGCCAGGGGGTGGATCCGTCCTTCGAGACCGAGGTCGTCCGGCCCGATGGGGTCAGGGTCTCCGTCGAATCCAACGTGACGAGCGTCTTCAAGGATGGCCAGCTCGTGGGTCGGCTCGCCGTGGTGCGCGACATCTCGACCCGTCGGCGGGCCGAGACCGCCCTCCGCGACACGAGCCAGAGGCTCCAGACCCTCATCGACGCCGCGCCCGTGGCCATCATCGCCATGGACGAGGCCTGGCGCGTCGTGCTGTGGAACAAGAGCGCCACGCGCATGCTTGGCTGGAACGAGCACGAGGTGCTCGGGCAGGCGGTGCCCACCATTCCCGATCACAAGCGCGCCGAGTTCGACGCCGCGGTCGCCCAGAACCGCCGGGGCGTCGCCACGCTCTACGAGACGCAGCGGCGGCGAAAGGATGGCACCCTCATCGACGTCATCTCCTCCACCGCTCCCCTCGTCGACGCGCGGGGACGGGTCACGGGCTCGATGGGGGTCCTCGTCGATCTCGCGGAGCAGAAACAGCTCGAGGAGCAGCTCCGGCAATCGCAGAAGATGGAGGCGGTGGGCCAGCTCGCGGGCGGCATCGCCCACGACTTCAACAACCTCCTGACGGTGATCGGCGGACGCACCTACCTGCTTCTCACCACCTTGCCCGAGAAGCACCCCGGGCGGCCCAACGTCGAGCTGATCCAGGAGACCGCGGAGCGGGCGGCCGTGCTCACGCGCCAGCTCCTGGCTTTCAGCCGAAAACAGATCCTGGCCCTCCAGGTGCTCGATCTCAACACCATCGTGGCGAGCATCGAGCGCATCCTGCGGCGCCTGATCGGCGAGCACATCCAGCTCGTCATCGAGCCCAGCGCCACCCCGGGATGGGTCAAGGTGGATCCAGGCCAGATGGAGCAGGTCATACTGAACCTGAGCGTCAACGCCCGCGATGCCATGCCCGAAGGCGGCCGCCTCACCATTCGAACGGCGCACGTTGGCGTCGCCGAGGCGGCGGCACGGACACATGCGGAGATCCAGGCGGGGCCGGCCGTTCTCCTGGAGGTTCGCGACACCGGTATCGGCATGACCGACGAGATCCGCACCAGGATCTTCGAGCCATTCTTCACCACCAAGCCCGCGGGCCACGGCACGGGGCTGGGCCTGGCCACGGTCTACGGCATCGTCAAGCAGAGCGGCGGCACCATCGAGGTCCTGAGCCAGCCCGGCCAGGGCAGCACCTTTCAGATCTACCTGCCGAGGGTGGAGGAGGCCGAGGCGACCTCACCCACGGACGCGCCGGCCCCTCGCCACATCGGAGGCTCGGAGACCATCCTGCTCGTCGAAGACGCGGAGGATGTGCGGGACCTCGCGCGCGATATCCTCGGGCTCATGGGCTACAATCTGATGACCGCCAGCAATCCCGTGGAGGCGATTCAGGTCAGTCAGGACCACTCGGGCGTGATCCACCTCCTGCTCACGGACGTGGTCATGCCGGGCATGAGCGGCCGCCAGCTCGCCGATCGTCTCGTCGCGGATCGGCCCGGGCTCAAGGTGCTGTTCATGTCGGGCTACACGGACAACGCCATCGTGCACCACGGAGTCCTGGACCCGGGCACCGCCTTCGTGCAGAAGCCGTTCACGCCGGACAGCCTCTCTCGGAAAGTCCGCGAGGTGCTCGACGCGTCCTGATCTCCTTTGCGCCCCGAGCAGTGGGCGCGATGATTCCCGACCGCTCACGCCGTTCTTCTTCCCCGGAACAGGAGAGTAGCCCATGGAGACGCTGGCAAGTCTGGCGCACGCCGTCACCGAATCGCTGGAGCTGTCCGAAGTTCTCGATCGCGTGGCCCATGCCGCCACCGAGCTCCTGCCTGACTCCTCCGCGCGCATCTGGGTGATGGAGGGCGAGCGGCTCGTCCTGCGCGCCGAGCACGGTCCCCACGGGGCCCCACAGTCGGGCTTCAAGGGCGCGCTGGCCGTGGGGGAGGGGCTCACGGGCCGGGTGGCGGCCACCGGCGAGATCTTGATCGTCGAGGACGTCGCCGACGATCCCGGCACGATCAACCGCGAGTGGATGCGCCAGCAGGGTTATGTCTCCTTCATCGGCATTCCCCTCTCGGTGCGCGGCCGGCTCCTGAGCGTCCTCGCGCTTCTCACGCGGCACCGCCATGATTTCGATGACGAGCAGGTGGCGCTCCTCACCGCCTTCGGCAGCCACGCCGCCATCGCGGTTGAGCACGCGCGGCTCTACAAGGAAGCCAAGGACACGCGGGACTTTCTCGAGGCCATGACCGAGAACTCCGCCGACGCCATCATCACCACGGACACCCACGGCCGCTTCACGTATTTCAGCTCGGGGGCCCAGGACATGTTCGGCTACCGGGCGCACGAGATCATGGGGCATCGCGTGGCCGACTACTACCGCGGGGGAATCGACGAAGCCCAGGCCGTCATGACGCAGCTTCGCGCCGAAGGCAAGATCCGCAATCGAGAGCTGGGCTTTCGGGCCAAGGACGGCCGCTGGGTGGAGACGAGCGCCTCCATCTCGCTCATGCAGGACCCGAACGGCCAGGTCCTGGGCTCCCTCGGCGTGGTGCGCGACATCACCGATCGGAAGAAGGCAGAGGCGGCACAGCGCGAGGCCGAGGAGCTGCGGACGATCACCACCCTGGCCACCACCACGGCCCACGAGATCAACAACCCCCTCCTCGTGGTCAAGGGCCGTCTCGAGATGCTGGGCCCGCGGCTGCCCGAGGACTCCACCGAGCGCAAGTGGATCGAGCAATCGCTGATCGCCTGCGCGCGCATCCAGGAGATGGTGGCGCGGATGCAGCGGATCGCCCGCGTGCAGTACCTCGAAGGGGAGAGCCGATCCCTGCCCCGCCTCTTCGACCTTCGCAAGGCGAGCGACACGGAAGAATCTCCGGGCACGCCTCCGCCCCCCGCCTCGCCCAAGTCCCGATAGGCACGGACGCCAGGCTGTGCCGGGCCCGCGACCATCGAAGAGGGGCGGCGCGAACACGGGAGGCAAGCAGAGCGCGGGAATACTCCTCTACCGACGCCGGGCCGGGGGACGGGAGGTCTTGCTGGTCCATCCCGGCGGCCCTTTCTGGCAGAAGAAGGATCTCGGCGCCTGGTCCATCCCCAAGGGCGAGTTTGCCCCGGGCGAGGATCCGCTCGCGGCCGCGCAGCGCGAGCTTCACGAAGAGACCGGCCTGGAGCTTCTCGGCCACTTCACGCCCCTGTCACCCGTCAGGCAGCCGGGCGGCAAGATGGTCCACGCCTGGGCCGTCGAGGGCGACTTCGACCCCCGCGCGCTCCGGAGCAATACCTTCACGCTGGAGTGGCCGCCCCGCTCCGGCCGTCATCAGGAATTCCCAGAAGTCGACCGCGCCGCCTGGTTCGACCTCGAGGAAGCCAGGCGCAGAATCAACCGCGGCCAAGTACCTCTTCTCGACGAACTACAGGATCTGGCAGGAGGCTAAGGCTTGCCCCCTCACCCCGCCCTCTCCCCCGATGGGGGAGAGGGATGCGAGGGCCGTCGGAACTCACGGGGTCGGCAAGGTCCCTTCTTCAGCGAAAGCGCGGCATCACCTGGCGGGCGAACAGCTCGATGCTCCGGCGCGCCCTCGCCTTCTCCATCATGCCGAAGTTGACCTGGAAGCTCGGATAGACCTCGCCGAACGTGTCCCGGACATAGGAGAGCTGCTCCGCCACGTCGTCGGGATCGCCGATGATGGCCCGCGTCTCGTCGAGCACGCGCGCGTACGTGATGTCGTTGAGCATCTGCTCGAGCCCCGAGTACGGCTTGTACTGACCCGACTGCCGGCCCGTCCACGACTTGGCGGAGGCTCGGAAGTTCCGGAGGTACTGCTCCATGTAGGCGCGGCACTCCTCCCTCGCTTCCGCCCGCGTGGGCGCCACGTAGAGGTGGAGGACCATCATCACCTCTCCCGGCCCGCGCCGATCCTCGTGCCCGTGGTCGCGGTACGCCTGACGATAGAGCTCGAGCTTGTCGGCCAGCTCGTGGTGCTCCCCGAGATACGGCACCACCATCATGTTGTAGCCACGCTCGCCCGCCCACACGAAGGACTCAGGGCTCACCACCGCCGCGATCCAGATGGGCGGGTGCGGCCGCTGCGTCGGCCGCGGCAGCGAGGTCACGTTCTTGAATCGGTGGAACTTGCCTTCGAAGGTGACGTTCTCCTCCGTCCACAGCCGGATCAGCGCCTCGATCCCCTCCTCGAATCGCGCGCGGCTCTCCTCCATGGAGATGCCGAAGGCGTCGAACTCGTAGGGGAGAAAGGCGCGCGCAACGCCAACGTCCAGGCGGCCGCCGCTGATGGCGTCGAGCATGGTCAGCTGCCCGGCCAGCTTGAGAGGGTGGTTGAACACGGGCAAGACCGCCCCCGTGACCATGCGCATGCGGGGCGCGCGCTGGCTGCACGCGGCCAGGAACAGGCAGGGATCGGGGCTGTAGCCGCCGTAGGACGTGAAGTAATGCTCGACGATCTTCACGCTGTCATAGCCGAGCTCATCCGCGTACCCGGCAAGGTCCAGCACGTCCTCGAAGTACTGCCGCGCCGACACCTGATCCGGATGGGCGTCGGGGAAGTAGTCGATCCCGAACTTCATGCCGACCTCCCGGCGGGTGTCACGTCAGTTCTTCTTCAGGCGCACCTCTTCGAGCGGCGCCGACCAGGGATAGGGATCGATGAGCATGAGGGCGGGGTCGGCCACGCGCGGGCCCACCGCGCTCGGCCAGATGTACTCCATGATGGGCGCGAAGCGCACGCGCTCGTTGAGCTGCCGCTGGATCAGGTGCAGCTGCGCCTCGCGCTTGCGCCGGTCCGTCTCCCGGCTCTGCTGCTGGTAGAGCGCATCGATGTCGGGGTAGCCGCCGTAGGCAAAGGCCCCGTTCGAGGGCACCGTCTCGGCCAGCCGGGAGGCGGCGTTGCCGTAGACGGCGTTGATGCAGACGCACAGCCCCTTCAGCTTCTTCGTCTGGAGCGCCGCGTAGAACGCCGCGCGCTCCATCGTGCGCAGGCGCACCTTGATCCCCACCGCGCCGAGGTACTGTCCGACCGATTCCCCCATCGAGAAGTATGGGGGCCAGGGATAGAGCTCGCCGGCATCGAAGCCATTGGGATAGCCCGCCTCGGCCAGCAATTGCTTGGCCTTGGCGGGATCATAGAGCGGCGGCTCGATGGGCAGGGCGAACTCGAACTTGCGCGGGATGACATTGCCCGTGGGCCGGGACGCGCCGACCGTCTCCGCCTCGCTGAGCGCCTTGCGATCCATGGCCAGGCTGGCGGCCAGCCGCACGCGGCGATCGTGCCAGGGCGACTTCGCATCCCACTGATCGAAGAAATCCAGATAGTACGTCCCGATACCACCCGAGAACACCAGCTTGAGGGTGGGATCGCGCTTCACCTCCATCGCCTGCGGCGCGTCCAGCAGGTACGCGAGATCGACTTCGCCCCTCTTCAGCATGGCCAGCCGGGTGGTCGACTCGGGCACGCTCTTGTAGACCAGCCGCTTGACCGACGGCATCTTGCGCCAGTAGCCCTCGTAGGCCTCCATGACCAGCTCGATGCCCGGCGTACTGCTCACGAACTTGTACGGCCCGAGCCCGACCGGGTTCTTCTTGAAGCCGTCGAGGCCCACCTGCTCGACATACTTCTTCGGCACGATCCAGCCCGCCCCCGTGGCAAAGGTTCCGTAATAGGTCATGAAGTCCGGAAAGGGCTCGTGCAGGTGGAAGCGCACTCGATAGGGGCCGGCGATCTCGATCTCCTTGACCTTGTCCTGGAGGATCCTGGCTCCCTTGGCGCGAAGGAAGCTGAACTTCACGTCCTCGGCGGTGAAAGGATCGCCGTTGTGGAACTTGAGCCCCTCCCGGAGCTTGAAGTCGTAGACGCGCTGGTCCGCGCTGACCGTCCAGGACTCCGCGAGGCTCGGGGTCAGGTGATTACCCGGCATCGGCTTGACAAGCGCATCGTGCATGGCATACAGGACCCAGAACGGAGTGAGGACGCCCACCACCTCGGCAGGATCGAACCAGGCGGGAGCCAAGGTGACGTACAATGCCCAGCGCATCTCCCCTTCTGGCTTGGTCTGCGCGGCCGCGAGGTTGGCAAGGCCACCGGCGAGCAGGAGGGAGAGCAGCACCACACAGATCAGCACCCGTCTCGACATGCGATGCATGCTCTCTTCCTCCCGGGGCAGCTTGAAAGGGCAGCTTGACGAATGAGCAACGTGCGAGCCTTCTTACCGCGTCCACTCACGCGAGCGCAAGTCCCGGCGCGGCGCGCGGCTCTGCACGCCGAGCCCCCCGTGGGTCCGCGCGTGACCCCCAATGTGACGCTGGTCGCGCGCTGGCTTGATCTTGCACAGTTGCCATTCGAGATCCGGATTGTCCGTGCACGTCCGGTAAAGGACATGCGCTCCTGACACCAAGGTGGCCGCGCTCGCTGAGATCCGGGCGTCGCACTTTTCTTGGCAGCTTCCTGTGGACCTCCATCGTCTTGCGAAGGCCCAGAAGGGCCCTGGCCCAGTCCCTGACGCCTGGTCCCCTGGATGCTGCATCGCTGGCGACCCTCGAGGCGGTCGCGGACAGCATTGTTCCTCGCGACCAAGACCCCGGAGCGCTGGACGCGGGAGTTCCAGCGCGCATCCTCGCTCACCTGACCACCAGCCCTTCGGCTCTCACCTTGTATCGCGCGGGGCTCGGCCTCCTAGAGGGTCTGGCTCGCAGGGCCGGAGCCTCCTCGTTCCAAGCGCTCGATGGACCGGGCCGCGAGCGGATCCTCTTGTTGCTCGCCAGCGGCGCCGGCGACTCTCGGGGGGTGGCCCAAGAGTTCTTGATCCGGGTCAGACGGGATGTCCTCGCATTCTATTGGGGCTCCGTGGTGGGACAGGGCGTCGTCGGGTATCGGCCGCCATCGGCGGGTTACCCCGAGTACGCCGATCCACCGACCCGAGCAAGAGGACGCGATCAGTGACACCCGCTACCAAACAGGAAGCATTCGATGCCGTGGTCGTCGGCTCGGGGGCCGGCGGAGGATTCGCCGCGATGGGCCTCGCCGAGGCCGGGATGCGCGTCTTGCTTCTCGAGCGTGGGCGGAGCTTCGAGCCCGCCAGGGATTTCCCGATGAATCACCCGGACTGGGAGCTCCGTCCGCGGGCATTCCGGGACACGGAGGTTCCATCCGGCGACGCAAGCATCGTGCTCGAGGAGGGTGCGTTGCTGGATCAGCGTTATGCGCACCTCGGTTCCTCGAGTCGGCCGGGTGAAGTGCCCAAGCCGCGGACTCGCCGCGAGCCGTTTCGATACGAACGGGTCTTCGGACTCGGGGGGACGACGCTGCACTATCAGGGGGAGGCCCATCGATTCCCCGAGCACGCTTTCCAGCCGGCGAGCCTCTACGGACTCGGCGTGGATTGGCCTCTCCGTTATGCCGATCTTGCCCCGCACTACGAACGCGCTGAGCACGTCCTCGGCGTGGCTGGCGATCCAGCCAACCCGTTCAAGCCTCCGCGGGGACCCTTCCCGACCCCTGCCCATCGCCTCTCCTACGCCAGCCAGCGCATCGCGACAGGCGCGGCAAAGCTCGGCTGGACATTGCTGCCAAATTCGCTGGCGCTCCCAACCCGCAGCGTCGACGGGCGGCGACCCTGTCAGCGCAGCGGCGGATGCGCCCAGGGCTGCATCTTCGGCGCCAAATCCAGCGTCGATCTGACGGCGATTCGGCGAGCTGAACGGACAGGTCGGCTTCAGGTCCAGACCGAGTCCCGGGTGCTCGGGCTGGAGATGGGCCACGATGGAAGAGTCGAAGGCGTCGTCTATCGACGCGCGAAGAGCATCCATCGGGCGCGCGCGCGAGTGACCCTGCTGGCGATGGGAGCGGTCGAAACGCCCCGCCTTCTACTGGCGAGCCGCTCCGCCACCCGGCCCAACGGCATCGCGAATAGCTCCGGCCTCGTCGGCCGATTCCTCCTGGAGACCCTCCTCGCCGAGGTCACGGTCCGGTTCGATGAGCGGATCGATGCCTACAAGGGTCCGCCGATCGACTCGCGTATCTGGAACTTTTCTCGTCCGAGTCGTGACGGGAGTGTGCGTTCCGGCTACGTCCTGGGAGTGTCGGGCACGCTGGGCGGGTTCCACGGTCCCGTGTCCCATGCGCTCCTCCTGCCAGGACTCGGCCGGGCGCACAAGGACGCGATGCGCTCACACTTCGGTACCATCGTCACCCTGTTCGGCATCGCCGAACAGGAGCCCCGAGCCGGGAACCGCGTGATGCTGGCCGACACGAAGGATTCCGACGGAGTACCCCTCGTTCGCGTAGAGTCGGCGCACTCAGAGGCCGATCTCCTTGCCCTGGATGCGATGCTCGAGCGCGTCAAGGAGCTCGCGCGCGCGTCCGGCGCAGTCGAGGTGCTCCGCCAGGCCACGACCTACGATGTGCCGGCAGCGTCCCACGTGGGAGGCACATGCCGCATGGGGACGGACCCTGGCACCTCGGTCGTGACCGCCTACGGTCGCTCCCACGACGTCCCGAACCTGTTCATTGTCGACGCGAGCGTTCTTCTCGGCCAGGGCGCCGGGGATTCTCCGTCACTCAGCATTCAAGCCCTGGCCCTCCGCACCGCCGAGCACATCGTGACCCTTGCCCGCCGTCGGGAGCTCTAGCCGCGCTCCCAGGCGCGCCCCGGAACTGTCGAACCGCCTTACGGATTGGCTCAGGTGCCCTGATTCCCCGTCGAGAAGCCCGCGATTTTTCTCGTCTCCGTCTTTGGGCACGAAGAATGCCCAAAGCAGGACGGCGCGAAGGGTGCGCAGAAGGCTCGCCGCCATCTTCTTAGGAGGAACGACATGACCCCCTACGCCAAGCTGAGGATCGTAGCGCCGTTGGCCTTGGCCTTGGTGGCACTCCTCACCGGGATCGGCTGGGCAGGTGTGTCTGTGTCTGGCCCCATTGGCGTGAACATCGATGACCTCACTGATACGCCCAGCGTCACCCTGTCTGGACCTCCTCCAGGTCTCACTCCGACGATTCTTCCGACTGCGGGCGAGTTCCTGCACTTCACCCTGCCTGCGCCCCCGGACCAACCAGCCACCACGTTCTACAGTGACTTCTTCGAAAACGTGGTTGGGGGAACGCTCAGTGACCGGTTGCTGGTCACCCACGCTGCCGGCAGTTCTATCCTCGACGTGCAGTTTGCCTCCGACCCCGCCACCATCACATTGCCGGCCGGAGCTACCAAGATCTTCGACATCGTCGAGAATGGCGACTTTCGGTTTGCCGGCTCGTTCTCCTCCCCCTTCGATGTCCGCGCATACTCCTTTCAGGTGAGATCGGACCGGGCAGATGTGCCGGCACCGGCCACTGTCGTCCTCCTCGGGTCCGGGCTCCTCGCACTGGGGGGGGCGACGTTGAGGCGCGGCCGCAGAGTATGACTTGGCCGCCGGGACCTAGGCGTCCGCGTGCGGGGCGAAGCCGTCTGCTGTGCATGCACTCCGGATTGTGCCAGTGGGCATGAGGAATGCTGTTCCTGCCGCGGCGCCGACTGTGCGAGGCAGGGTACGCGATCATTCGGGAGGGCAGAGCATGACGACCTACGCCAAGCTGCGGATCATAGCTTTCCTGGCCCTGGCACTGGTGGGGCTCGTCAGTGGGGTCGGCTGGGCAGGGGCGGTCATCGAGGTGCGTATCGATGACCTCACGGATGCCCCGGGCGTCACTCTGTTTCCTACTCAAGTTTTCACTCCGACGATCGTCCCGGACACTACCGGCGAATTCCTCCACTTCACGCTGCCCGCGTTCCAGAATCCGTCGGGCACCATTTTCTACAGTGACCTGTTTGAAGACGTGGTTGGAGGAACGCTCAGCGACCGATTGCTGGTGATCTACGCTGCCAATGGCTTGACCGTCGATGTGAGATTTGCCTCCGATCCCGCTACCATCATTCTGCCGCCCGGAGCCTCCAATTCTGTGAATCGCGTCGAGGATGGGACATTTCAGGTCCTGGGTCAGTTCCAGAATTACAGTTTCCAAGTCAGATCGGACCGGTCGGACGTGCCAGCGCCGGACAGCCTCCTTCTCCTCGGCTCCGGACTCGCCGCGCTGGGTGGAGTGATGTGGAGGCGCTGCCGCCGAGCATAGACGACCCGTCGCAGACTGGTTTCTCCCACGGGCGTCGAGGCAGGCCTCGGCGCCCGCCGTGTGTTCGTAGCAGACGTTTACCTGAGCTTCGCCCCGCCAAAGATGTGGTAGCTTCTCGAGCACGAAGACAGCGTTCCCGAAAGTCTCCAGCGGAGGTATCGAGATGCGTGGTTCGTCTCGGCTCGTGGCAGCCGCCTTCACCTTTGCTCTGATCTGGGCCGGCCTGTCGCCGGCGCTCGCCGCTCCCCCGGACGGCACCATGGCCATCGGCGTGCACGTGACGCTCGTCTCGCGGTGGCTCGATCCCGCGGAGACGGAGGCGCTCATCACCCCGTTCATGGTCCTCTACGCGCTGCACGACGGACTGGTCAAGCCCATGCCGGGTGGGATCAACACCCCGAGCCTGGCCGAGTCGTGGACGGTGTCCAAGGACGGGATCACCTATGAGTTCGTTCTCCGCAAGGGCGCCAAGTTCCACAACGGCGATCCCGTCACCGCGGAGGACGTGAAGTTCTCGTACGAACGGTACAAGGGCAGCGGCGCCGGGCTCCTGAGGGAAAAGGTCAAGGACGTGCAGGTGGTGGCCCCCAATCGCGTCCGCTTCGTCCTCAAGGAAGCGTGGCCGGACTTCATGTCCTTCTATGGCACCTCGGCCACCGGCGCGGGCTGGATCGTCCCGAAGAAGTACGTCGAGAAGGTCGGCGACGACGGGTTCAAGAAATCCCCCGTGGGCGCGGGGCCCTACAAGTTCGTCTCCTTCAACCCGGGCGTCGAGCTGGTCCTCGAAGCCTTTCCCGAGTACTGGCGCAAGGCGCCGTCGGTCAAGCGGCTGGTCATGCGCAGCATTCCCGACGAGGCGACGCGCGCGGCCTCCGTGAGGACGGGCGAGGTGGACATCGCGTATCTCTTCACCGGGCCGACGGCCGAGCAGCTCCGCCGCGCGCCCGGCATGAAGGTGGTCGCGCCCCTCGTCTACGGCGTCTACTGGCTGGACTTCCTCGACCAGTGGGACCCGAAGTCTCCCTGGCACGATCGCCGCGTGCGGCTGGCCGCGAGCCTCGCCATCGACCGGCCCGCCCTCAACCAGGCGGAGATGCTCGGCATGGGGAAGCTGACGGGCGCCTTCGTCCCCTCGACCTTCGAGTTCGCCCTGCCCATCGAGCCGCCCCCGCTCGATCCTCGTCGCGCCAAGCAGCTCCTCGCCGAAGCCGGGTATCCGAACGGCTTCGATGCCGGCGACCTGACACCGCTTCCCCCCTACACCTCGCTGGCCGAGGAAGTGGGGGGATTTCTTGGCGGAATCGGCATCCGCACCAGGGTGCGGACCATGGAGCGCGCGACCTTCCTCAGCTCCTGGCGCGAGAAGAAGATCAAGGGGCTCCTCATCGGCGCGACGGGCGCGGCCGGCAATGCCGCCGCGCGCCTCGAGCCGTTCTTCACCAAGGGCGGCATCTACGCATACGGGTCGCTGCCCGAAATCGACGACCTCTTCCAGCGGCAGGCCAAGGAGCTGGATCGCAAGCAGCGCGAGGCCCATCTCCACCAGATCCAGCGCATCGTCTCCGATCGCGTGCTCGTGGCGCCGCTCTTCCAGCAAGGCTTCATCTGGGGCGTGGGCCCGCGCGTCGAGGTGGCCGCCGCGGGATTGATCCAGGGCTACCCGTACGTGGGACCCGCCGAGGACTTGAAGCTCCGCTAAGGAAAGAGAGGCCACCCATGTTCGGCTGGCGCGCGCGCATCGGCGTGCTCCTCCCGCCCGGCAATCCCACGGTGGAGCCCGAGCTCTGCGGCATGGCGCCCACCGGGGTCAGCGTGCACTTCGCGCGAATGGAGGCGCCGCCGTCGCTCGGCCCCGCGGGAGGCGCGGCCGGCATGGAAGAGCGCACGCGCGCCTATCGCGAGGGATTGGAGGGGCCGGCCCGGGCCCTCGGCGAGGTCCGTCCCGCCGTCGTCGTCCTCGCCCACACCGCGTCGAGCTACGCGCTCGGCTTCGGCAATGACCAGCCCCTCGCCGATCGCATCGCCTCGCTGAGCGGCGCGCCCGCACTCCTGGCCGCGCACGCGGTGCGGGCCGCCCTCCAGCATTTAGGGATCAAGCGGCTCGCCCTCGGCACGCCGTACCCGGAGGCGATCAGCGCGCAGGGCAAGGCCTACTGGGGCGGCGCGGGCTTCGAGATCGCCGGCTATCATCGGCTCACCGACGTCAAGGACATCTACGCCGAGAGCGAGGAGCGCGCGTATCTGCTCGCGCGTCAGGCCGATGCGCGCGACGCCGAGGCCGTCCTCCTGAGCGGCACCGGGCTGCCCACGGTGGCGGTGCTCGAGATGCTCGAGCGTGATCTCGGCAAGCCGGTGATCAGCAGCAACCAGGCGTGTCTGTGGCAGGCCTTGCGGATGGCCGGCGTCCGCGGGGCCATTTCCGGCTTCGGCCGCTTGCTGCGCGAGCTGTGACAGGATCCCCCTCACCCTACCCTCTCCCCCGGGAACGGGGGAGAGGGATGAGAACATGAGCGCTTCCTCCTGATCCCTCTCCCCCATCGGGGGAGAGGGTAGGGTGAGGGGGTGACGGCTCACAAGTAACGAGATCCAGCGGAGGGATCCCATGTCCTACAAGGCGATCAACTTCAGGCAGAAGCTCGGACTGTTCGACGAGCGATGGGCGCCGAAGGTCATCGCGGAAATGAACGACTATCAATTCAAGATCGTGAAGCTGCAGGGCGATTTCATCTGGCATGACCACAAGGACACCGACGAGACCTTCATCGTCCTCGAAGGCAATCTTCGGATCGATTTCCGCGACGGCGCCGTCCATGTTGCGACAGGCGAGATGTTCGTCGTTCCCAAGGGCGTCGAGCACAAGCCCTATGCGGAAAGCGAGGTCAAGCTCCTGCTCATCGAGCCGCGCGGGGTGCTCAACACGGGGCACGAGGGCGAGCGGACGGCCGAGAATGACGTCTGGATCTGAGACCGTTCAGATCGTCGTGGATCCCGGATCGAGCCCGAGCAGGAGTCGCCCCGCCAGCTCGTAGGTATCCGGCGCCACCCACACGTGCGCGGCCGCCGTGTGGACATCCCGCAGGCAGCGATCGAGCCGGCTCGTCGCGTAGATCGCGCTGGCCCCGCCCGCGCTGTACATGAGATCCACGGCCTCCGAGGCATTGGTCATGGCCTGCGCGATGGCCAGACGATAGATCGCGCGCTGCCCGGGTGACGGCCGCTTGCCGCGGCACACGGTCTCCCACAGATCACGCGTCGCCTCGCGCACATAGGCGCGCCCCGAGCCGACGAGGGCCTCGGCCCTGGCGACCTTGGCCTGGATGGTCGTGCGCGAGGCGAGCCGACCCTCGGCGGGAAGCCACGTCGCCTCCTTTCCGCCGGCGAGCGCGATGAACTCGTCGATGGCCACGCGTCCGATGCCGAGGCCGAGAGCGGCGTGGGCGACGTGGGTCCAGCCCACGAACTGGTAGAGCGGCTGGGGGCGGAGCGACTCCTCGGAGGCGCCGTGGACGCGCTCCTCCGGGATGAAGACATCGGTGATGGTGAAGTCGTGGCTTCCCGTCCCGCGCATGCCGGTGGTGCGCCACGTGTCCACCGCCTTGGCATCCGAGGCGGGCAGCACGCAGCGGAGATACACGGGCCGCCCGTCGGACCCGCGCCGCGGCTGATCCCCGTCGTAGAGATGACAGCCGACGTGGATCCAGCCCGCGAGGAGAATGTTGCTCCCTTGCGTCCAGCGCCCGGTCAGCCGGTACCCGCCCGGCACGGGCAGGGCGCGGCCTTTCGGCGGACCCGAGCCCGCCATGATCGTCTGCCGCGGCGAGGTGAACATCGCGGCGAGAATCTCGTCGGGCAGGCCGCGCGCGGTGATCGCCATGGTGCTGGTGGAGATCAGCACGCTCCAGGCCGCCGCGCTGTCCGCCTGCGCCAGGGCTTCGATCACGTCGAAGTACGCCAGCGGATCCATCTCTCCCCCGCCGAGCGAGCGGGGCAGCAGGAGACGATAGAGCCCGGCATCGGCCATGGCCTGCACGAGCGGCTCGGTCAGCGAGCGCTCGCTCTCCACCTCGTCCGAGGCGGCCCGCAGCCGGGGCGCCAGCGCCTTCACCGCGGCGAGCACATCGTCACGCGCATAGCTTGGGCCGGCCCCGGCTGGCCCGCGCGTGGACGGGGGCGTCATAGTCTTAGAGGCGGGTCTCGTCGACCGAGAGACCGAGCCAGTGGCGGCCGACCAGCTCGTAGTTGGCGAGGCGTGACTGGATGTGCTGGCTGATGACGTGGATGTCCTGGAAATGACGCTGGATGACATGGCTCTCGTAGACCGCCGTCGCGCCCGCGGCGTTGTAGACGATGTCCACGACCTGGACGGCGAGGCGAATGGCGTGCGTGGTGGCCAGACGCAGCGTCGCGCGCTGGTCCAGGCTGATGGTGCCCGTCGCGCACAGATGGGCCCAGATGTCGCGGACGGTCTCGGTCAGGAAGGCGCGCCCCGTGCGCACGTAGGCCTCGGCGTGGCCGATGTCCGACTGGACGAGGGGCTGATCGCGTAGCAACCCAATAACGGAACGCGGCGTCTTGGCCCCCGCCAGCTCGACGAAGGCGTCGATCGCGGAGCGCGCCACCCCGAGGGCCACCGCGGCGTCACCGGAGGCGAAGGCCAGCGTGCGCGGAATCTGGTAGAGCGGGCCGGGCTCCAGCAATCGCGCCGCCGTCGACAGCACCGTGCGCGCCTCGGGCACGAAGACGTCGTGCACGGCGAAGTGGTGGGTGCCCGTGCCCCGCATGCCGCGGACCTGCCAGGTGTCGAGCCGCTCGGCCTCGGCAACGGGCACGAAGAGATAGCGGGTCTCGGGCTGGCCGTCGGGCAAGAGCCTGAGCTGGCCATTCTCGAAGACCTGGGCATGGGAGGCCTGCCAGGCCGCGTGCCGGCACCCCGTGCTGAAGCCCTGGCGTCCCGTCACCCGGTAGCCGCCCGGGACGACCAGAGCCTTGGCCGTCGCGCCAGGCGTATTCGCCACCACGGCCCGCGGCGTGTCGATCCAGATGGCGCGCGCGGCCGCCGGCGGCATGCGCGCCGCGTACGTCGCGAAGATCGCGCCCTGGTTGATGGCCCACGCGGTGCTCGCATCGGCTTTGCCCAGCTCCTCGATCACCTGGATGTACGTGGGCAGGTCGAGCTCGCCGCCCCCCAGGCTGCGCGGCACGGCGAGATGAAAGAATCCCGCGTCGGCCAGCGCCTCGAAGAGCGGCCGCGGCAGCTCCCGCCCGGCCTCGGTCTCGTCCGCGCAGGATCGAACCATCGGAGCCAGCTTCCGCGCGGCGTCGAGCGGCGATTGAGTCTCGTTGGGGGTCATGGCGCGGCACGAGCTCCTCTGGAGGATTGGATGTGAGCGACGCCAGGGCGCCCGACGAGTCGAGCCGCCATCGGCATCATTGCAGGATCTCCGTCAGGATGCGCCCATCCGCGGGTCGCGCGGGCAGACCCAGGAGGCGCGCCACCGTCGGCGCCACGTCGATGAGTCGCATGGCCGGCAGCGTCACCCCGGCGCGAACGCCCGCGCCAGCGGCGACGAACCCGGTGGCCATCTCCGCTCGCGAGGGAAGGTATCCGTGCTGCCCGCCCGACGCGGGCCGGCTGAGCCCGCGATTGCACGCATCGCCCATCGCGTAACCGGAAACCGCGTCGAGGGCGAAGGCCGCGCCTTCCATGGCGCCGAGGGCGTCGAGCTCGGCTCTCGGCACGATGACGTAGCGGCCGGCGCCGGCCACGCGCAGGGCCGACTCGGCGGCCTGGGTGGCCCTCGCGTCCCCGCGCGGATTGACGAAGACGGCGGCGGACCCACCTGTCACGTGCGCCGTCGCGCGCCACGTCGCCCCGGGCTTCGGGCAGCCGCGCAGTCCGGCTCGCGCGAGCAGGTAGTTGGGGAAGACTTCCTGGCGGATATTCGAAAATCCGTGATCGCCCGTCACCACCACGGCCGTCCGGCTCGAGAGCCCCGCGTCGCTCACCGCCTCCAGGATCGAGGCGAGGTGCCCGTCCACGCGTCCCACCGCGCGCTTCACCTCGTCGGCGTCGCGCCCGTGCTGGTGCTGGAAATGGTCGGTCTGATCGAAGTGCAGGAGCAGCAGATGCGGCTGCGCGCGGCGCACGAGCCCCGCCGCCGTCGCGGCCATGAGCGCGTCCCACGTGACGTCGTCCTTGAGGGCCGCCACCGAGGGCGTCACCCGGGCGAGGGCGAAGAGACCGGTGGTCGTCGCCTGCGCGAGCTTGGCCAACCCCGCCTCGTTGGCGGGATAGTCGCCCCCCGTCACGAGGAGATCGATCTGAGCGAAATGCGTGGTCGGCCAGTTGAGGCTCGCCGTGCGCAGGCCGGCGGTTCGCGCCCACATCCAGAGTGAGGGCGCCCGGAGCTCGCTCGCGTCCTCGTACCAGCCGCCGCGCGTTCCGTCGGGTTCGAAGCGCACGTTGAAGATGATGCCGTGCCGATTCGGCCGCAGCCCGGTCAGGATGGTCGCGTGGCTCGGATTGGTGTTCGAAGGGAAGACCGGCTCCACGGTCTGAGCCCGCGCGCCGCTCGCCCCGAGCTTCCTCAAGATGGGCGCCGGATACCCGGAGTCCAGGTAGAACTCCGGCCGGAGCCCGTCGATCGAGATCAGGATCAGGTGCCGTGCCGGCGGCTGCTCGGTGGAGAGCGGGGTCGCGCAGGCGGTCACCAGTATGAACAGCAGCAGCAGCCGCAGAGAACCAACGGCCGGACGCATCCTAGTCCTCGCGGTTGGCCACCCGGGGCCCGCCGCTCACATAGATGGTCTCGCCGGTCATGAAGTTCGCCTGGTCAGAGGCCGCGAAGATCACCGCCCAGGCGATCTCCTCGGGACGGCCGAGCCGCTGGAGCGGCACGTCGCGCGAGGCCTGGGCGATCATCGCGGGAGTCTTCCACACCTCGAGCACGCCCTCCGTCTCCACGGGCCCCGGGGCCACGGCGTTGACGGTGATGCCGTGCTTGGCCCATTCGGCTCCGAGGCTCTGCGTCAGCACGTTCACCGCCGCCTTGGTCGCCGCGTAGCAGGCCATACCTCGGGAGCCCGTGCGCCCGGCCACCGAGCTGACATTGACGATCTTGCCCGCGCGCTGCCGGATCATCACGCGCCCCGCGGCCTGCGAGAAGAGAAAGACGCCGGTGAGATTCGTCTGCACCATGGCGTCCCACTCCTGGCGGGGAAGATCCTCGAGGGGCGCGCGGATCCGGTAGCCGGCATTGTTGACGAGGAGATCGATGCGCCCGAACGTCTTCACGGTCCGGGCCAC
>WNFX01001640.1_pt1 | contig 22941 bp, 33 predicted proteins | sample 5400111 | NCBI WGS metagenome assembly WNFX01 (sample SAMN13153363, study PRJNA577476) | soil metagenome | isolation source: 40 cm soil or saprolite under grassland replicate 1 | place: USA:California | collected 2016-06-15 | reverse complement strand
CGGTTTGTCCTGGGCCAGGACAGCGTAGCCAACAAGCCGTCCATGCGATTCTTCCAGGCCGGCAACGCGTGCGCTCACCTGCTGTAGTCGCTCTTTCCTGGCCTGGTAGTCATTGGCCAGCGCCTCTTGCTCTAAATGATGAGCATCAATCTGTGCTTTGAGCTCGCTGATCTTGCGCTCCAGGTTCGCGACCTGCTCGTCGCCGGCGGTGGTCATCGCTTCAATGGTCTGTGTCTCGATCATGGTTTTTCCTTTCGTTTGAGGGCCTCGCGGGCTATCAGTGGCAAGGCCCGTTACTATTGTTGCATACTAGGAGACTTCGCTCAACAACCGCTCACACACATCACAGCTAGAGCGTAAAGAGCGGACGGGGAAATTTGTAAAAATTTTTTAATATTTTCCCCAAATTTATCAGCCACACACATCACAGCTATAGCGCCGGTTGCGGTATTATCCCCTGTGTTTTTGCTGTCCGTATCTGTGCTCAATAAAGAGAAAAGTATTACCCCCTATGCATTACTGTCCGTCCGGTTTCTTGTCCGCTCAATCGTGCAATGGCCAGATCGAGATCTGCCACTAGAATAAAGTGATAATTTTATTAGACTTACGGACGTTGCATGCTGGGCAAGCTATCACAAGGTTTTCAGGGGTATTAGAACCTCCTTTGCTAAGAGGAATAACATGATCAACGTGGTATTTCTTACCAACCTTTGCCTTGCAGTAGTAGCACTTGCCCTTTTGGTTTTCATATTGCTGTCTAATATCAGCCTCAGTATGCTTACCACCGTTGTGTAACTTGTGGGCGCGCCGATTGTGGGCACTTGATCGAGCTATATCTGGATGAGTGCGCAGGTATTCTTTACGATAAGATTGATAATACTCCCTCTGCCTAACACTTAGTTCTTCTCTCCGTGATTGCTTGTAGTCTATATTCGCTTTGAGACGGCATTCTTTGCAGATACCCCGCATCCCATCCTCGCTATCTTTACGCGTCTGGAAGTATTCAAGCGTTGCAGGATGCCATTGCTGCCCTTCAGTGCACGAAGGACAGCGTTTCATCAGTGTGCCATCAATGGATAGGGAAGTATCATCCATGCCCAACCAGTCGCAGTACCCTTTCCATTCCTGTCTATAGGTTGCGAAAGGACTAGAGGGAATGTAAGCAGGGCGCTCCCCGGACTTGCTGTACTCCTTCCACTCTCTCTCACTCTTGAGCCCAAGCGCCCGTACGTAGTCACGGGCCTGCTCAAAAGGCCAAAACTCGCGGTGCTGATTGGAAGTTCTTCCAGTCCCTAACCAATCGCCCCATCCTTTCCATTCTCGCGCATAGTACCGAGAAGCGTGAGATGGGATAGAAATGGGCTTCTGTCCTGACGTGCAGTAGTCATCCCATTCCCTTAGACTCTTGAGGGAAAGCGCCCGTACGTAGTTACGAGCCTCCTCAAAAGGGAGATAGACCCTGTCACGTGTAGCAATAAGGCCAGTGCCGAGCCAATCACCATAGTTCTGCCACTCCTGTTTGTACACAAAATCAGGCTCAGCAGGAATGATTGCAGGCTTCTTCCCCGATTTACAGTAACCCTTCCACTCCCTTTTGTTCTTGATACCGAGCGTGTGGACGAACTCCCTCGCCTGCTCAAAGGACCAGTACTTCGTTTTTCGTGGGGATGGATCACCATCATTTTTCACATCAATCATAAAAATCCTTTTTTGGTTCACTCACACTTCTTCGATAACAACGTCGTACACTGCCTTCATGAGCTTACGTTTGAGCCTGTAAACTTGTGTTACGACGCCCTTTGCATCCTCAACATGCTGCCTCCCTTCCCGATCAGTGTAGGTAAAGTCAGCAACATACCGACAAACAAGCTGCCCGTTCACCACCAGGGGATAGGGAACTTGCATGCACAGATCAGTGATTTTTCCAGCGCGTTGGAGCAAAGCGAGCTCTCTATATCGTTGAGCTTCTTTTTTGGAGGCAAACATCAGGTTATCCACTTGCGTGCGCTTGTTATGGTACTTATTCATGCACTCAGCCTCTCACACCCCTCACAGCGATACGCACCAGCTCCGCTCTACCGCCAGTACCGCCTGCAAGTCTCGCTCACTCACCAGATGGTGCACGGTTTTTGCTGGCATGGCTAGAACGGGGCGAGATCGTCATTGCTATCGGGCGCAGACTCAGGTATCGGCGTCGAACATGCGCAGAGGCGGTGTTCCCGTTCTTGATTCAACTGATAAAAGGTCTTACCACCTTTGATATCGCGCTTAACCAGGAAACAATTGTGTTGAGGATAGTCTTGTGTGTCGATGGCACGCTGAAACAGCTCATTGCGTTTCGGGCTTTGATCAAAGGTAAGCGTCTTCATCACGACGCCTTCTTCTTCCGAATCATAGTGAATTTGGAGCCACCAGCAGACTTTTCCGTCATGCTTCTGGGTGACCAGTTCACAGGCATCGATGCAGAAGCGCGTCTTGTTTTCAGCAAGGTCGGTCTTCTTGGCAAAGTCAGAGGCAGTATCAGTAAAGAGGTTGGCCATATTTTTGTTCTCCTTCAACGGCATGTGGCATAGTGCCTTGTGCCAGACGGATGACGTCATGCTCATGTCGTCATGACAGCATCATTGTACCAAATTCAGCAGAGTTTGTCAAGCGTCGGACCGCCTGTGAAGCGCGCTAAGTGCTATTTTTACATCAGTTTCACACGGTATTTTTAGCGCGTATCCACTGGCGCCCTATCTCATGAATACGAGGAATATTGACAGGATCGATAGCCTTCCAGGGAACGAGATAGACCCCCCAATGTTTTTTGCAAAGGTAGTCATCAAGCGCACTCCAACACTTCGTACACAGGTTCTGTCCGGGCGGTGTCCAGGAGTCCTCTCGTCCGTGATGGATATTCACCGGGTTTCGCACTACTTTTTGACAGCGGTCACAGGTACAAGGTACGGACATTTGTTTCTTCTTCATGAGGCCTCCTGCCTTGCCAGTGTGCGCAGCCAGGTTACGACGTTGTATAATCCGTCGCCTCCTGCATCTATCTCTGCAAGCACACGGCGCTTAAACTCTTTCATGGACACTTCTTCAGCATCATAGATGCTCTTCTGAACTTTCCAGATGATGAGCTGGTCGGTCGCCCGGCTCTTTTCAATCTGAGCTAAGAACGTTTGTGCCATTTTGCGATTGATGGCATCATCAGGAGTTGATGACGCAAAATGACGCAAATTTTGATCACCTTTCTTACCCCCCCCCCTATCTTCTTCTCTTTTCTCTTTCCCTATCGATCCATTTAAAATGAGGGCATTTTTTGCGTCATTTTGCGTCATCAATGGGTCAAAATCAGGTGTGTGGCGCTCTGAAGTGATGACGCAAATGATATTTTTTGCGTCATCATTTTTTGATTTTGCGTCATCATTTGATTTTGCGTCATCATTTTTTGATTTTGCGTCATCATTTGCGTCATCATTTTTTGCTAATTTTGCGTCATCATCGGTTGGTGGTTCAAATTTCAATATGGTGATGGTGCGTTCCCTCCCTGCTCGCATGTGAAGGCTTATACCGATGGTGCGCAGACTCGGCGCAAGTCGTTTTAATCTGCCACTGAGTGCGCGAGCAACCTTCGGCCATTCTTTTGTTTTGAGTGCTGATTCTGTGGTATGTGGCTTTAATGCTTCCAACAGTGCGGTCGCACTTCCCGACCAGGTGTCCTGGTTGGACATCATCTGGATTAAGGCATGCGCGACGAGAGACGAGTCCAGCTCCACATTGACGGCGTTCTCCCTATTGGCATCATAGGCTTTGATAAAAGCACCAGGCGTATCCGTCAGCAGATGCTCACAGGCAACGATCCATAATGCGAAGTCTGCCATACGTGGCAATTCAGGAAGCGTGGTATGTGCGATATTCTTCAGGCAGCAACTCACACAGTCCAGGATCGCGCCCAACATGCGAGGATGCGCGCTTTCAACATCCCTCCAGTACGTTTTCTCATCTTTCCGATGCGCGCTTTCAATGGCTGGTAGGTTAATCGTGATGGATCGGTCTAACAGGTCGCCACGTGTGGCTATCTCTTCAATACCATTGAGCACGATAGGCCGTTTCGCATTGAAAACAACTTCTTCATCGTCACTGTAGTTCTTACGATAAGAGTCACCAGCGCCGGTTGCAATGCGGCAGAGCGCATCGCTCAACCATCCGGGCATCACAGAGAGGTTATCAAACGCGATCACCCGGTTATTGTGGGCGAGCACTGCGAGCGTTCTATTGTCTTCAGGCTCTTTTCTCATCGGCGCGATTGATGGATCAATGAGGTTACGCAGAAATTTGGTGGTCGATGATTTGGCAGCGCCCTTTTCCCCGTGAACGTTCAATATTGGATAGGGGCCAGTCGGATGGAATCCGCCGATAAGCCAGGCCTGCATTAAAAGCATATCCTCGTCAGTCTCAACATTGACGAACTTTCTTAGCTCGCGCATGTTGCCACCCGGTACCGGGCGCGGCAGTGGGAGCATCCCGACGGGATGTTTAAAGCATACTGGAGACTTTTTTATCATTCTCCATCCGTTCGCATCGACTTCTATCACCTCACACGCTTCATTAGCCAGGTCAAGGTATACTTTTCCGTCCTGGTGTGCAATGCGCAGGTGCACCTCATACTGAGCGTGATCACCAAATTGTGCCTCCGCATCGATGCCCGTGATCGCCGCGCTGACTGCTGATGCGTTGGGCAGGGCATCATATTCTTTTCCGTAGAGATGGATCAGCCAGTTCTTAAACGCGCCTTTGCGCTCGTTGATCACCAGCGTTTCAAGATGTCCTTTACGGCGTATGCGAGCGTAGTTTTCCCCGTTGGGCGTGGTAAAGAGTTCTTCAACATTGGCAAGTGCAAGCTGGTACAAAAGGCTCGCCTGAGACATCTTCTCATCCTCATCCTGGCCCTCTGGCTCAAAGTGCGCTTCAAAATCTTTCCAGTGTTTCTCCGTACAATCGGGATTGAAGCAGTGGAAGCCTGGTTCACCGTCCTTGCTCAAAGAAACCGAGGGATTGGATCCGGAATGACCACATAAAGGGCAGGTTTCCAGGGTGTACCAGACTGAACCTTTTTTTTCTACACCAGGGCTATAGGCAAGCTCACGCTTATTGAGAAGTTCTTCCATTTCAGCTTGAGTATACGTCTTCTTGCGCTGGCCGCGCGTTTTTGCTTGTGGCGCTGCAGGTAGTTCTTTGACTGCGACCGTTTCCAGGAGGTCTCTGTAATCTGTCATGAGTGCACCTCCAAAATCCGGCTCATACGGTGCGGCCATTCTTCGGTTGCATCACCTTTACAGGCGCGCGTCCCGTACAGCTTCATGATACGGGCAGGGTTGAAGATGCCCACGTCTACCTTTGCGGCGTCTGTGCTAAATCGGTTATCGAGCCCTACCAGGGTGCGATGCACCAGCTCGATATCGTCCGCTGTATTCTTGAAGTCCATCCGATAGAGGATATGTGCACCATTGCCACTATCGGCAAGGATAGCCTGTGGCCAGCCCTCAGCAGAAAGTGTATGCCAGATGTGGTAGGCAAGAGTGATTGCTGCATCGTGTTCTCTGTGAGAAGAAGAATCGTTCCCATCTTGTCGTACAGGGTCAATATCCACTGGCAACCAACGATAGGAGAGGATCTCAGTATCGGAGGTCGTACGCTTATCGATGCGCATATCATCGGCGGTCCGTATCCGGTTGTTTGCGCGTGTGATAAGCCCGCGCTTGCAAGGATTGAGTGTGATATAGACACCAGTGGCGGCGATGATGTCTGAGGCAGCCTTCACCAGAGCATCAACATTGTTGAAGTATCCACTCGCTGTATAGCGGTAGCGAGGCGACTGCCGGGTGATTGCGTTGAGTGCGCGTAGTTCTACGACTTGTCCCGGCTCAAAAAGCAGCTCGTAGGCTCGTCGTACTTCGCGTGGATCAATAAGATGGCTGTTTTCCGTAGACATGCTACATAATCCTTTATGCTCTGCTCTGGCTACGGTCTATTTGGTAGTTGCAATTCTTTGCTGAATGCTGTACCATAGAAGCGTAGCCATCGCTATAGGTCCTTCAGCAAACCAGAAACTGCCAAGAAACTAGTTGCTGATGGGCCTTCGCTGTTTTATTCTATTTTTTATCTGATGTTCCCCACATCAGGTAGGCAGCTTTTTTTGACGCATTGCACAAGCCATATCTTTTCTCCAACTCCAAACGAAAGAGGAAGGACATCTCCCTCGCGTCAAACCACTGGCACTCATGCACCAATGGGCTCACGTGAAGGGGCTGTTATGCAACAGCTCCATCATCTACCCTGTGTCGGCGTACGTCAAGGTGTTTATCCACGAGGTTATCCACAAATTTTCACACTTTTTCATAGCAATGTGGATAACCTGTTCACACGATGTACACTCGTTCGCACTCCCCCAAAATGGTGCTTGTCTTCCTGAAACTGCTTGATGTAGTCAATCTGGCCTTGCCAGTACCAGATCTCGAAATCATAAGAGCAACGATCACGTTCCTGTCTGGCGATTGCTTCCTGTGCGCTCATGTCGAGCAGATGACCAGCGAGCAGATACTTCTCACTTGCGGCCAACTTGCCAGCAAAGTAGGCTTTTGTGTTCATCGTGTATAATCCTCTCTAGAGTTGCGGTAATCTATAACTTTGGTACCTTTACTGGAGTTGCAAGACTTACAAAGCGGCTGAATATTGCTGATATAGCTATGTCCGCCCTTGAGTACAGGGATGATGTGATCTGCTGTTAGTTGCATTCCAGAGCGACCACAGGCTAGGCATGTATGGTTATACTCCGCACATAGGGCGTTCCACTCCTCAGCAGTGAAAAAACCACCTACCTGTGTTTTCAGCGTTCTACGTTTCGCTTGCTGAGCTGAATGTTTTTCAGGGTTGTTTCTCTGCCATTCTCTCACGCGCTGGTTATGATGTTCACGATACTTGAGATAATGCCTCTGCCAAGTCGTACGGCGTGCTTCTTTCCTTTGCTCCTGGGTGAATCGTTTACGAGGAGTCCTGGTTAATCGTTTGCGAGGAACCTTTAGAGGTCTGGGAGGTCTGGGATGCTTCATATGCCAAAGTTTTAGGTATGCAGTTCTATGCGCTCTAGTGCGCGCTCTATTGGCTAGCCTATATGCTCTTTCACGCGCTCTTACTTGCTCAAGGTGTTCACGCCTGTATGTCCTGGTGTATTCCGAACGTGCCTCACTATGACGCCAGTAATTTCGTCTACCTTTTTCTTTTTTTTGCTCACGATGCCTTGCCCAGTACACGCGCTCCCGTTCACGGATTGCAGGGCGGTTCTTGCGCCTGTGCTCTTTTTGTTGCTGGCGAAGACGCTCTGCATTCTCGCTGTTATATCGCTTATGCCGCTCACTATCATATTCCAGGTTTTTTTGACGCCACGCCTTGTAACGTGCGCTTTCCTCTTCTTTGTGCGATTGATGATAGGTCCTCATACGTTGGAGGTTGTATTCGTGGTTCTTCTCTCTCCATGCTGCATTTTCCTTGCCATTGCAGGTTCGACATTTTGAGTTAAGGCCATACTTACCTTTTTTCTGCTTTGCAAATCTACCGAAACAGAGCAGGAGCTTGCACCCGGTACACTCTCGACCGATGCAAGTACAATCCTCACTCACATGCTCTATCATGCTATAATCCTCTCAAGTGCTATGGGTTACGCCGTGGTCTCTTCCAGACTGTAGAGCGGCGTAACCCGCTCTATGCTGCTGACGCTGTTGTGCTAGTATCTCCCAGGTCATCCCCTGGCTTTATTTTCTGCCTCTCGACATACGCCTGTACTGATTCAGGCGTAAAACGGAGAGACTTCCCCACTTTAAACGCTTCCAGCTTACCTGCCTTGATTTCTCGCATAACGGTACGCTCGCTTACTTGGAGCATGGTCGCTACCTGCTCTAAACTGTAGAAAGTTGGCTCACTCATGGTTGTTATCTCCTCTTTTTTGTCACTTTCTGTCAATGACTGTCATCAATTGGAGTATAACATAGTCTGTTTCATCTGTCAATGATTGTCACCAATTTGTATTGAATATCCGTAAATTGGTATAAATTGCTATCAAAACACTTGACAGTTGATGACAGATATGTTAATATATTGACAGTGAAGCAAGAGCGTTTCACACAAAATAAATCAACAGTCTGGAGAAAGAAAATGCTTAAAGCGAAAGATGTACGAACTGACGAGATTACTTCTGAGATGATCGGGCGCGCATTCAAGGTATTCGGGCCTGACAACAAGCCATTTTACAAAGTGCAGTCAAGCCGTGATGAGCTGGTTGAATATTCCGTTCGCTGGGATGCGCGTAAGGGCTTTACCTGCACCTGTGAGGCTGGGTTACTGGCCTTTTCACGGTGCAAAGACGGTTGCTGCCAGCATGTAAAAATCGCGGTAGCGGCTTCGAGAGAAGAGAAGCAGGCATTAGCAGAGATCGAAGCTGCTATCACGGCGCAAGCTGCACAGCCATGCGTTCCCGATGTAGCGACCAGGGCGCGCATCGAAGCAGCCAATGAGCGTCAAGCAGAGAAGCCAGCGAGCCGTGCGAAAGGCACAAGCAAAGCGTTTTCGCTGATGCGTTAAGGATATCCGGTAGTCTGCTCAAGCGGGCAGGCTACCTCGCAAGAGAGGAACAGTCATGAACCAATGGTACGACGAAACGCTTGTCGCGATCTTCGCCAACGTCAACAACAAGTTTGAGGTGTGGGAGTTGCCAGCGCGCCAACTCTGCACCGTCTCGAAGCGTGGGCGCATCTTCCGCACGGTTGAGCAAGCAGAGCAGTTTATCGCTGAGCAATTTCCAGATATCGTCCTCAGAGTGACAGACGACGACATTTTAGAGGAGATGAAATTGAGAGCCGAAAGGAGCAAGCAATGAAAAAGCCGGTCGTGATCATGTTGGATGAATCGGTGCACCAGCATGGCAAGTGTGGCGATCCGGAGTGCCCATGTGCCCTTGACGAGAGCATGCCAGCGTCCCCTAGCCTACTCATCAATGGCCAGCCAGCGAGCGCAAGTGAGTACAAGCGGCTCTCCAACACACCTGCACAACCAGCACGAAAGGAGGATCTCGCACAGCGACCATTGCAAAGTGTAGCGCGTCCATTCCAGATACTTCGTTAGGTTTCCCGGCTCACCAGGTCAGTCACCCTGAGAAAGTTCTGACCTGGTCAGCCAGAAAGGTTTCCGTCATGAGTATACAACAACGCGGCTATTACATTCGTACGGTGACCGGCGACCGTAAGACCGAACTCACACACACCTGGGCTGAGGCTGGCACACTTCCATCTGAGTGGGAAGAGACCAGGCAAGACCCTACCGTCGTAGAAGCGCAACTCTTCAGTTCGACTCAACGCAACCGGCAACACCAGAAACGTAAAATCCTGGAGAGCTACGCTCCGGAGGTGCGGGCATGAAAGCAAACGTCGTCGTGCGAATCCACAACATTTCGAGTCTCAATCTCGACCAACTCGGCCTGCTGAGTCTTCAGGTCGGCATCAGTTTCTCAGCGCGTCCAACGATCAGTCTGGCGAAAAACCGCATGGAGGTGCGTTTCCAAACGACAAATGTGCAAGCCGTGTTTCGCACCGTTGAGGCGTTGACGGTCACATTGGCACTGTCCTACAGTCCACAACTGTGGATTAGTGTCTCCACTGAGTTTCAGCAGGAGGAGGAACAGCCATGAGTACATTGTATATCGGTATCGACTTGGGGAAGGCGTCGCACATCGGCGCTTTCCTCTCTCAAGAGTTGCTAGAGCGGCATAAGCGATATAGCGCCTGTCCGACGCTGCCTATCCCGAATACCAGGGATGGCTTTAACAAGCTCTATCAGACGATTGAGAAGTATAGCACGCCTGCTGAAACGTGTGTGCTCTTAGAAAAGACCGGACACTACGGCCATGCGCTTATCCAATACCTGCAGGAGCATGACATCAGGGTCTACCGTATGCAAGTGCGCAAGCGCCACACATGGAATAAGACCGACAAGGCCGATGCACAGGCCCTCAGTGTCCTACTCTATAACCAGGTTGCCATGAACATCCCTGTTTCAGACAAGACGCAACGCATTGCACGCCTGGCCACGCAAAGCACGGTTGTGCGCAAGTTACGCGGTCTGGTCCGTCATCGCTACGAGCTGGTCAGAGAGTGTGTACAGCGTAAAAACAAACTCACGGCGATTTGTGACGAGGTGTTCCCTGAGCTGACACAAATCTATAAAAATCCGAACAGCGATTCAGCGCTGCAGTTGCGTGAAAAGTTCCCAACGCCGCAAGCCATTGCCGACGTTGCTATTGATGCGATTTGCGCAACGCGTAAGCACACCCGGCCAGGGCGCAAAGAGTTGCTGAAGCTTCAGGAGCTGGCCAGCTCGTCTATCGGGACAAAAGACCCGGACCGATGCTATAGCCTGGTCATCGAACAGCGACAACTGATAGCAGAGTTGCGCTTGTTGGAAAAACATGTAGAAGAGTTAAACGGGCTCATTGTCTCGATTGTGACTGATTCCCGTGAAGGCCAGATCCTGGCTAGTATAGGCTGTATCGGTCCGATACAGGCAGGCATTCTTATCGCGGGAATCGGGAATATTGCCAACTACGAAACAGCGGCAAAACTTAAGGGCTACTTCGGATGGGTGCCGAGATCGACACAGACCGGGACATCTCTTGATCGGGTGTCGCTGCAATCAGGCGGCAATAAGTTGCTGAAACAGACCATCTATATGTGCTCAATCACGGCGATCGGCAGCGGACAATGGAAAGTCCTTTATGATCGATTGGTTGATCGCAAGTGTGGACTGGACGAGAGGACCGGACGCGTGAAGGGCAAGATGAAGGTGATCGGGCGCATTGCTGGCCAGATGATCAACGTCATCTATACCTTGCTCAAGAAAGACTACGATATGCTGCAAAATCTTGAGCCAGGGCAGGAACCACTAGCGCCTGAACTGTACGACCCTGGAAAGCATAAAGTAAAGCAGCTTCAGGAGGTACAGGCATGATTGGCAAAGAGCTCGACGCCTGGCTAGCGGAAGAGCGGCGCAAAGAGAACGACCGCTGGCGCACGGCGTGTTGCCTGCTTTGTGGCAAGGATAACTCTCATCCTGCAACTCTCCTGAGTTACACCAACGATCTGCAGCATTTTATTTGTGCTGCAGATCGTCATCTGGATACTTCGAAGTACACCCTCGATGTGACCGCTGACATCGCAATCAGCGACTACACGGAACGCATGTACGGCCGTCCACTTTTCACGCGTGAGCACTGGATTTTTGAATACAAAAAGATGCTTTCTGAAGGTCGCTACAATCCGGTCAATGTGCCTGCATGGCTATTGCAGGCGGTACACAAACAAGAGCAAAACCCCGGCCAGATGAGCTTGTTTGAAGTAAGCGAGATGTGAGACAAAAAGAGCGTAGCACGCACCTGGCTACGCTCTTTTTTGCTGCAATCGTTCGTTACGTTTGTGACACTTCTATCATGTTGTAGTCACAAGCTTTACCATTATTATCATAAAGTTATGGCTCACCTTACTGCTTGCGAGCAGTGCGGAACTCCCTGACTGCTTCTTGCTGCTCTGCTGTGAAGTATCGCTTCGTTTCGCCTGGCCTGGCGGGATTCGGGATTTGTGTATGTGCCAGATCGTACTTTACCACCTGCTCTAGCAGTGTACGGCGTGCGATTCCTAGCTGCTCTGCAAATTCCTGTAGCGTGATCGTACCGGGTGGTTGTAGCGTGTCTTGTATGCGCATATGCGGCTGAGAGATGGCCTTCTCGCGTTGCGGTGTGTGTGTGGGTGGTACAGAGGGTATAGAAGGCTGTAGCGCTTCCTGGTGCGATTGCTGATACTCTGCAAGAGCATGTTTATATCGGACTACATCAGGGATACCAGAGAGCTTTACATCGATCAGGAAGTTACGACTGCTTGTTTGCGTCTCGATCTCAGTAAATCCCACATGTCGCAATAAGCCTATACCGTCCTTCGTTTCAGATCGTGACCAGATCATTTCCAGGTTGATACCCTGCCCGCCCAGCTCAGTTATTCTCTTGAGCAGGCCATTGAGCAGACGAGAGCCATAAAAACGCTTCGTCATGACCTGCCTATCTTCTGCATAGACACAGGCGCTCATCACATACAGGTGAATCGGCATGCCAGGCGTAAATACCTGCACATCTTCTGCATAGATAGGCCGGGTGATTTCATTCTCCAGGATCTGCTGTATTTTACTTCTGGTGAGAGGTAGCATAAAGACGCAACCTACCAGACTTCTACCTGCTCGCAAGATAAAGAAAGTATCTGGATTCTTCTGTATCCAGGTTGCGCGGCGTTCAATCGGATTATTTGGTACCACGCGCCCGGTATCATCTGGATTCCCTTTGCCGAATACTTTGATGAGCAGTTCATCGCATTCTGGTAAGTCGTCAACAGTTCCTCTTGAGAAGTGGATAGACCGATCAATATTCAAACGGTGTGCCAGGGCTCTTACATCTTCGTCTTTATAAAACCCTTGTGACCTGGTATCGGGTATACGTTTTTCAATCTCGCCTTTCATCACGTAACTTCTAAGTAATCCATCGCTGATATTTCCAAGCAGTTGTTTGGCACGTGTCGCTGTAATAAATCCCGATGGAGGCGGGAATCTTCTTTGTGGCATCGTTGCACCTTTCATTGACAGGAGTAGTTGAGTAGCGCATAATGTGAATAATGTTTGCTTTCATTGTAACCGTTCCTCTCGAAACCTGTCAACTATAATGAAACTTGTGTGTGTTGCCATACTTTTTAGATTCTAATGGAATAAAACATTAAAACCTCTTGACAAAGTACTGCATAGTTATGCATAATAGACTGTAGAGAAACCGACTACTACAGAAAGTGAGGTGCACATGCTAATGCAGGAGCAAGTCTACACCATTGACGAGGCGGCAGAAGCACTGAGAGTACATCCTGATACGATCAGGCGCATGATTAGGAAGGGCGAATTGCGATATAGCAGGGTCGGCAGGCAGTACCGGATACCTCAGTCAGAGATTGATCGATTGTTACATGGTGGTAGTGCTCAACCGGAGAAAGAAGACAAGTAGCGCGTTTTGTAGCTCACCTGCGCCGCTGTGAAGAGTTAGCACAGATGAGCCCCTACCACAAAGTCCCCTTTAGGTTCCCTTTGCGATGGTCGCATCCTATCAGGTCCGGGCCAGCAGTGCAACGGGAACAGGCGTTCAACAGTAGCATCAGTCCCTCGGGGCTGATGAGGATTGAAACAACAAGCAGTCAGAAAGGACTACAACATGGGAAATGCATTAGTTCCCTTTGGTGGCGTCACCGAATACCGCCGTCCACAACGGCCAGTAGAGAATCCTGGCGAGATCCTGGGTATCCACATCTCTGTTCATCCAGACGCGCTGCATGCTATTAGCGAAAAGATTGCAAACTGGTTTCATGGGCGCGATGAAGTTGACGTAGTGGACGTGGGCGTTTCCGACAAAGTTGGAATCGGCTATATCATCATGGAATGGCTTGAATACGACATTGATCCGCTCTTCCTGGCGATCTTGCGCGATGAAGAGGCGATTGCGGATTATGCCGTCTATGAGCGGGAGGTACTCTAATGGCTAGCTTACGGCAAGGGATGAACAGCATGGCTGCTAGTCGCGGCAATGTTCCCATTCTCAAACTGGTGTTAGGCGTCGTGCTACTCGGCTTCTTCGTGCTCGCATTAATGATGGATGTGCAAACATCAGAAGCCTTCATCTTGAATGGGGGCAAGGTTGCGATACAATCGCTCAATTGGAACATCCTGCGCCAACCGATTGATCTGGCGCAAGGCAATCTGTCAATGGATATGGCCAAGGCGGTTATGTGGGGCTGGGGATGTCTGTTAATCTACCTGGTGTGTGTGGTCGGAGAAACCACCATACAAGGCCGATTGGGCGGCATCTTTAAGACCGGCGCATTTCTGATTGTTGCGTTTGATTTCTGGACCAACATGAACTATGGCACGCTCCCCAGTGGGATGGGTGGCCAGGTTGGGTTTGCGGTGATCACCAGCTTTATCGTTGCTTTCTTCGGCGTCTTGGGGCTGAATTTGATCTTTAGTTCAATCACTGAGATGACCAGATAGGAGACGGAAAGATGGATGATCAGCAGCAGACGACAAAGCGATATCCGATGAAGCAATCAGCGAGCTTTGCAGGCGGTGCAGCCGTCACGATGGCACTGATAGATGCAATAGCGCATCTGGGGCCAACTGGCTTGCTGATCAGTGGTCTCGCTGGCTATGTCGCATGGAAGCATGGCCCGGAACTCTATGAGCTCGCATCCCGAGAGGTGAGGGGGATTATTCCCTCTCATCCCTCAGAGAAGATTGAATCAGGAGAAAGGCATGGCCGGGGCTTCTGGGATCGTGCCATGGGGCGTTACCCTGATCAGGGTGTGCAGGCGCAAGATGGTGAGCAGGGCGAAGAGTGGCGTGAAGACTGGTACGACCAGGATGAAGACCCTGCCATCGATCAATCCATGTTCACCTTCTCTCAACTCCTGGCATCAGGGTTCAAGCCAACGCTACACAAAATCTTTTTAGGTCGCCTGTCCGATGGGACCGACGTGTTTGTTGAGGCGAAAGACTTGTGTCATATTGCGCTCGCTGGCTCAACTGGCCAGGGGAAAACATCACTCATGCGCCTGATTATGGCACAATTGTGCTCTATCCGGGTCAGCGTTGTGCTGCTCAATCCACACTATATGGTCTACGACCGCGATCACAATGAGGACTGGACGCCGTTCACTCCCTACCTGGCGCGTAACCCGCTCGACTACGTCAAGGTAGACAACATCGCGTTTATGCTCAAGTGGATTATCGAAAAGACGCTGGCCCGGCGCATGGAACTAGCACGCGCTGGTAAATCGGTCGGCAAGCCGTACTTTATCGTGATTGATGAGTTACCGGCCATTGTCGCAGAGCGCAAGGAATGCGCCGGCTATGTCGCGAAACTGCTACGTGAGGGCCGCAAGTATGGCATTTACCTGATTGTGGCCTCTCAAGACTTCTTAGTGAAAACGACTGGCATGGATGCACAAGGCGGCGCGGTACGCAAGTGCTTCCGTACGGCCTGCTACGTTGGCGGCGATTCGACTACGGCCAATGTGCTGCTAGAGAAGCAAGCGACACCGATACCAGAGACCGATCTGGGCAAGGGCATGATGATGCTACGCTGCAGCGCAACCAGTAAGGCGGTGATAGCAAGCGTGCCGTATTGCGATAATGAGGCGCTGTATCAGTTGCTCGGACCGTCCACATTCACCATTCACCATTCACCAGAAACGGCCCTACCTGAGCTTGGTGAAACATTCACCGATGACGTGAAAGTGAATACAGAGAATGCGGTGAATGAGCCTGTGAAGCCAGTGAATGCCTCGGTGAATAACGGTGAATATTCACCAGAGTCAGAGAATTATTCACAACCATCTGAGAATTATTCACCAGCATTCACGCCTGCCGAAGAGGTACAAGTTTTGCTCGCATATGCTGAAATGCTCAAGGCTGAGAAGCAAGTCACCAGGACCGGCATACGTGATTTGCTGGACTGGGACAACAAACAATACCAACGGATTATCAAGCCGGTGTGCGATAAGCACCATATTGGATAGAGAGGGAGTGTTATGGCAGCCATCAGCAATCAATCATCCTGGCGCGATCGGGCGCTTGAACGCGCCGAAATCATTACCGACAGTTGGGAAGTCACAAAAAGCTATGCCGGGCGTCTGGCTGAATGGATTCTCTTCTTGTGCATGATTTTTTGTATTGTAGAAATCCTACCAGGCGTGACTTTTCCGACCTGGGCATCCAATGTCGTTCTAGGCATCCAGGCGGTGATGTTGGACATAGGAGGATTCGCACTCTCCAGTATGGCTGACCATGCACGCGCCAATGGAGATGAGCGTGCCGCCAGGAAAGCGGATAAGACCGGAAAGTTTCTCATTGGCATTGTGATTTTGACGCTCGCTCTTATCACCGTTGGACTGCTTTATCCGCCAGCTAAGCAGTATACTGACGGTGCTGAAAAGGTGCTTATTCTCGTTCGGGTCGTGATGACCGTGGTCTATGGCCATGTGATTCATAGCCTGCGCAGACAATCCGCAACGCTGGCTATCCAACCGATGCAGCAAGCGAACGATGATGTTATACAAGGTTTGCGCGATGAAGTAGCGCAACTGCGTACCGATGTAGCGACGCAGTGGAGCGCAGAGACGCAACTGTTGCAAGCGCAATTGGAGGTCATCGCGGCGCTCTTATCGACACAATCAGCGCAACAGATCGAGGTTGAGGAGAGCAACACGCCTGTCAACAACGACGCGCAAATTGTTGACATCAAGGACTACCGCAATGAGCAACAATTTGCGCAACAACTGGTCAACAGTCAGCGCGCCAAAATCACCAGGAAGTTGTCAACACGTATAGCGTCAAGGAGTGCAACAAAAAGCGCGCCCAATGCGAAACAGAAGGCGCTCAAAGTGTTGAAGCGCAATCCAGAAATAAGCGCGCCTGAACTGTCAACAAAAGCTGGCATCAGTCGACAGTATGCCAGCAAGATTTTAGCAGAGTTGAAAGCATAAGAAAGAGAGATGGTATCATGATGGAATTGTTCAATGTAGATCCACAATTGAGACGACAATATGAAGGTGCTTACGGGCCGTTCTGCTCAGCAGATCATAAAATCGGGGACCAGGTGAAAGCGCCAGGCGTGCAAGGTGAGATCATCTGGTCATTCCGCAAGAATGGCACCGGGCCAGTAACGTATGTGATTGATAACAGTACAGGCTGGCCTGTGGAAGTGCTGGCCAGGGAGGTGCAGGGATGAGCGAGCAATGGAAGAACCCACCAACTGAGGAGGTCCATCTGCGCAACGGCAAAGTCATTCAGGCAGAAGTGAATGGCAAAACGCTTGATGGACAAAGCGGCTCCATCTTCAATGATGGCGATCCGCTTGATGTGGAACTGGTAAACGGACAGTGGCAAGAGAAGGGGTATACCCCGACGCCGGCAGACGAGGCACTCTATGCTCAACTGCTCACCGTACAGGTCGTAGGAGCCATTCAGCAGGCATACACCGATGGCAAAATCACCGATCTGGAAACGTACAACCGGCTCTACGAAGTGGCCAGAAAAGCGGACGGCCAAGTCAGAAAGCTCCTCGACATGTTAGAGCAGGCAGATACTGATCCGTTTTCAGTCTCTCCTGGAGAGACTGACCACGAAACGATTGAAGGCCATTTGCAAGATTTGAGCGAGCGAGAAACCGGAATACCACCTGAAGAACTATGAGCAATGAAGCAGTAAGCCATAACTGTAGTATCATACCCTCGAAACTGACGGGCGCACACTTCCAGGTGGAGCGCCTTTCTTTCTGCCTTGACACTTCTATCTCGCTTCTGTACAATAGTAACGTAACAGTAACGTAACAGTAAGGAGAGAGACAATGCTTGATAACGATCGCTGTAATTGTTGCGGGACGAAGTGTGGAAACATCGTGGGTGATACTGACCATGATGGTCATCGCTCCACAAGTGGGATCTATGGATATCTCTGTTCGAGATGCACGAAACTGAGAGCGATAGCAGGAACGGGCAAAGGATTCGCACCGTCGGTTTCTGCCAAAGATATTAGCAGGGTGCGAAACATGCTCGCCTATCTTGAGCGAACGCGGTTCCCTGATGAGACACGATGTAAAACCTGTGGCAACCCCATACCGCGATCAGACAGCCCGCGAAAACGGGAGTTTTGCAGTGATGCCTGCAAACAGCGTGAGTATCGTTCTCGCAAGAGTAACGCAATAGTAACACAGGTACACGACCAGGACGCCGCGCAACTCTCTGAGTTGGAAGCGCTGAGAACGCAAGTCACTGACCAGGCGCATACCATTGACGAGCAGACCGGCGAGATTGCAGAGCTACGCGAGCGGATTGATATCGAACGGCACTATTTAGAGGACACCACGCCACGCTACTTTAAATCGTGGCTCAAGAAACAACCACCCTCACCCTGGCGGGATCGCTTTCTCTCTGACCAGCTCGTCCCGATGCGTGGATCGCGAGCACAGTATGAGGCGTATATGAGACGCCTGCACTGTTCAGAAGAAGAGCACGAAGACTTCGTACGACTCTGGAAACTGATGTTATTGGAAAGAGATTAGCCTGTGCAGCTCTCACTGGTTACAATGCTCGTCGCTTAACACCCTGATAAGTCGCTCCCATTGTGCAGGGGTCGTAAACCCTGATTCCTCCTGACTCGGAGACACTTTGAGCAACAACGCGGGACTATCCAGATCGCGGGAGTCACTGGGGGGAGCGATCACATAGGCAGGGAGGGCAGTTTGCTCAATCAGCTCTGCCGTGAGTCTCGCATAGGCTTGCAGGCCTGCGACATCCTTCGCAAAATCTCCAAAAATAAGCAGTGCAATATCTTTCCCACAGTGGGTACATTGCTGAAGGCTGGTCGCCACCTGCCGAGGTGAGCGAAATGGCAGGTTATATTTTTGCTCGATCCGTCGATCTTCTTCTACGAGGCGGTCAAGCATGGTGAGCGCCTGCATATCGGCCTTCGTCAAGCGACCGCTCTTTCTTTGAGGCGAGGTTTTCCTGGTCTTCTTCATAAACATCTCTTCCCTGCTTTTACTCATCAATCAATGCTCATCAGTATAAAGCGTTGCCTGTTCAGATACGAGAGAGCCAGGACCAATAGTCTATGCGCTTCTTTTGCGTGCTCGTCGCCTGCTATCAAGAAAGGCTTTCACTTCTGACTCTTCTATCCGCACTCCGCGACCCACATACACAGCCGCTAACTTCCCTTCACTCAGGAAACGGCGTATCGTTCGCTCGGATAACTTGAGTCTGGCCGCGACCTCAAAAACCGTGTGTAGTTTCTCACTCATCATTTCATCTCCCTTCAGTCTGCTCTATCACGCTCATTATATCATTTCTGCTTGGCAGCTTGTGACATGTCATAGAATGACATCCTCTTGACGATATGCTATAATGACTTCAAGAGAATTATGCTTCTTTTGAACTCATATACGAGGGAAAATACATGGTTGATTATGAACGTTCACTTGCTATTGCTCAACAATTGGACTATCTCTACACTCCTGGGTGTTGTTGGGCTAATGCTGTACAAGCGCTCCGGATGAAACGGTTTCACCTGAGCAATGCTATTTATGTTGAGGGATGGTGTGCTATGCCTGGTATTGGCCTGGTGCAACCGCATGGATGGATAGAATTGCAGGATGGAACTATTTTAGATCCCACCTATATGATGGCCGATCATGAGCAAGGCCAGCGGAATCTGTATGTCTACTTTCCCGCACTGCACTATAAGCTAGAAGAATTAAAAGGCGTCCGTCTCCGTTCACTCCCGCGCATATGGAGAACTGGTGGGTTTGAGGGACTGCGTAATGAGGCATATAGAGAGGCGATGGAAAACGCGTATCGTTGCGTAGGTAGGGCATACCCGATTGCACAGAGAGGATTACAGAATAGTGAATGAACTTACCATCTACCAGGAACCCTACGTGCTAGAGCCACCGCAAGAGTCGGGCGATCGCGTTCTTATCGAGATGCCTGGTGCAGCTGAGCAGGATGCAACATTTCTGGCGATGTGGCTACACGGCAAAGCAGAGAAGACGCAACTAGCCTATACCCGCGATATGGGCAAGCTCTATAGCTTCACTGGTGCAGGCCTGCGCTCGCTCACCCTGGAAGACTTTCAGCACTTTATTGATAGCCAGGCTACCCTGAAACCAGCGACCAGGGCGCGCGCTATCGCCTGTGTGAAAAGTGCGCTCTCGTTCGGTGTGAAGACCGGCTATCTCACCTTCAATATCGGCGCGGTGGTGAAACTACCCAAATTAGAGAACACGTTAGCTGAGCGGATTATGAGCGAACAGCAGATAGCAAAGATGTTCGCATTGGAAAATAGCCCGCGTAACCATGCGATATTGATCCTGCTCTATCGTGCAGGCCTGCGCGCTGAAGAGTTGTGCAATCTCACCTGGGCCAAGTTGCAAGCGCGTGCTGAGAGCGGCCAGGTTGCGGTATTTGGCAAGGGCAAGAAAACCCGCTTTGTGCTGCTTGACCGAGCAACCTGGGACGAAGTGATGCACTTGCATACTTCGTTCGATACGCCTGATAGTTACGTCTTCCAGTCCAGGCAAGCCAGATCGCGTACAGACCACAAGGGAGATAACAAGCGCATGGATGAATCGATGATTCACCGGATTGTGAGAACAGCGGCTACACGAGCTGGCATCGTGGCCAACGTCTCACCACACTGGATGCGACATGCGCATGCTACACACTCATTGGAACGCGGCGCGCCTATCACGCTGGTGCAGGACACGCTAGGGCATAGCAGCATAGAGACGACTGCAAAGTATACGCATGTTAGACCGAACGCCAGTTCAGGCCAGTACTTGAAAGTGTAGACATCACAATGGAAGATACAAAGCACTGTATGACATGTCGTACAGAAGAAGAAACAGCGTTCTATAAGCCACATAAGCATATATGTCGTGAGTGTCTGAATGCACAAAACAAGGCAAGATGGGAAGCACAGAAAAAAGAGCGGGAAGAATGGCTAGCAAAGTGGGAGAGAGAGCACGGTGAGACATGGGAGGCTCACCAAGCTAAACACGCCGCAAAGGAAGCCGCGAAACAGGGAGCGAGGGAAGAGGCGCAACGCAGGAGCGAGATAGAGGCGATCTCCCCACATATCCCTAGCAAGGTGTTTTCAACATCCTGGCTATACTGCCACAATGAAACTATGGCCTATCCTGAGAGAACTACGACATCTGGTAAGTGGCTCCTTTTCAAGCGTAAAGGAGATGAACTAGATACACTTTGGTTTCAAGTCGTGGAGTTACTCAAAGCCGAAAAGCTTGGACGCGCGGCGAAGGTTTCTACTATGAGAGCCGACGAGAAGAAAGAAGAAGGCGTCATCTGTGTATACACCTATAGCTTAGAGGATCTTGCGGACGTGAGAAGAATACGAGCGGTACTGAGGAATGAGGCGGGGATAACCTATAAGATAGCCTATAAGTTGGATAGTAAAGCAGGAGTTGAGTATGCCCCCAGGCTCTATACTCACATATCATCGTTGTACGAATAGAGAGGATACCACCGAATGAACAGCATACAAGAGATGCTTGAAACAGCAGTGAGACAACTTGGAAAGCCAAGAGAAGAAATAACTGTCGTGATCAAGGGCAAGCAGTGCAATCAAGATGGATGGCCAAAGAGGCAGCGTACCATCATCGTCAATCTGAAAGGAGAAAAGGCTCAAGACTTCCAGGCACACCCGACCCTTGACGCGATCTGGCGCGCATACGGCGCATGGTTGGGCGACGGTGTAAGCGATGACGGAAAGCAGGCAATACTGATAGAGACTATCACGATTACAGCGCCTGAGCAGAAATAGGACCGGGTGACATGCAGCTCCTGCCCTGCTATACTCTCTTCAGAATGAAGTCTATCTATCCCGGCTCTTTCTGGAATGCATGCGCCGGGCTCGGTCGTCAATCATTCGATGAAGACGCAAAGGGCCGCTCTCAAGACGCTGGGGGAGCGGCTTTTTGTTGCATAATGGACTTACGCGTTATCTGTATGGCATGTCAAACTGTGGACTTGCGCGGCTGTGGCTCTATGGCGTATCAATGTTATAACACTATCGTAACAATGTTGTCGAAATGAGGTATCTCTATGTCACGTCAAAGCTGGTATAAGACAGTCGAACTGCCTGATGGCACGGTCATCGATGCCACACCTGCACCAGGCCGCACATACACGGCTCACACATGGCCGCCAAGAGGCAGAGGCAGAGGAGAGAGCCTGACGAGCCCGCGCCGCATTGCTGCAAAGTTACGTACGATCGAAGTGCTGAGGCTGCGCACTGCTAGCCACACCTGGCAGGAGATCGCGCGCGCTACCGGATTCCGCGATGCGAGCGGGCCATACCGGGCGTATAAGCGTGCGATAGATCGGATAACCTGGAATGAGCAACGCAAGGCCGAGCTCAAGCGTCTGTCCTAGCCTGCTCAACATCCAACGGTTTAGGTACTGAGCAGGCTACACAGGCTACCGTGTGTTTGCGAGATGGGCGCGATACGCGTCAAGCGTCTGCTTGATCCGGTCGCGGATCATCTGCATGCTTTGCGGCTGTCGCTTTATCAACATAACGATATCGTCAGGCACAATGAGCGCGTCGTACAAGGACAGTGGACGCGGGAGATCCTGCAGCCCTGGGCCATAGGCCAGGATCGCATCAGCATAATACATCGCGGCTTCCATTGCCCGCGATGTATCATTTTCAGCCGGTCGCTTGTGTACCATCGCACGTCGCTGATCCGGCCACTGGGTAAGAGTTTGCAGCGCGCCCTCGTAGCAGGCATGTAAATCGGCTTGCGCGGCAACCAGGGCCCGCGCTTGCTGGTCGATTGCTGCGCAGCGCTGGTCATACTCCTCTGAAAGCGCTGCGTACTTCCGTTCTCCCAGCTCTCGAATCGCTCTATCCCTCCCAGCCGCGAGCCGCTGTAATTCGTCGAATCGTGTTTGTGACTCAGACTGAAATAAGGCGAGTTGCTGCTTGATCTCAGCTTCCTGCGCGCTCGCAGCCTGATTCGCTTCCTCATGTTCACGTGTGAGCTGAGCAAGTTCTTTCTTGGCCGCATCAAGCGATCGCCTGGCATCAGCCACGTTCTTGATTGCGCTCGGGTGGTTCGGTTTGTCCTGGGCCAGGACAGCGTAGCCAACAAGCCGTCCATGCGATTCTTCCAGGCCGGCAACGCGTGCGCTCACCTGCTGTAGTCGCTCTTTCCTGGCCTGGTAGTCATTGGCCAGCGCCTCTTGCTCTAAATGA
>WNFX01002819.1_pt1 | contig 22967 bp, 20 predicted proteins | sample 5400111 | NCBI WGS metagenome assembly WNFX01 (sample SAMN13153363, study PRJNA577476) | soil metagenome | isolation source: 40 cm soil or saprolite under grassland replicate 1 | place: USA:California | collected 2016-06-15 | reverse complement strand
GGACCTGTCACCCAGAAATAGCAACCAGCCTGGGACGGGACTACGACGAACACGAAACGGAGGTGCAACCATGATGGTTGAAGGTGGAGCGCGTCTTCATGTGGGCTGATCACTTCTTTCAAGAGGCGTGAAGGTGCAACCATGATGGTTGAAGGTGGAGCGCGTCTTCCCTCTGTATACAGACTGCGGTGGTTCCATTGATACAAGCAAAGCCTGGAATGAGAGGCGAAACGGGTCTCACACGAAGGGGTAGTACTGCCGAAGGAAGTATGCCCATCGAAGATGACGTTACCAACCCAGCGAGGCATCCAGCAGCAGGCCAACATCTCCCCCAACGAATGGCTCGGTGCATTCTGGATGTGGTTTCATAGGACCTCCCTCACCATGTCCTATCCCGACTCTTTCAAGACACATACACTGGCCTTGCCAGTTGCACATACACAGGAAAAGCAGGCCTTGCCAGAGCCAGAGGCATGAGAGGAACAAGGCCACGTGAGCGAAAGAAAGGAGCACCCATCTATGGTTGACCATCCCTCTTGTGTTGACGGGTGGACGGCAATGTTTCTCGGCCTCATGCAAGGAGTTCCAGACGAGGAGGATGCCAATGCATAAACGCAAAGAGAAGAAGCCCGGTCATGAGATGCAGCAACTGCTCCTCACCGTGGCCCAGGCGGCAGTCGTGTTGGGCGTGCATCGCTCGACCGTCTACGATCTCATGAAGTACGAAGGACTTCCAATGGTCTCCCTCGGAGGCCGGAGAGGCACCAGGATACTCCTCACGTCCCTGCATCAGTGGATGAAGGAACGTGAGAGCTGTTCTATCCTGTGAGGCCCTGCCTCATCATTTGATAGATGTTTGACGCCTCACACGACGTTGTATTGCTGATGTGAGGCGTTGTTGCGTACCGAAGCATGCAGAGAGGGCGATACAGCTATGGCAGAATCACCGCAAGAAAAGAAGAAGAGGAAAACCAAACGACGCGGCCGGGGTGAAGGGACGGTCTATCAGCGCAAGGATGGGCGATGGAGTGCGGAGATCACCCTGGAGGATGGCAAGCGCAAGACACTCTATGCGAAGACACAAGAAGAGGTCATACGGAAATTACAGCAGGCACAGTATGAGCAGAGACAAGGGATATTGGCAATGGGGCCGAAGCAGAAGCTCGCCGATCACCTCATCTACTGGCTAGAGCAGGTCAAAAAGCGCAAAGTGCGCGCCAGCACCTATATGCGCTATAGCGCTGCTCTGCACACGCATATCCTTCCTGCGCTGGGACATCTACAGCTCAGAAAAGTGACGCTGCGCACGATCCAACAATTCTACAATCGGAAACTGGATGAAGGTCAATCACACAGCTCTGTGATCACCATGAATAAAGTATTGAACCAGGCATTAGGATATGCTCTGAAAGAGCGCCTCATCGCAGCTAATCCTTGCAAAGGGATATCGCTTCCGACCGAGGGAAAACGCGAGGTCCAGCCCCTCACCGTTGAGCAGACACAACAGTTACTGCAGGCGGTGCAAGGAACTATGTTTGAGCCATTTATTGCCCTTGCAGTTGTGGTTGGGATACGCCATGGAGAACTATTAGCCCTGCGTTGGCAGGATATCGACTTTGCCCTGGGGTCGCTTGCGATCCACCATACCTTGACGCTCACAGAGGATCGCCAATTTGTGATGGGAGATCCCAAGACAAAAGCGAGTGAGCGGATCATCTTGCTCCCTCAACCGGTGATGGATATCCTCCTTGCCCACCGCGGCAGGCAGAAGGAAATTCGCTTGAGAGCCGGTCCAGCCTGGCAGCATCATGATCTCGTCTTTTGCACACAACAAGGTACCCAGTTGTGGCCCGACACCGTTCGAAGGCGCTTTTATCGGTTGTTGAAACAACTGGGGTTGCCCCAGATACATATTCACGACCTGAGGCATAGTGCGTCGACATTGCTGCGAAGTATGGGGGTAGACCTGAAAGTGATCCAGGGAATCCTGGGTCATAGTACACTGGATATGACGGCAAACGTCTATTCACATGTGCTCCCCTCAATGCAAAAGGAGGCCGTCGAGAGGATGAAAACCCTCTTTGAAAAGCCTTCTTCTTGACTGGTTACTGTCAAATAGACTGTCAAGAGTGGGTTTACACGGGGGCAGCGCCGTGTAAACCCGCATTTCTCCTGGATGGGAGGGGAAGAAAAAGTCGTGGCGCTGCTGACATACCGCTGTCACACCAACCTGTTATACTTTCGAGAGAAGAAACAAAACAAGAAAGAACTCGTTTCCTGGGAGGCAAAACAGCATGGCACACTCAACACTCAAACAGCAATTCGAGATTGCACCACGCGGACCATACTCATTGGCCGCCAGCATCGACTTTCTCAGCGGCTTTGCCCCGGCCGCGCATCAAGCTCACGAAACGGCCAACCATCTCCATCTCGCGTTCGTAGCCGATGGCAGTGAACAATCAGTTGGAGTCTGTCTCCGGGAAGAGGACCGTACAGTCATAGGTGAGATGTACGGCGAAGCCAGCAAAGACGTTGTACGCAAACAGGTAGCGCGTATCCTTTCCCTGGACATAGATGGCAGCGATTTCTCCACCGTGGGCGAGCATGACCCCGTCGTTGGCAAGCTACAGGCGCGCTACCCCGGTTTGCGCCCGGTCTGTTTCTACTCGACCTACGAAGCTGGCGCCTGGATTCTCATCAGTCACCGCATTCGCATCACTCAGGCGGCACGCCTGAAAGCCCGCATGGCGCGGGAACTGGGAGACATCGTTGATATACATGGAGAGCAAGAATACGCCTTTCCAGCACCCACACGTCTCCTCCAGCTAGAGAGCTTCCCTGGCCTCTTCGGACGCAAGATCGAATACCTGCACCGTCTCGCGGAGGCCACCATTGCTGGTCAACTCGATGCCGCCCGTCTCCGTTCACTACCGCAGGAGGAAGCGCTTGAAGCGCTGCAACAACTTCCCGGCATCGGCATCTTCTCCGCCGAACACATCCTGCTGCGCGGCGCTGGCGAACCCGACTACCTCACCCTCAACGAACCACGCCTCCCTCGCGCCGTAGCCCTGGCCTACCATCTCAAATCCGAGCCTTCCAGCCAGGAATTGCGCGCCATCTCCGAAAGCTGGCGCCCCTATCGCACCTGGGTCACCTTCCTCCTGCGCCACATGCTCGAAGATGAAACCCACGAAATAGCCTCCAACTACAGCAGTGTGCCAGGTAATTGAGCCTCCTTAGGTATGCTGGGCCTTGTCGTAAAGCGCGTACCAGGTATCATCATAATAGGGAGAGAACATATGCCCGGGCCGGATAAAGCTGGTGAAGTCGTTATGGCCATTGAGGTAGAAATTGCCGTTGATCTTAATGAACCAGGGGCCACCGCTGGAACCACCGGTCATATTGCAGGGGATGGAGACAACCGTGCCACCACCATGCGGCGAGCTTTTGCCCAGGGAATTCTCGCAGGACTTTCTGGTCTGGCCATCGAAGGGAAACCCGGCGGGGTAACCATAGGCGTAGTAGGCTTGATCGGCAGGCTGATTATAGGCCCAACCGGCACCGCCGACCAGGTCGGTCAAGTCACCCTGACTACTGGGAGAGACAATAGCCATGCCAAGGTCATGATGAAAGTCATTTGGCTTGGCGTGTATCCAGTCGGAAGGGACCTCCAAATCGCGGGCGGCCCAGCAGCCATAAGGCGTACTGCCGTTATCGTACAGAGGACAGAAGATCAAGTTCTGCACCCAGTCACCATTCCAGTAGAGACAGTGGCCGGCAGTGTCAACCATACTATGGTTGAGGCTTGCGACGGCAGTACCAGAGCAGGTCATGTCTCGACCAGCGGCGTTGGTAAAAAAGACTTTCCCAACGGTGGAGAGGGGATAAGATGGGTTCCCATTGCGCGGGGGCTGCCCCTCTTGCTGGGCCGCCTTGCCCAGGCTGGTATCGATGCTCCCCGGTATCAGATCGGAAGCAATGCTGCTCTGCTCATCGGCGTCGGTGGCATCGCGCATGTTAGCCGCTGTCCAATGCTTGAGGGCAACGGCCGGGTTCGTATCCACCTGGTGCTCAACAATCGTCTCCGTAAAAGATGACACCCACGTATACAAAAAATTCCCAAGTGTAACCAGGTACACCAGGTATACAGCGGCAAGCAAGTAAAGAAGGATCCTGCCCACCAGGGGTAGTTGGATGAGTCTCTGCTGTCGTGGCATCATGCCCCTCTCTTTCATCAAGAATGGTGCGTACTAATCGGAAGGGCGTCGTGGCTGCTGTTTCCCTTGATCGCGAGTACCGACGTGCGGCAGATCGGCAGGTTTGGCCTTGCGCATTTTGTCCGCTGTCCAATACTTGAGGGCCTCATCGGAAGGCTTATCCACCGAGTGCTTAATGATCGTGGCCGGAGGATCTGGTTTAGAAAAACGCTTCCCTGCAAACAGGTACACGCCAACAAGCAAGCAAACAAGGATCGTGCCAGCCAGAGACAATCGTATGAGTCTATATTGTCGTGACATCATGCCTCTCTTTCCCAAAAGATAGTATGGACAGAACGCGTGCGCAGGGTATTATACACTGCAGAATCAAGGTCGCGTTTCCTCATATAGATAAGTATATCAGCATTTCTTGTTTTTATGAAGAGCAACAAAGCAGACAAACCCCAACAACACAAAAATATCAATATAATGAGGATTCAGACTGGAAAGCAATAGTTCTAGCATATATAATGAGGCTGAACAACCATCAACCAGGGAGGAAAAACCACATGAAAGCAGTCTTATGTAAAGAATACGGCCCCCCCGAAAGCCTTGTCATTGAAGATATCCCATCGCCCAGGCCCGGCAAAGGCCAGGTAGTCATCACCGTCAAAGCCTGTGGGGTGAACTTCCCGGACACCCTTATCATCGAGGGCAAATACCAGTTCAAACCAGCCTTGCCCTTCTCTCCCGGAGGCGAAGTTTCAGGCATCGTCAAAGAGCTGGGCGAGGGCGTCAACACGGTCAAGGTCGGCGACCGCGTCATCGCCTTCACCGGTTGGGGCGGCTTCGCCGAAGAGGTCGTCACAGAAGCAGCCAAACTCATCCCCATACCTGGCGACATAGATTTCGCCACCGCCGCCTCCTTCACCCTCGTCTTCGGCACTGCTCACCACGCACTCAAGGATCGCGCACACATCAAACCGGATGAGGCCCTGCTCGTACTCGGCGCGGCTGGCGGTGTCGGTCTCGCCTCAGTAGAACTTGGCAAACTCATGGGTGCCCGCGTAATCGCCGCCGCTTCCAGCGATGAAAAACTCGAGGTCTGCAAACAACACGGCGCAGACGACGTCATCAACTACACCAACGAGGACCTCAGAGAACGCGTAAAGACCCTTACCGGCGGCAACGGCGTTGACGTGATCGTCGACCCTCTTGGTGGCAACTACTCGGAACCCGCCCTGCGCAGCATCGCCTGGAATGGCCGCTTCCTGGTCATCGGCTTCGCGGCGGGCGACATTCCCCGTATCCCGCTCAACCTCACGCTGCTCAAAGGCTGCTCCATCGTCGGCGTCTTCTGGGGCTCGTTCACCGAGCACGAGCCGCGGCACAACCAGGAAAACATCCAGGAGCTCCTTACCTGGCTCGCCCAGGGCAAGCTCAAACCCCACATCTCCGCGACCTACCCGCTCGAACATGCCGCCGATGCCCTCAATGACGTCCTGAACCGCAAAGTCAAGGGAAAAGTTGTCCTGTTGACCGGAGAATAACAAAGAATGGAGCTAGCGATAACAGCTAGCTCCATCCCTCATTGCGCAACAGGCGACTCAACCTGTTGCACACCAGCAGAAACCGTGGGTGACGCTACCTCCTCTTCGTCCAGCAAGTGCTCGATCAGTTTGTACGGGATAGCCGGCCACGGCCTACCACGCCTGGCAAGGTAGGTGCGCGCGTTGTGCCAGCCCAGCCAAAAGAATTGCAGCATATGCAGCGGAGAGGCGGCATGTGGCATCTGGTCGGTATTCTGCCGCCCATTGGCGGTCACAAACTTGCTCACCCGTAGTGTGAGCAAGCCCTCCTCACACACCAGTTCGCCAAGGATCACCATTTGCCGCAGCCCTTCCAGGCGCTCGTTATGCTGGTGAAAGAGGAGGCATGCCTTACCACGCCAGGCCATAGCTTGAGCAGGAGGAGTAGGTAACGTGAACGCCTGACGAGTTTCGTCCAGGCACACAGTGCAACGCACGCTGAGCGGGTAGCCATTGGAGTCCACGATGCTCAATACCCCGCTAGGATACTCATGAGCCAGTGCTGCAAGTTGCTCATTCCACATACTACACCTCGATTTCTGTTGGAGCAACGCTAAAGTCGCCATGTGACCAGACCAGAAGACGCCGGGGCCGGACCGTAATCACCAGTCGTTGGAAAAGATACCAGGCAAAGATCCTGCGCACAATCCGGTTAGAGATCAACCGACGGCTATCAGGTTGGCGACGAATCATCGCTCGAAAGAGTCCCCGCACCTGTGAGCTATTGTAATCCAGCAGTTCAGTGACCATCGCATCGCCTTGAATCAACACTGCTGGTGCCTGCTCCAGTTTAGCACCGGTCGGGTTGGAGTAGAGCAGGGATACCTGCGGATGACGCCGGGCATTGAACGCTTTGACCGGGAACGCAATGGATGCAGTCAATAAAATCTGACCGCTTTCTTCATCATAATAGGCGAGGGTTGGCCAGGTGACAGGTTGTCCCTCACGGTTCACCGTGGTCGCCTCACATGTATAGTAAAAGCGCAGTGCCCTGTTGATTTCAGGTGGCACATCTAACATTGGCATACGACCTACCTCCTACGCGCACTTGTGTGCGAAGACCTATTACTATGTATTTCTCTCTGATTCCAATGATACTGGTAGATCGTTCCCCAAACGTTACGCACTGCGTTACGAATTCCCTGTCTTTTTCTGAGTGAAAAGTAGTGAGCCGAAGAAATCAACCTCAAAAGATGCAACTACCCCGCCACACACCTTTCACCCCCATCATCCTACTACTGCCTCCTCCTCATCGATTCTCGGGAGCAGTCGCGTATTCCGTTCCCCGAACTGTTCGGGAGAGCGTAACCAGAGCGAGACATGCGCCGGCTGCATCGTCTCTTCTACCACGGCTAGTAGCTGTTCACTCAACTGGTCCAGGTCCACCTCATCGCGTAATGTTGCACTGAAAGCTGTCAACGTGCGAGCGCTATTGTACTTGCGTCGGTAGAAGCGCCGGTCAATGACCCTTTGAATACCGAAACGTAATGGCTGGAACAGGGCCGCACTCACTAAGGTCGAAGCGACAACGGTTATCGGATTATGTGACAACTCCTCCTTAAACACAAGCGAGAGGGATTGGAACGCAAACACGCAGCCAACATAGACCAGGGCCAGCAATGCCGTCAACAGGCCATAAACCACTGCTCGGTTGATGATTACATCGATATCCCACAGGTGGTGACGCAGAATAGCCATCCCAAAGGAAAGTGGAATGAGCACCGGTATACTGTTGCCCACTATTATGCTGAACAAGGAGAAGAAGACGTTTTGCTGACTGAACGAGGGAAAGACCAGGTAAGACAAGAACAGCCCCGCTTCCAGCAAAAAAACCGTGGCTACCCCGAAGATGATCCACTTGGTTTGTTGGCGCTGGAGCGCATTGGAGACGTGCCGGTAGCGATAGATTTGCGCCATCACCCCACTGCCCAGAAAGCCGTAGAACAGTAATCCTAAGGACAGCTGGAACCAGAAGGATGCAACTACAGAAAAGAAACCGAAGAGGCTTAATCCGATCCAGCCAATCGCCAACCACTTCATCCAGCGTGGCACGAACTTCCCATCGGGAAAGAGACAGAAGACGAGAAAGAGCAAGACAAAGGCGAGGTAGTTCACAGCCGCCGAGGGATATTGCCAGATCGATTGTCCCCCACTCACATTCCCTGTAAGACCGTTCGCGCCTTGCAGTATGAGCATGAGTGCAACCACCAGCCCCATCCTGTCGTCAGACTTCTGCCAGATAATGATCATGGCAACTCCGAACCAAACCAGGGCCGAGGCAACGACGAAGATAACAATGAGCAAGGCGTAACTGCTCATAGAAAAGCCAAGGTTCAGAAGCCCTCGTGCAGCCTGGGGAGTGAGCTGCCCGGCAGCACAGCTTACTCCCACGCAGGTGATCTGGAGTTGCGCAAGGTAAAGAGGAAGGCTGGCGATGAAGACAGTCAGAGTAAGGACAGCCACAATACCCCACGTGAGCCGCGCGAGGGGAAGCCAGCGATCAGGCAAGCGCGTTTCAGCTGCGCTACCCGACTCAATACTTACTTTCCTTTGTGTCGTTGTATCAAAGGGTTCATCCATATACTTCTATTCAATCCTGGGTCAGGTTCAGAACAGCATAAAAAGAACAGAATAACCACAACTATCATCTTACCACAACTCGTAACACTTTAGCTTGCCCCTTTTCGTTCCAGCAGCAACTGCTTGATCTCAGCCATCTCCGCTTGAATAGTGCCAAAACCTTCTCTCAAATCAGCCGCCTCTGTTTTAATAGTGTCGAGTTCTCCTTTCAAAGTAGCAATTATTGCTTCCCTATCAGCTCTGTCTCTAGAGGCAATAAACGTGGATGCGAGGTAGCTGCTGATAACACCAAAGAGAACAACGCCAACCGCTATCACGAACACAGCCGTGATCCGCCCTGCTGGCGTCACAGGGTACTTATCGCCATAGCCCACTGTTGCAATGGACACCATTGCCCACCACAGAGCATCACCTCCCGAGTGAATATTGGCGTGGGGCGCATTTGCTTCAAATTGTAGTTCCAAAGCGCTGCCAGCAACCACCACCAGTAACGCAAGAAAGCCGGAGCCAATTAGTGTGCTTCGTGCAGGATGTTTCGTGATTGAGCGTTCCACATCTTTGTAACGCATCCTGCGCACGACAACAGCGACTCGAGCAACTCGTACGATGCGGGCAATACTGAAAAAAGGGATCGGAACACCGCTTAACAAATCCAGCCAGCCCCACGTCCGCATGTACGCCCATTTCTTCGGAGCGCGGAGAAATCGGACCACGAAATCAGCCAGAAAAATAAGGGCGACCCCATAATCAAACACTGTGAGTATTTGCTTGATGGACGGGGGTAATGGTACAAACGTGAGAAGAAAAAAGTTCACGAACGAAATGACGGCGAGTAAGGCAATGCCCAATGCATAGATACCGATGCGCTTGTCATCAGTATTCCTTGCTGTAATAACCGTGCTGACCCTGTCTTCCATATCCATGCTTACCTTTCTGATTGTATCCCTTTGTATGCCTCGTATCTAATTGTATCCCTCGCAAACCCTCACCAGGTTCTCGCTGTGAAGGTCAACCGTAGGGGCCGGTTTTACCGCGCCCACAGCCGATTGATCGGCCCTCAACACCTACCCTACGCTCGTTTGCCCACGACTCTTTCATACACCCTGCCCCTCTAGACGAAGAATTATCCTGATGTTACACTTGCATACGATCTTAAGTCAGAATCAATAGAAAGAAAAGAGGATATAAATTCTGTGAGTCTACAAAACAAAATGATTACCGTATTGATTTCATGCCCTGATCAGCCAGGAATCGTAGCCAGCGTTTCCCAATTCATCTTTGAGCACCATGGCAACATCTTCCAATCTGACCAGCATTCCACCAGCCTGCATCATGGCACATTCTTCATGAGAGTCAGCTTCACCGAGGACAGCTTCACCCTATCTGAACCCGATTTGATCGATGCCTTTCGCCCAATTGCTCATGCCTTCCGCATGGACTGGAGCGTCCACTACTCTCGACACCGTAAGCGAGTCGGCATTCTTGTATCAAAACTCGACCATTGCCTTACAGACCTGCTCTGGCGTTGGAAGAGCGGTGAACTTGCCATGGACATTCCTTGTATTATCAGTAATCACACCGACCTGGAACCTCTCGCCCACATGTATGATATCCCCTACCACTACTTTCCCATCCGCAAGGAACAACGTAACGAAGATCAAATGCGCATGTTCGACTTCCTGCAAGGGAAGGTAGATTTCCTTGTACTTGCTCGTTACATGCAGATATTGCAGCCATTCTTTGTCCAAGCCTATGGTCATCGGATTATTAATATCCACCACAGCTTCCTACCGGCATTCATCGGCGCAAATCCCTATGAAAAAGCGTTTGAACGTGGCGTAAAGCTAATCGGCGCAACTGCCCATTACGTGACCGACAATCTGGATGAAGGACCAATTATTTCCCAGGACGTTATCCACTGCAACCATCGTGATACTGTTGAAGATTTGGTCCGCAAGGGAAGAGATGTTGAACGAACTGTACTTGCTGAGGCTGTGCGGTTACATTTAGAGGATCGTGTGCTCATCTACAAAAATAAAACCATAGTGTTTTAGATGATTACCGACAACCATGTCCGCTTGTTGCGCCAGCGCGCACAGCGACTCACTCCACAAGAACCCGATGCACCCACCGGCGTCGCACAGGTCGTAAAGGACCTGTGCGGCCTCCAGGCCCAGGACGCATCCGCCGCTGCGCTCGCGGTACGTGTTCGCAGTACAGGGCTGTTCGACGATGATGTCGAGCGCGCTCGGGTGCAGGAACGCTCTATAGTACGCACCTGGGGACAGCGCGGCACCCTGCACCTGCTGGCGACCGAAGATCTCACCTGGCTCCTGCCGCTCTTAGGCCCCCTTTTCATTGCGGGCAATCGACGCCGCTACGCCGAACTGGGCCTTGACGAGGACACCCTCACCAGAGGCGTCCGCGCCTTCGGCGCTATACTCGCCAACCAGGGGCCGCTGACCCGCGACGAACTCGTCGAGCAGCTGGCTCACCACGGCATCCGGCTCGCCGGCCAGGCCAGACCCTACCTCCTCCAGCATGCAGCACTCGAAGGAATCATCTGCCTGGGGCCCGATCGCGGCGCAAAGCCAACCTACGTGCTCCTCAACGACTGGCTTGGCCAGAACTACCAGGCACATGCCCTCACCCAGGAATCGGCATATGCAGAACTTGCGCGCCGCTACCTCAAAGCCTATGGACCCGCCACTCCAGAGGACCTTGCCGCATGGTCAGGCATGCCCATCAGTATGACACGAGCCGCATGGCAACTCATCGCGGATCAACTCATTGAAGTAGAGATCGCTGGCCAACCGGCCTGGATGCTCAAAACGTACGAGAAATGGCTGAACGAGCCGCCCATACCCACTCCAGTCGTGCGCTTGCTGCCCAGCTTTGATACCTATTTGCTCGGCTATAAGAAGAGAGACCTTGCAGTGCCTCCCCAGCACGCCAAGCGCATCAACGCTGGCGGTGGATTGCTGAATCCAGTGCTATTGGTAGATGGTCGCGCCATGGGAACCTGGAAGACCAAACAACAGAAGCAGCGCCTTGAAGTGATCCTCCAGCCGTTTGATCAACTCCCACCCGATTTGCAACCAGGACTGCAGGCCGAAATCGCAGATCTAGGCCGCTTCCTCGGAACACACGCCGCGCTATAGGTAATATCGCCACCATAATAGCTTTATCCCTTACGAGCACCGGATCCATCTCGGCTCAATATCTTCCACCGGTCGGTCAAACAAACCCTCCTGACCATCCAGCCGGAACAGCTGCTCGAAATCCTCTGCGGAAAAAGCCTTGCGCAGCCTTCCCGCGTATGAAGTGACCAGCACCTGTAAATAATGATCCACGTCATAGTCCCGCCGGTTGCCCACCTCTTCCCGCGGAGAGGACGCGCCAGGCACATCCTGGACAACCTCACTTGCTACAACGCCAGCCATCGCTGCAGCTTCCCGCTCCTCGCCATTCGGCCCTGGCTCTGCCTCCCAATCGTTGCCAACCGAGGCCTCGTCCGTCTCTTCTGGCAGCCACACATACTGCTTGTTCCTCGCGCGATAAAAGCGTACACGCTCGCCCGGAAACCATCGTGTGCGACCAGCCGAGAGCAACGCTTCGTACTGCGCCTCTGGATGCCCGGCGCGCGAGGCCATATAGGCTTCCGGCGTCTTGCTGAGGCGCACTTTCGCTCCCAATTCCGATGCCGGCAACGCGCGATTGCGTAAAGCTTCAACCGTCTCAAGATAGGCCCTGCGCAGCCCAACGACATCATCAGTCATCACATACAGCAGCGCCTTGCGCAGAAAACGCTCCCCAAACGGCTCCGCCCGGCTGGAGCGCAGTGCTACCCCGCGCACGATCAATTGCCCACCATACGTCAGCAAGGCATAATTCTTCACCTCGTGACTGAACATGGCTTTAAAGCGCCCCTCGTATTCCAGCCGGATCCCCTCCGGCAGCTCAGCCGCGACCTCGTCCACCAGCGCGCGCTCCTGCTCTTCCGACCAGCCAGTCGGGACTGCGAAATAGACACCGTCCGTGTCGCCCTCAATCAGAGCCATGCCCCGTTGCCGTAGTGCCTCGACCACCTGATTGAGCACCTTGCGTCCTCGCTGTGTCACTTCCCCGGCGGCCCGGCTATCGGCGAAGAGCGCCATCGAACCGGCGCCCATATAGCCATAGGCGGCGTTAATCAGAATCTTCATCGCCGCCTGCGTCGCGTCATGCATATTAGCTTCTATCGAACCCGCTGCCGCCCCCTTCGCCGCCGCTTTATGCGCCAGCCGCAGGTCCGTTAACCGGCTCAAAATACTCAGCAGTACCCCCAGGTGGTCACACGCGGGCCCTATCTGGTAAGTACGCATTAGCGAGGGATACAGCGAAGCGACATCCGTCTTCACCACCTGTTCCGCGATACCCTCGGCAAAAAGATGGACCGCTCCGCCTTCGTGCAGCCCGTTCTCAGCGCTCTCGTTTGCCGCCTGGCAGGGTAAAGCGGCTCCAGCGCGCAGATAAGCCCTCACAAGCATCGGCTCGAGGATGCCCATCGCTGGACCAGCCGACGCCAGTCGTTCATAACGGCGCGGCGCCACACCCGCCAGCGCAAAAGGCGCCCCCAGCAGCCTCCGCGACAACCCATCTACCTCAGCAACATCATCCAGCGCGTAGCGCCGTACCAGCTCCGGGTCCTGGCGATACGTCTCAAAAATGGCCGCCCCCTCCAGGTACACCCGCTCGGGAACGGCTATCCCAAAATAGCGCGCCACTTCCTTCAGCCGGTGGCTGGGCATATCGCGCACAACAAAATCGTGGCGGCGTACCGCGTCCAGCGTATCGATCAGCTCACGCCCGGCCAGGCTGTAGCGCGTGCGCCGCCGCGCATCTGGCCCTATCGCCAGCGTCTCCTCGCGCCGCTCCAGCAGCGTCGGCCCACCCACGCGACCAAGTATCAGCGGTATGCCAAGCACCTCGGCCCGCTGCTCCAGGAAGGGTAGATCAAAGCCAAAAAGATTATGATTCTCAATCACATCGGGGTCGCGATCGCGTATCAAAGCGCAGAGTCGCGTGATGAGCTCTGCCTCCTCGCCAGGAGTTGGCGCATCGATCGTCATGGTCAGCCCACGATTATCACGCATGGAAACCATGAAGATACGCCCACGGTGTGGGTCGAGCGCGGTCGTTTCCAGGTCGAATTGCAGCCGGTGCAGGTCGTCATAGACCATGCCGCGAAAGTAAACGCGTCCCGTAAGCATCAAATATTGCTCGACCGGACCAACGCGGTAATAGGTCTCCGGCAAGTCGTTAAGATTGGTGACCTGGCGCCCCAAACGCCGTGATGCCCCATTCAACAACATGCGTTCAAGCACGCGTCCATCGCGTGCAGAGAGCAAATAGCGGTAAGAGCCTTCAGGCCCTTCCAGCTCGCGATAGCTCACCGCCGCACCATCTCCACCGGGTACATCCAGGGGCAACAGGGACCTCCCCAGGTGGGAAAGATCTTCCAGCGTCGTAGCAAAGAGCCACGGACGAAAACGCCCCGTCGTAAACGTGATACGCCCCTCCAGGCGCTGCCACACCACCGCCCGCCCTTCTCGATTAGCCCACACCGAAACAATGCCCGGCATCGCATCCCAGCCGAACACTCGCTCATCCTCGACGCGTACCGTCGTCTCGTCAGAAGTAAACGGAAACATAGCACTCCAGAGGTGTCATCAAACTGCGGCGTGGAGACCCGCCGGCCTAAAGGCCGACGGGAGGAAACGCCGCCGCTCCTTTCGCGTAACTATAGCCATCACTGCGGTGAATGGCCTGACAATACCGATAGCCAATGCCTTCTACGGTTCCGTGTGCCGTGGTGATATTGAAGGAGCCGCTCGTGCGTACAGCCACGCGTCCGTGGTAGGTTCCCCGGTTCTTTCCTTTGGGAACGATCGCCTTGACCATATCCCCTGTCTGAAACCCCTTGACGATCTTGCTTTGTTTGGGGCCTGTACGTGGGAAGCCGTATTTATCCATCCGACACATCTGGCGACATCCATGCCCCATCGCTTTCATGAGCAAGGGGCGTACACCCTTGGCATGCAATACATCAGGAGTAGACGCCCCGACACAGGCGGCATCTAACCAGTGCGTCTTGTCCAGATCGTGTTTCACCCGGTTGAACTTGGTACGTCCACCTGTCCCACATTCGACAGGGAGGCCCGTTGCTCGCAATCGGCGATATAACTCCCACCTGGTAGCATTGACAGCTGCTGCATCCTTCAACGGGGCTTTGGCTTGAGCAAGAATCCGCTTGAGGACATCGGGCTTGTGCTTCAAGAAATCGCGGATATCCTGTGTGCCTTTCTTGAGATTGCACGGCTCACACGCTATCGTGAGATTGCTTTCACGGTTAGGGCCACCCTTCTTGCAACACAGAATGTGCTCTATTTGGAGCGGCACATCTTTCGCGCCGCAATAGGCGCATTGTCTTCCCCACTTTTCCAACAAGTACTCACGAAGCTCATAGCCTGCGAGCGTGCCTTGCTGATACTCTGCCTCTGAGATATCGGGGTTCTCCATCAGTTGCGTGTCAAATCGCACCAGTTCCTGAGAAAGGTCCATGATCGGCGCATAGCGGCATAGGCGTGCTACCCACGTGAGCACGTTGTAGACGCGGCTCATCAGTGATGGCGGCAACCATCCTTCCTTGTTACGTAAGCGGTTACCCCATCGTGGTTTTCTGTACCTCGTTTTGCGCTGGCGGCGTGAACGGCGTACACCACGACGTGCCTCAAGAGCTTCTTTGATCGCCTGTCCTCGATGAGTTAACTCAGCCGTCCAGACCACATCGCCCGTGGCATCGTTGACGATGGCTAATCCCGTCGTCTTAGAGCCTGGGTCAATCTTAAGGCGTAACGGCTCTACGTCTGGATGCTCCACCTCACGCTTGAGCATGATCGTGAAGGGGTATCTTCTGAACACGGCGGCTTTGCCCTGCGTGAGCAAGAGCCGTGCTCGTGCGGGATGCACGGGATTAAGAGCTTTTTTCGTGGTATCAATGACAAAAACCTTGCTCATGTGAGCCTCTCCTTTCGGAGGTAATGTCTGCCTTGACAGGGTTGGAAGCGGTTTCAGATGTCACACGCACTGGCTTTGTCCCGTAGGCGCGTTTAACGCGTGACCGTAGAGCATCGGGCTGGCAAGTACCCTATGATACCTATGCATTCGCCTCCAACGTAGGTTTACACCTCAGTCTGGTCAAGATCAGCTTGCTTACACAAGCCTCTCCCGTTCAACAGGATGGGTTCTTGACAAACAAGAACTTTTTTTCTAAGTATAACACATAACAAAGCTGGGGATGGCTAAAATAGCTGAAGCCCGGATTTAGCCATCCCCAGCTTTGTTATCTACCTAACCCTCTCCAGCACAAAATCAGCAAAAGCCCTGATATGCCGCTCCTCAGGCACATACACCCCACCAGACCGGTACGCCTTCGAACCCATACCCAGCTGCGTCAACTCACAAACCTCCCAGTCCTGCCGGTTCACAATATCAAAAATCTCCACGGCATCCATCGGATCAAAATCTGCCCGCGCCATCACCTGCGGATCAAAGAGCCAGTCGCACATAATAACCGTGCGCCCGGGGCCATTTGGAATCAACCAGTGCATCACCACGTGATCGTGGAGCAGGTTTAACAGCACATTCGGCTGTAACACAAACCCATAATAGTGACGCAGGTCCTCCTGCAGCAACCCCGGCAAAGGCGGACGACTCGCCTTGCCCGTAATCGTGAACGCCTCGACATTCTCCGCCAGGCTGACTGCCTCCCCATTCACGTAATCAGAAACGTCACCCGTCTTATAACCCGGCAGCAACCGGCAAAATTCGGGATGCATCGGCCCACAGTGGTAGCACTCCATAAAGTTCTCAAGGACCAGTTTCCAGTTGGCCTGCACATCGTACGCAATCCTCTTCCCCACCTTGAGATTCCCCACATCATAGCGAGCAAACGCCGCGTAACCTCCAAAACGCTCGATGATAGGCTCGTTGAGCTGGTCCGCGATGGACGCGGGATCATCGCCAAGATTGAGCCAGACCAACCCCTCCCATACCTCCAAGGCGACCGGCAAAAGCCCGAACAACGCGCGCTCAAACTGCTCGTCGGAAAGCACGTTGGGCGCTCCGATCAACCGTCCATCCAGCCCATACGTCCATGCATGATAGCGGCACTGGATCGAGCCCTTCAGCTTTCCCGAGGCCTCGTTGCACAGGCGCGCTCCTCGATGCCGGCATACATTGAGGAACGCCCGCAGCACATCATCTCGACCACGTACAACAATAATACTTTCCCGCCCAACAGTCACAACCTCGTACACCCCGGCGCCAGTAATTGCATCAGCGCGACCAACGCAGACCCACATCTGAGAGAAAATTCGCTCCAGTTCCATCTCATAGATTGCCGGGTCATAGTAATAGCGGCCAGGAAGCGTCGAAACAAAGGGAGTCTCCAATCGAGCCATGGTTGTCATGCGTAGCACCTCAGTCTGCTAAAAAAACCTGAAAGTCCCTACATTCTCCTTGCCCAAATAAACTTACGCAACAAGTATAAACTAAGCTTTGGTAATTACACAAGATATAGCTTGAATCTATTGACAAAACTACCCATCTCATATTACTATTTACCATATCGATTGTAATATATTAACATGTTACATAGCGCAAATCACTATACATTCTGAAAAACCGAAAGGAGATACCCGGTGAACGAAGAACGAACCATGGTATTAGAAATGCTCGCGGCAGGCAAAATCACCATCGAACAGGCCAACCAGTTGATCGAAGTCCTCGGAGAACCCTCTCTCTCCACAGCGGAACAGTGGGCAGGACAACGCCAGCGCGAAGAGCGCGGCACACCACATCTTGAGCCTCTGGAACCCGTAGAACCTCTGGGCCACAGGCGACGCACGAACTTCACCTTCGATCAAATGATCGAACTGAGCGTTCACCTTCGATCAAATGATCGAACTGAGCGAACACGAAGTCGACCCTTCCTACCTCAGATCATTGCGCGATGCCGGGCTCACCGATCTCACAGTCGATGAAATCATCGAACTGAGCGAACACGAGGTCGACCCTTCCTTCATCAAGGCTATCCATGAGGGCGGCCTCCACCATCTCAACCTGGATCAAATCATCGAATTGAGCGAACACGAGATCGACCCCTCCTACTTTGCCAAATTACGTGAGGCCGGCTTACATGACCTCTCGGTCGATCAGATCATCGAACTGAGCGAACACGAGGTCGACCCCTCCTACCTCATCAAGCTACGCGAGGCCGGCATAACCGACCTCACCGTTGACCAGCTCGTCGAATTGAGCGAACACGACATCAAGCCAGGCTACCTTATCAAAGTTCGCCAGGCCGGGTTGACTGATCTCGATTTTGATGCGATAGTAGAACTGAGCGAACACGACATCAAACCATCCTACATCAGCAGGCTCCGTGAAGCCGGATTGTACGACCTCTCGGTCGAAGAGGTCATCGAATTGAACGAACACGACATCAAGCCTTCCTACGTCAAGGCACTGCATGACGCAGGCATGGAAGACCTCACCGTTGACCAGCTCATCGAACTGAGCGAGCGCGAAGTCGATCCCTCCTACCTCAAAGCCCTGCAAGGTGGAGCAAATTGATAAAATGTATGGGCGACCTTTGCACGCGGACTTACGGAGCCAGGGCGACCGCAAGGGATCGCCCCTACTATACACGGGCTTGGCAAGACGATCCGTCGTATAGTAGGGGCGATCCCTTGCGGTCGCCCTTGAGGGGAGGCTATGGCGGTCGCCCAGATAATCCATAAATCATACCGACCTTTGAGAGGTACCTATTGTGCATCCACTAATTACGCAAGACCCCATCACAGGCAGTGACCTTATAGTCACGCGGCTAGAGTGCCCTGACAGCGGCATCCTCATCGAAGGGAAATTCAGTCTGGGCTGGATGGCGCGCCTGACACCCGAACAGCTCGCCTTCGTGGGACTGCTGGTAAAGCACCGCGGCAACATCCAAAAACTGGCAGCTGAAATGAACGTCGCCTACAACACCGCTCGCAATCACCTGGATGCCATCGTCGCCGCGCTTGAAAGCCCGCCCAAGCGCAAAGACCGGTCACACCGCCAGGAAATCCTCAGACGCCTTTCTGCCGGTGAAATCACCTTCGAAAGCGCCATGCGCCTCTTGAAAAATTAACTCGTATAGATAGGATCTTATGTTACAACAATACTCATACAGTAGCCCGGCCGGAAACCTCCCTTATGTTGTCTACACCCCTCTCAATTACCGCGCAGGTACACCCGTGCCACTTCTCGTCATGATGCACGGGTGCACACAATCAGCCGCAGATTTCGCCGCCGGTACGCAGATGAACCTGGTAGCGGAAGAGCATAATTTAATCGTTGTCTATCCACAGCAGGTGAGAAAGAACAACTCGCTGTATTGTTGGAACTGGTTCGACCTGGCCAACCAGTCGCGTGACCATGGCGAACCAGCCATGATCATCGGCATTGTCCAGGACATACTTCAGAACACAGCGCAATGGACAATCGACACAGCCCGCATCTACGTGGCAGGTATCTCCGCCGGGGCGGCCATGTCTGTCATCCTCGGCGCAACCTACCCTGACATCTTCGCTGCCATCGGCATTCATTCTGGCCTTGAATACCAGGCGCTGAAATCACATCATGGTGCACTGACCATCTCAAAACGGGGAGGACCTGACCCGCTCCAGCAGGGACAGGCAGCCTACGAAGCCATGGGCAGTTACGCGCGTATCGTCCCAACCATCGTATTTCACGGCACAAAGGACACCGTCATCAACATCACCAACGGCGACCAGGTTGTGCAGCAATGGATGCAAACAGATATGCTTGCATCTCACGACACCTACGTAGCCGACTTCAACGCACCAGCCACCGCCACAACTTACAAGATTCCAACCGGCTATGCGTACACCGTCTACACGTGGCAAAACAGCAGGGGGAAGACCATCCAGGAGTACTGGAAAGTCAACGGACTGGGGCACGCCTGGTCAGGTGGCAATTCCAGCGGCTCCTACACCGACTCCCGTGGCCCGAGCGCCAGCGAGGCGCTTTACGCTTTCTTCATGCACCATTCAATGCATAGAAAAGCAATACATCCTACCGCGTTCTTCAAACATGTACTCCACAACGTCAAAGGTCTATTACCAACAAAATAATCGACCCTGCCTGAATACATCAAACAGGGTCACTCCAGGGGCATCGTCCCTGGAGTGACCCTGTTTAACAATAGAATCTATCCCGATCTCTCTCTCATAACATTCACCTTATCTGCGAACCCCACGAAATACTCGATGGATTCTGGATTGCTCATCGCATCCGCGCTGACAGCTTTCTCAACCGGCGCGCCCATAAAAAGCTTTTTAACCGGCACCTCCAGCTTTTTCCCGCTCAACGTTCGCGGCACCTCCGGAACAGCAATCACCTCGTCCGGTACGTGGTGTGGAGAGATACCTTTGCGCAGGCTCTCCTTGATCTTCGCTTTCAAAGCATCATCCAGCGTCACGCCATCTCTCAGTACCACAAAGAGCGGCATATAATACTTGCCGCCCGGCAGTTCCACCCCGACGATCAGGCTATCGAGCACCTCAGGGATTCCTTCCACGATGCGGTAAATCTCGCTGCTGCCCATCCTGATACCCTGCCGGTTAATCGTGGAATCGGAACGGCCATAGATGACCGCGCTACCCCTGTTAGTAATCATGATCCAGTCGCCGTGCCGCCATATCCCCGGGTACATCTCGAAATAGCTCTCCTGGTAGCGCTTCCCTTCTGGATCGTTCCAGAAGTAAATGGGCATCGATGGCATCGGCTCCGTAATCACCAGTTCTCCCATCTCGTCAATCAGTGGCCTCCCCTGCTCATCAAAGGCCTCCACCTTCGCTCCTAGCGAACGGCACTGCAGCTCACCCGCGTAGACCGGCAGCAGGATCGAACCCCCGACAAAAGCGGAGCATACATCCGTCCCTCCACTGACGGAAGCCAGCCACAAATCTCGCTTGACATGATCATAGATCCACTGGAAACCCTCCGGTGGCAGTGGCGAACCCGTCGAGCCCATTGCACGCAGCTTGCTCAGATCGTACGTCTTGCCCGGCTCGATCCCAGCCTTCATACACGAAGCAATATACGCCGCGCTCGTCCCAAAGAAAGTCATGCCCGTATCCTCGGCAAACTTCCACAACGTGCCAATATCCGGATAGGCCGGGCTGCCATCATACTGCAACACCGTCGCACCAACCAGCAGCCCCCCTATCAGCAAGTTCCACATCATCCAGCCCGTGGTCGTGAACCAGAAAAACCTGTCCTCTGGCTTCAAATCCATTTCCAGGCTGATGTTTTTCATGTGCTCGAGCAGGATGCCACCCTGCCCATGCACTATAGCCTTCGGCAAGCCAGTCGTACCCGAAGAATAGAGCACCCACAGGGGATGATCGAAGGGCACCTGCTCAAAGACGAGTTCGGACGGCTGCCGCAGCAATTCCTGCCACGAGACAGCGTCCCTCAGACTCTCGCTATCAGGCTGCTCATCTTGAAAAAGATAAGGCACCACGACAGTTTTTTCTAGCGTTGGCAAAGACTGCTGCAATTCTGCAATGATAGGGCGCCTATCATAAGCTTTCCCACCATACTGATAGCCATCGACGGCAAAGAGCACTTTTGGCTCTATCTGTTTAAAGCGGTCGATCACACTGTTGGTGCCAAAATCCGGTGAACAACTGGACCAGGTAGCCCCTATACTCGCGCAGGCCAGGAAAGCGATCAACGTCTCTGGAATGTTCGGCATATAGGCAACGACTCTGTCCCCGCTCTTCACTCCCATCGCCTTGAGCGCCTGCGCTACCGAGCCGACCTTCTGCTGCAACTCACTCCACGATACTTCCACCAGATGGTGCCTCTCGGAGCGAAAGAGCACAGCCGGGCGGTTGCTCGTGGCATTGCGAAATACATGCTCCGCGTAATTGAGCTTTGCGCCAGGGAACCACTTCGCCCCCGGCATCTTCCTCTCCGACAAGACCGCGCTATACGGCGACGAAGCCTTGATATGAAAATAATCCCACAGTGAGGCCCAGAAGTCTTCCAGGTTATTGACCGACCACTGCCACAACTCCTCCCGCGTCTCAAAGTTCAAACCCTTCTCACTCTTGAGCCACTGCATATAGCGCGTAATATTCGCCTCCCGCTTCACATCCTCCCCCGCCTCCCACAAAGGCACCTCATGCCCATACGGAGTCGCCATATCTATCTCTTCCTCCTTGCTTTAACGTCACTGTGTCGCCGCTGACTATACTAGCCACATAGTAAGTCTATTCCTGAATCCCCCATAACGTCAATGTGATCCTTTTACCCCCACCAGAAAGAAACTGCGACAATGGCATAGAGGCCGATCAAGGCCACCAGCGCCGCCTGGATCATTGTGATCAGCCCGCTGCGTAGCGCGAAATACCCGACAAAGAGCTCTGGTAAATTACCAAGCGAGGACTGCAACACCCCTGTTGCTCCTGGTCCCAGGTGCGAACCCAGTTGTTCCGTCCCCATGCCCACCAGGGCTGCTCGCAGCGCGAGAGCGACTCCCGAGACGACAAAGGTGAGGACTGCATTGGCATGCATGGCCGTCAGCAGCCCGGCTACGACACTCAACGCCACTGATCCACCGGTGATCAGCCATTCGTTGCGGCTCATCAAGCCACCAACCTGCTTCTCATCCATTCTTGTATTTCTCTCATCATTATCCTTATCTAAACAGTATTGGACCCTTGTTGTCGCCCGCGTGACCGATTGCACTTTCCCCAAAGACCCTTACTTCAACAAAATTTCGGGGCGTCTCATGCCAGGCATGTCCCACTAATTATAGTACGAGTTATAGTACGAGAGCATTTCCTCACTGCAAAAAGAGGGGAAGCTGATCTGATCTTCGAGACGAGGCTCACTCCCTTTGCAGAAGAACAGCTCAGGATACCAACACTGGTGAACGTATCCACCCGCTGCTCTGTCAGAGTTCGGGCTACTCGGTGTTCTTCCCGTCACGTGCGTTCTTGCTCATCTGTGGGTCAAAGTTTCATGACGCTTTCATGGCGCTTTCATGACGCTTCCTCCTTATATTCGTATCAGAGAGGGCGAGACGCTTCAGCTGGTGGGAGTGGTCCGACACCCTGCCGACTGAGTTTTGGAGTGAGGAAGCGCGATGTCCGTAGCGGACAGAGAAGCGCATGAAAATCGTATATTTCATGTATGAACGGTAGTAGTATACGATTTACAGGCGGAATGCTCTCATAGTACGATAGTCATCGACAAAAAGTAGGAGCCGATTTATCGCGCTCACCGCCGATTTATCGCGCTCACCGCCGATTTATCGGCCATAATAAGCACCAACGCAAGACTCAGACCCAGGATCCCGTAGGGGCAAGGGCGGTTTTACATGGAAAGCAGACATGAGCAAATAACTCTGCTGTGTGGTATACTCATCCATGTAGTCGAAGGTTCTGCCAGAGACGCGTGATTATTCGTAGCTGAGAGCAGT
>WNFX01001639.1_pt1 | contig 22993 bp, 20 predicted proteins | sample 5400111 | NCBI WGS metagenome assembly WNFX01 (sample SAMN13153363, study PRJNA577476) | soil metagenome | isolation source: 40 cm soil or saprolite under grassland replicate 1 | place: USA:California | collected 2016-06-15 | reverse complement strand
CCACATGATGACCGCAAGGGTCATCACTACTATATACGAAAGACGAACAGAAGGTGTAGTATAGTAGTGATGACCCTTGCGGTCATCATGCTTCACAAAAAAAGAACCGTACCCATAGTCATAGAAATAGGAGAGACTATGATCCAAAAAGAAACACGACTGTTGAGAATAGGAGTATTGGGAGCAGGGCCTGTCTCGCAGGCGGCCCATTTTGATGCCTGTCGCAGGGCTCGCAATGCCGAATTGTACGCGATCTGTGACGTGGCGGAAGACCTGGTAACCAGGATGGCTGCTATCCACGAGCCCCGCGCCACCTACCTGGACTACGATGAGATGCTGGCCGATCCACAGGTCGAAGCGGTCATTATTGCCATAGCCGACCAGTTCCATGTGTCAATGGCTGCCAAAGCTCTTGCCGCAGGCAAGCATGTGCTGGTGGAAAAACCGCTTGGTGTTACTGTTGAGGAGTGCGAAGCACTACGTGAGCAGGTGCAGGCGTCTGGACTGCTGCTTCAGGTTGGGACAATGAAGCGCTTCGATCCCGGCATCGCTTTCGCTCATCAGTTCATCAAAGAAGAGATAGGGCAGCTCCTTGCGCTCAAAGCGTGGTATTGCGATTCGACGTATCGCTACATCATGACAGGCAGCCTCCAACCTCTTCTTGTTACGAGTACACATGCCAGGCGACCAGCAGACAATCCGAAAGCAGATAAACGCCGGTACTATTTGTTGGGTCATGGCAGTCACCTCGTCGATACGGCCCGCTTTCTGGGCGGCGAAATCGTGCGCGTCCAAGCCAGACTTGTTCAGAAGTTTGGGGCGTACTGCTGGTTTGTTGCCGCCGAATTTGCGGATGGCAGCGTTGGTCACCTTGACCTGACGATGGCGGTGCGCATGGACTGGCACGAGGGCTTTCAGGTGTATGGTGAGTATGGAAGCGTCATTGGCAAGACCTCCAATCCCTGGTATCTACGTTCCAGTGAGGTGGAATGCTTCTCGGTGCTTGATGGACAGTACCACCGCGTGCTTGGTGCGGATGCGCATGTCTACAAACTGCAAATTGAGGGCTTTGCAGACACGATTCTGCACGGTGTACCTCGGCATGGTGCAAGTGTCGAGGATGGTTTGGCAGCTATACGAGCCCTGGTGGCGGTCTCACGCTCTGTCGAGAGTGGAGCCTGGATCACACTGGCCGATGTGACAGGAGGTGTGTGATGAGACTGGGGATTTTCGCCAAGACGTTTTCTCGCCCAACAGTAGAGGGTGTGTTCGACGCCGTGAGAGAGCATGGCTTGGACTGCGTCCAGTTCAATATGGTCTGTGCTGGTCTGCCATCGTTGCCCGATTACATCGCGCCTTCCTTGATCACCCGTATCCGTGAGGCGTCAATTAGCAGAGGCATTGAGATCGCGGCGGTTTCTGGAACCTACAATATGATCCATCCAGACCCTCAGGTGCGTCAGGCGGGCCTGCGTCGATTACAGATATTGGCAGCAGTCTGTCATGGAATGGGGACTTCGGTAATTACGCTCTGTACAGGTACACGTGATCCCGAAGATATGTGGCGTTGGCATCCAGAGAACGCTTCCTCCCAGGCTTGGTCGGCTCTCCTGTTCTCAATGGACGCTGCTCTGCGGATCACCGAGAAAGAGCAGGTTACGCTGGCCTTTGAACCAGAGTCGGCAAACGTTGTGAGTACAGCAGCCAAGGGCCATGCACTGCTTGCCGCGATGCAGTCTCCTCACTTGAAGGTGGTGATTGACCCCGCGAACCTCATTGATCCAGGCGATGAACGTCAGATGAGCCAGGTGCTTGATGAGGCGTTCGACCTGCTCGGAGAACACATTGTCATTGCCCATGCCAAAGACCGTGGCTCTGATGGCACTTTCAAGGCTGCTGGCGAAGGTATCCTCGACTACGATCAGTATGTACGCTTGCTGCGGGCGGTTGACTTCAATGGCCCTCTGATTCTGCACGGTCTCACTGAAGAACAGGTGGATGCTGCCCTTCAGTTCCTTCGTGGCAAACTCCAGGTGAATAGAGAAAAGAGGTGAGAGCGAAGCGACGGTGCCGTTGTACCGTCGCTTCGCTCTCACCTCTTTTCTCTGTGGCATGCCGCAGGCACGCCACAGAGAAAAGAAGCAACTTCTCAATTATTGCTCAGTCTAGAAAGGCAACATGAAAAAACGTCCGAAGACTATGAAAGCAGCTAACGCTAGAAGGACGAGGTTGACACCCAGATTAGGAAATTCTCCACGCTGTACATGGAGGATCATCGCTCCTATCATTGTCAAGACGAGACCAACTGCGGCAAGCGGTGTGAGCCAGGGCAAAATGCCTGTAACGGCTGGTAGGATAAGCCCGATGGCGCCCAGTATCTCCAAGGTGCCGATCAGGCGTACTGCTTGGGAGGGTAGACTATTAACCCATCCCATATTTGTCGCCAGCTTTTGAATTGGTTGCGTGACCTTGAGACTACCTGCCATGAGAAAGGCTAGGGCCAGCAGAATTTGGACAACCCAGAGTACGATGTTCATGGTGCATTTCTCCTTGAAAGTAACTATGTGACTCGTCCTATGATTCACTTTATCAGCATCCCATAAGAAACGGTCATTTAATTAGTTCCCAATATGCTATTATTTCCTTAATGGAAGTAAGTATACATGAGAAAACTGCTGTTGTCAAGGATGTTTTTGGAAGAAGAAAGTGCTATACTTATTTTATGAACACACCTGATCACACATTGACAACTCATCAACCTGATAGCTGCACGACGCATCCCATGCTTCAGGCTCTACGTTTGCTTGGTGACATGTGGACCCTCATGATTGTCTACAATCTCTTAAGCGGCTCTAAGCGTTTTGGAGAATTGTTGGACGCGATGGATAAGGTCAGTCCCAAGACAGTATCGCAACGCCTCAAAATGCTTGAAGAGAGTGGGTTTGTGCAGCGTCAGGCTTTTGCCGAGATCCCGCCGCGTGTCGAGTACACTCTAACCGAGAAGGGTCTAGCATTAGCGGATATTATGGAGGCTATCCGGCAGTTTGCCGAGCGTCACCTAAGCAATAATGAACCGGTATCATCCTCTACACCTCCACCCTACCACTAGTTGAAGCTGGCAAGGATGCCAACCTGTTAACATGTACCATTGGGCATGTTGAAAGTATAGATGAGTGGTGGAGGTGGGCATGCCGCGCCTATGCCCACCTCCACCACTCATCTATACTCTATTCAATTATCGCCTTACGTATCTCAATGATCTGATCACGTAGCTGCGCTGCCTTCTCAAACTCCAATTGCTTAGCGGCGGCACGCATTTGGGACTCCAAATCCTTGATCAGACGCAGTGCTTCGTCTTTGGGGATACCGGTTATGGCCAGAACTGTACGCCCATCGGCAGCTTCGACGGTGGCTCCGCTCATTTCTTTGATGCGCTCGGAGAGAGTCTTGACCTCCTTCTTGATGCCACGGGGAGTGATGTGGTGGCTTTCATTGAAGGTGGTTTGCAGTTTGCGACGGCGATTAGTTTCGTCGATGGCCCGCCGCATAGACTTGGTGATATTGTCGGCGTACATGATCACGCTGCCTTCGATGTGACGGGCGGCGCGACCGATGATCTGGATGAGTGAGCCTTCGGAACGCAGGAAGCCTTCTTTGTCGGCGTCAAGGATGGCTACGAGCGAGACTTCGGGCAGGTCGAGTCCTTCACGTAGGAGGTTGATGCCGACAACCACATCGTAGACGCCGAGGCGCAGGTCGCGTAGGATGTCCACGCGCTCGATGGTGTCGATCTCCGAGTGCAGGTAATGAACTTTGATGCTCAGTTCCTGCATGTAGTCGGCGAGGTCTTCGGCCATCTTTTTGGTGAGGGTGGTGACCAGGACGCGCTGACCCCTGGAGACACGCTGGCGGATCTCGTTAATCAGATCATCGATCTGGCCCTTGGTGGGACGCACACTGATTTGTGGGTCAAGCAGACCCGTGGGACGGATGACCTGTTCGACAACGGCTTCGCTGTGCTCGTATTCATAGGGGCCAGGGGTGGCCGAGACAAAGAGGGCCTGGTTGATCTGTTGCTCAAACTCGCTGAAGGTCAGGGGACGGTTGTCGAGTGCAGAGGGCAGGCGGAAACCGTAATCGACGAGAACCTGTTTGCGTGAACGGTCACCAGCAAACATGCCGCGTACCTGAGGCAAGGCAACGTGCGATTCGTCCACGACTAGCAGGTAGTCGTCGGGCATGTAGTCGAGCAACGTCCAGGGTTGTTCCCCGGCGCCACGTCCGGCGAGATGACGTGAATAGTTCTCAATACCGGAGCAGATACCGGTCTCGCGCAGCATTTCGAGGTCGAAGTTGGTGCGCTGTTTGAGACGAGCGGCCTCTAAGAGTTTGTTGTCGGCTTCGAGTTTGTCTAGGCGCTCCTCAAGTTCAGCCTCGATAAGTTCGATGGACTTGTTGAGACGCTGCTGGGTAGTGACCCAGTGTTTGGCGGGATAGATGTCCAGGCGTTGTCGTTTACCAAGGACTTCGCCGGTAAGGGGATCGATCTCGGTCATGCGCTCGATCTCATCGCCAAAAAACTCGATGCGCACGGCGACATCTTCATAGGCAGGGAAGATTTCCAGTACGTCACCGCGTACACGGAAGCGGCCACGAATAAAGTTAGCGTCGTTACGCTCATATTGAATCTCGGTCAGATGACGGAGAATCTTATCGCGACGCCGCTCCTCACCGACTTTGAGGGTGAGGACGACTTCGCTATATTCTTCGGGGCTGCCCAGACCGTAGATGCAGGAGACGGAGGCGACAATCAGGACATCACGGCGTTCAAAGAGACTGCGTGTGGTGGAGAGACGCAGTTTCTCGATCTCTTCGTTGACCATGCTCTCTTTTTCGACGTAGGTGTCCGTGCGCGGGATATAGGCTTCAGGTTGGTAGTAGTCATAGTAAGAGACGAAGTATTCAACGGCGTTATTCGGGAAGAATTCTTTATATTCACTGTAGAGTTGGGCGGCAAGGGTCTTATTAGGCGCGAGTACGAGAGTTGGTTTTTGTACTATTTCAACAATTTTAGCTACGGTGTAAGTCTTCCCACTACCGGTGACACCCAGGAGCGTTTGTTTCTTATAGCCTTTTTGAAGACCTTTGGCCAGTTGGGCAATGGCTTCGGGCTGGTCGCCGGTGGGTTGAAAGGGGGCATCTACCTTAAAATCTGGCATGGTATCGTATCCTTGCATAAGTAGAATATCTTTTCCAATTCTGTGCTCATTATACCACATTTGTGCTACGGTCTCTAACTATTTTCCCGCTACCTGGTTCCTGGCCACTGTACAGGATGGGTTTGATCACTGAAGCCGGAAACTCTTCTACTGCGAAAGATATTCTTGCGACAAACCTCTGTCCTTCCTGTAAAAGAGAGATCCAGCTTCAATGGAAGCATTGTGTGTACTGTGGGACTTCATTGGCGAGGGTGTGTCCGAAATGCGGTGCTACACAACCGGGAGTTGAAGGGGCGAAGTATTGTTTTGAGTGTGGGGGCGAATTAGGCTAAGAAAAACCACTTGCTTGAACTCATTCTCTAAGATGGACCGTGATAGAAGAAAGCGCATGGCACTGTAACAGTTTTTGTGGTGAATGCGTGTAGTGTATGCGATCATGGTTTCTGTTATACTGGAGGATGCTTAGGCATGTTTGTTTTGTATAGATTATCTCGTTCATTGTATGGGCGTCTCATTGCAGGTGTGGTAGGATTGTTGTTCTTACTGGCACCACTGGCGGCGTGTGGTGGTACACCTGCCCCGTTACAATTTGTGCCAATCAAAATTGGTCTGCCGTCAGAGGCTTTGAATGCACCGGTGGTGGGGCCATTGCCTGATAATACGCAGATGCGTATCGGGATCACCTTTAAGGTGAGTCAAAGTGTGCTTGATCATTTTGATCAGCAGAAAATTGAACCGGGGAAGCGTTCAAACCTGGAGAATTTTGCGAATCAGATCGGTATTAGCGATGCGACCTATCAGAAGATTAAGGATTTCTTCAATATTGGCGGTATTGGACTACAATTGAGCAAGTTGCGTACTCATCTCACAGTCACTGCTAAGGCCAAAACGATAGCCAGGGTGTTACAAACCTCTTTCGTCAATCACAAACTCAATGGGCGTACCTTTTTTGCTCCCAATGCAAAGAAGCCACCGAAACTGCCGAAATTTTTGAGCGATTCTATTGATGTGATTACAGGTCTGACGAACTATAGTACACCCCCACAGCCTGGGCTTGTTGCTCTCCCGCAGGCTGCGCAGACGAAGAGCCTGCCTGCGCAAGACTGTAGTCCACCGGATGGCACTTTGGCACCCAAGCAGGTCGCGCATGCTTATGGTTATGATCAGTTGTGGAATCAGGGCTGGCATGGGGAGCATATGACGGTGAATCTGGTAGAAATTGATGGGTTCGATTCCAACGACATTCAGAACTACTTTAGCTGTATTAACTTCCAGGGCCAACTGCATACGGTAGATGTGGATGGTGCGCCAACAAGGGCGCTAGGAGAGACGACGCTGGATATTGAGATGGTGGCGGGCCTGGCTCGTTCGGTTAACATTGTTGATTATCAGACCGATGGTAACGCTAGTGGTGATGTATGGACGCAGGTAGACGATGCGCTGCAACAAATTCTCAATGATAATACCAACAATGCCAGTTCAGGGAGCGTGGTGAGCATCAGCCTGGGGGCTGCCGAAAATGAGATGACGTCAGATGATATGGCAGCTCTTGATAAGAGCATTCAGACGTTGACCCAGGTTGAGCATATGACGGTCTTCGTAGCCAGTGGCGATTGTGGCGCGTTTACCGATGGACGTTATCGCAGCCTCTCAGTGGCCTTTCCAGCCAGTGATCCGTGGTCAACGGCGGTTGGTGGAACAATCCTCGCGGTGGATGGTGGGGCGAATCGCAACAACGAGATTGTATGGTCAAATGGCTCCAATCCTTTTAGCTGCAAGAATCGTTGGGGCAGTGGTGGTGGTCTCAGCAAAATGTTTCAGCGTCCCAACTGGCAGAGTGCTAATGGTGTCAGTAACCAGTACTCAAATGGCGCGCGGCAGATTCCCGATATTGCGGCGGTGGCCTATGCTCTTCCTGTTTACTTTAATGGTCAATGGGGAGCTGTCGGTGGTACAAGTGCGGCAGCTCCCATCTGGGCGACAGGCATAGCTCTCGTGAACGAGGGACTGATTACACAGATTCAAAAGTTTGCCTATTCACCGCGCATGTTCTACCTGGCTGCTAGTAAAACGAATGGTATGACGCCCTACTTTGATGTAACTCGCGGCAATAACCTGTATTATCCCGCAACACCAGGTTGGGATTATACTACAGGGTTGGGTACCCCTAATCTTGCCCAGTATTATCAGGTCATATATCAGAATATCAAGTAGGCAATGTGAACTGTGTCATAGTAGTTCTTTATGACTATGCTACAATGAGCGTAGGGAGATACGCCCATTGTAGCATAGTTATGAAGGAGACAATTATGGCACAGAACCCCCCACATTTTTGTCCACATTGTGGTACGCCTACGACGGCGGGTCAACGTTCTTGTGCTCATTGTGGCTTTACTTTGCCTGTTTCTCGTGGCAAGACAAATGATGATGTATCTCAAGTGCCGACGTCGGCTCTATCTGCTCAGTCACAGCCACAGACTTACACTCCTCCATCACCATTACCGTCAACACAGCAAGACTTTGAGCCAGAAGAAGCATTTATTCCACCATCAAAGCGCAGAAAATTGGGCCGGGGTGGTTGTATCGTGATGTTACTGCTTATGCTGCTGCTTTTAGGAGCTGGGGCTTATGTTGCTGCTGCACTTACAGGTATTCATCTACCAGGGTTTGGCACAGGCAATGCTAATACACAGCCGCAGATAACCACTACCCAGATCAATACTCTGGTGACATATGCCGGCGTTGATGTGACGGTGCTGACAGTACAGCAGGCCGAGAGTTTTCTGGATGATGCTCATACCGCGACAACAGGTATGGTACGTCTCAATCTGCAAGAGCAGAATAAGACATCGACACCGGTCAGTTGGAACTATGAGAATGTGGCATACCTGGTTCTGCCGGGAAAAAAAGTCATTGCGCCAACGTTTGTACAAGCAAAAGGCAGTGTTGCACCAGGCATCACTCAGCACAGCAAGATAGATTTTGCCGTGCCGACGGCTATCCATATCAATCAACTGACGTTAAGACTAGGGGCCAACAACGAAGCACAGATGGATATTCCCTTAACTGGTCACGCGGACTTGACTAAATATGCTCCTCATACAGTGAAACTTAGCGGCACGACGAGCTACATAGGGCTGAACTGGACCTTGGTGAATGCTACCACACAATTTAGTCTTGTGGGGCAGCAGGCCAGCAAAAATATGCTCTATCTCATGCTGACGTTGAGCGTTGATGATACCTTATCCCAACAGGCAATACCTGGTTCAGCGTATGACTATCTTCGTTTACAGGCTGGCAACACAATGTTTGCTCCAAAGGACACAACGCTACCCGTTTCGTTTGATACCGGGGCAAAGGGGAAAACCGGTACGGTAACCTTCCTGGCACCGCAGGGAACGACAGCATTTACGCTGATGTTTCTGGCGCAAGGGGGCTCAGACGCGGCTTCCATAGACTTTCAACTGGCGTAGTACATCTGTCTCATAGAGCATAGGGAACTTATGAGGTAGATTATATACTTTCTGTTCGGTTGCTGCTACACTATATAGAGTACAGTTATGCAATATTTTCTGAAAACAGATGTTCAATAGTTTGAAATACAAGGAGAAGAGAACCTATGGCGCAGACGTCACAACCGAGCTGTCTACGGTGTGGTACACCTATGGCTCCTGGACAGCGTTTCTGTTCAAATTGCGGCGCAACGCGGGAGCCCGGCTTTAGCAATCCGACGGCCCAGGCAGCAGATAATTATTCCCAGGTGCCTGAGATGTTAACCGAACTGCCAGCAGTACCACCACCGCCTCCCCCTTCGGAGCAGTATAACCAGACACCGCCAGGATATACCTATTATCCGCCACAGCAACCACAGAACTTTGCACAGAGGCAACAGGGCTATCAATCCGTACCAGTTCCTCCAACCTATGCTAAGCCACAGAAAGACGCTACCAAAAGTGTGTTGAGACAGATGGGTTGTGGCGTATTGCTGGTCATACTCCTGGTGCTGGGAGCTTGTGGAGGTCTGAGCTACTTCGTTTACAGGTTTGTGGTTACTAGCTCTAGTAGTACGTCTACCAGTACATCTAATACCAGTACTAATACTGGCAGCAGTAACGGAAGTTCGTCACAGGCCGTACCAACGGCGACTGTATCCATAAACCAGATGATCACTTATGCCAGTATTGAGACAACTATTCTCAGCGTACAAGAGGCGAGTAGTTTTTCTAATGATGCCAATGCCAACTCGTCGGTGCTGGTGCGTGTGAACTTGAAAGAGCATAACCCGACTGCCAATGTAGTGTACCTTTTTTATAGTGATAACTTCCGGCTGATTTTGCCTGATGGCACAGCAGTTGCACCTACTAATGAAAATAACAACGGGGGCATTGCTCAGGATGTAGTACGCACGAACTGGGTAGATTTCCCGTTGTCTGCAAGCACCGATATTAGCAAGTTAACCTTACGCTTGGGGAATACGAATGAGGCGCAGATGGATGTGCCATTAACAGGAAAGGCAGATGTGAGTAAGTACCAGCTCAAAACAAGCAATCCAAATGCGCCATTTCAATATGCCGGTCTCAACTGGACATTGACTACAGTGACATCAAGCTGGAGTGCTAATGGCAAGCAGGCCGATAGCAGCATGAGATACATAGTGGTGACGCTGAAGGTGGACAACCCTACCGCGAATCTGTACTACCCATTTGCTAACGATTATATACGCCTGCAAGGTGGCGGGGTGACCAATGCCCCGGCCAGTAATACGTTCGATTCAAGTATTGCTGCTGGTGCTACTGGCAAAGTCGCAACTGTAACCTTTTTGATGCCGCAGAGTGCTAGCTCATTTACGCTGAGCATGTTAGCACGCACGGATATTACGCCATCAGCGAGTCAGGTTACTAAAGATTTTCAGATATAGATCAAGAACCAAAGAGATAGAGAGCGCAGGATACATCTTGCGCTCTCTATCTCTTTGGTTTTTTTCTCATTCCAGGAGGAAACTGCCCATCAGTTGCTTACGTAAGGCGGCTTTTTCCTCTTCATCGATCAGGTCGATAGTGGGCAGTTTGCGCGTCTGTGAACCTCGCCAAGCGGGTATCTGGCTGGTTGCGGCGGCAGCAAACTCATCGATGAGCATTTCTTCAAGGAAGGTCGTATGAGACAGTTCGGCTGTTTCCACTTCAGAATACTCAGCGGAAGGTGACCGCGACTCAGACGCATCGCTATCAGGACGAGGAGTTTCGGGAATGTACCCCATGGTAACTGCGGTGATGGGCATGCTGATAGTGGTCTGCTCTGCGCTATCTGGAGTGTCAGTAGTGGTGTCGGTCATGGGTATACTAATGGTGGTTTGTTCAGCAACAGGAACGTCCTGTACAGGTGAGACTCTTTGAGAAGGGGGGAGAAGGTTTTCTGTATTGAGGGCAAACCGTCGACCACAAATTTCAAGAAAAATACCGTGACCAGCACGCAAGTCGGTGAGTTGGCGGCGTAAAGTATGGTTTTCCTCAAGTAATTCATCCATGCGCTGCTTCTGGTTGAATATTTCCTGCATGAGGATTTCGAAACTACTATCTGCCATATGCGTTTTCCTCCAGAGTAAGTTGAACTATTCACAGATAGACTGCCGATGGGCATATACATATTGATTTAGTATCACAAAACGTAGCTTCTATACACCTTAGTATAGAAACGTTTCAAGGTGTCTGAAGTAACATGGGTTACATATTTTCAACTGCTGATGTAGCATTTCAAGTTTCCATCATTCTTTGTTTGCAACATAAGTACGTTTGAAATAGAGAGATGCTACCTCAGACTCTACGTTTTGCCGTCTTATTAAATGAACGTAGTGGCGTATCAAAATATGGATATCCTACGTGTTCTTAACGTAGAGTAATATTTTCGCGAAAGAAGATAGCAAAACAAGTGAGGTTTCCCATGGAGCAAAAAGCAGCGGGTCAGGAAGTGTCCATGCAGAGTCAAGGGCATGAAGGGAAGCATGGTGGACAAATGCTTGGTCCTCTGCTGTGTTGGGCTGTCGTCTTTGCTGATATTGGCACGTCTGTCTATTACACGCCCGGTATTCTCTACGGGACAGTGGGGAAACTGGCTGGTTTTTTTGTTTTCTTAACACTATCGGTCTTTATCCTGCTGACGCTCAAGTATGCAGAGGTGACGCAGCGTTTCCCCCAAGGTGGGGGTGTGGTGACGGTGGCGGCACAAGCGATGAATCGCTGGATGGGTGCAGTAGGTGGCATGTTTATTCTGGTGGATTATTTTCTGACGGCTGCCATTAGTTGTCTCTCCGGAGTCCTCTACTTTAGTGTGGTGGTGCCTGCGCTGGGGCCTTTTGCGCTCTGGATTACGGTTGGTGTTCTTATTCTGTTAGGTGTTCTCAACTGGGTGGGGGTCAGCGAGAGTGCCAAGGTGAGTATGGTGGGAGCGGTGATTGCGTTTGTGAGCGATCTGGCTGTCCTCTTTACTGTCTTTACGCATATTTCCTTTACGACATTTTTGTCGTTGTTTCCGCAAATGTTTGCAGGCCGTGCATTGACACCACTTTCGTTACTGGTTGGTTTTGCCGGTTCATTTCTGGCCTTTTCAGGGCTGGAGAGTATCTCCCAGCTTTCACCCGTGATGAAGACTCCACGCAAAAAGGTTGTTAGTATTGCGCTCTTGCTGGTGGTACTGACAGTTGGTTTTACTAGTCCATGGCTGACCATGCTTTCGACTTTGTTGTTGCCGAATGCTGCGAAAGATCCTGTGCTTTCTGCCCAGATTATCTCGCTGCTCGCTGGAAAATGGGGCGCAATATGGCTGCAAACAGAGGTGGCGATTAGTGCCAGTGCGCTGCTTGTGTTCGCCAGCAATACGGCCATTATTGGTTCATATCATGTCTTTATGGCTCTGTCGCGTATGGAATTTTTCCCGGCTTTTATTCTCCGGCGCAACAAGTTACGGGGAACGCCACATTATTCTATTGCGCTGGCAACCGGTATCCCTATTGTAGTTCTGTTGCTGGTGGCTGGTAATATTAACCTCCTGGGTGATATGTATGCTTTTGGCTTGCTAGGGGCGTTTACGTTAACGTGCCTGGGTTTAGATCTGGTGCGTTATCGTGAGCGCAAAGCTGCACGTACACGTGCAAGTCACAGAGTCAGTCAAGTAGCTATCAGTGCAGATGATCATGCGGCTGCAGCAGGTAAAACGCTACTAGACGATCCTTTGGAGAAGCCAAAGCAGTCCAATGCTTCTATAATGAATGCGCCGGAAGATCCGGAAGATGTGCCGTATGTGTCATCCAAAGGACATGTCTGGAAGACAATCGATTTTTGGTTAGGGATAGTAACGACGCTCTTAGTGGGGATGGCATGGTTAACAAATCTGTTTGCGAAACCGGCTGCCACAGCTTTTGGTGGTGCCGTCGCTGGAGTAGGGATGCTGATAGCCTATCTCAATTACAGGCATCACAAGCGACAGGGACGCGTGCCGGTTGGCATTACGCATATCGAGCATCACCTGCCTGGCTCGATTCTGGCTGTGTTGACTCCCGATGATCCAGGGAATGAGGTGATCATAGATACAGTTCTCCATAATTCGATGAAGAAGCCGGTAGTGTTCCTATACTTGGGGAACCGTCCAGCCACTATAATCCCTCCACGCTGGTTTGAGTTTGCCGATCCCTACCTGCATGATAAACAGGCAAGAGATACGTTTGCCAGGATAGAGCATGACGCACAAAAAGAGAAAATCCAGCGTCGCTATGTGTATCGCTTCAATGATCCCGAAGCCATATACAGCGTTTGGTGCATTGTAGAGCCCAAGGATGTGATGGCTGCTGCTGAGCATGTCTCTGATTTGGAGAGTATTAACCCTGATCATGTGCGCTATGAGCTGACGCCGGATGGTAAAGTCGTGCATTTGGTCAAAAATTGGTGAAGAATTTGGACTACCTCACACCCTTTACCTGTCGAATAACCAACGTTCCTAACCCAAAATAGACAATGGTCACGATAAACAGGGTCGTGTAACCAATATGATTGGGAAGGGTATGCATGAATTGTAAGAGGATACCGCCGATAGTGATACCGATGACCTGGGGAAGAATGCCCATAGCCGACCAAATACCCATGAATTTGCCGGCCTCGTCGGTGGGTGGCAGGACATCGGTGGTTAAGGCCCAGTCGACGCTGGTGTAGGCTCCGTAACCGATGCCGAAGAAGGCTCCGGCGATGAGTGAACTGTACTGGTTCTGGAAGAGGATGAAGATCAGGCAAACAATGGTCATCATCGCACCGGAGAGGTAGACCAGTCCTTTGCGCCCCCAGCGATCAGAGAGACCACCAGCGAGAAGCGAGGTAGGCAGGGCTGTTAAAAGAAGGGCTGGTAGGAAGAAGACACCGGAAAATTGTTCGCCGGAAAATGCAGTGTTGAGGAAGATGATTTTAACTCCCGGACCACCCAGCACATCATCGAAATAATACTGCAGAAAGTAAAAAATACCCCATATACCCATCATGACGAGCAGACGAGCGAGCAGAACCCAGGAGAGATCGGGATAGCGTGAGGGCTTGAAGAAGAATTTCTTGAGAATGAGGATCAGCTCAAACTTGCGGCCCCCAGTAGGTGGGAGTGGTGTTTCCTTGACGGTAAAGACGGTGTAGGCGACGAAGACGGTCTGAACGATGGCGATGAGCAAAAAAATCTGAACCATCTCATTACGATAGAGGGGAAGAGCGTCATTTTTGTTGACGATGAGACCGGCAACGACTGAGCCAGCGATGGTGCCAAGTAAGGTGAACAGACCGTTAAAACCGGCGGTGAGGCCGCGCTGCTTCTCCGGCACTTTGTCGGCGATGATGGCACTCCATGGTGAGTTGGCAAAGTTGTTGCTGAATTGCAGGAGAATAAAGAGAAGAGCGAAGAGCGAGAGCAATACCCCAGGAGAAGAGGTAAATACGGGTGCATAGGCAAAGGCAACCAGCACGATGACATTGAGAATGGTTCCGAAAATCATGAAGGGGCGACGACGGCCCATGCGGAACGTTGCGTAGTCGGAGATGGCACCGACCAGGGGGTTGACGATGACAGCGACGATGGTGCCCCAACTGACGACAAAGGCGAGGTTGAAGTCTTTTTGGGCTGGGTCGAGGAACTTGGCAACCATGCTAGGGATGACGATTGCCAGCAGAGCCTGCCAGTGAAAGTTGTTGGTGAGCCAGAAGACGTTGAGGTTGATTTGCTCGAAGAGGGAAACACGCTGTTCTTTAACGGTTTGTGGGACATGATCAACGCTAGTTGGGTGCTCGATAGTCTCCATACTGCTACCCCTTTCTTGAACGAAGGGTCATGGGATTTTTTCTCTTGTGCCTGTGAGATAGGCTTGAGGTTATTATACAGGTAGGAGAGTGTTCTGACAAGTGCAAAAGCCCGCTTGTGGCGAAACGTGATGACCGCAAGGGCGCGTGATGACCGCAAGGGTCATCACTACTATACTACGTCTTCTACCCGTCTTTCGTGTATAGTAGTGATGACCCTTGCGGTCATCATGTGGCGCGGGCATCATGTGGAGAGCGCCGCCATCATGCTTGTTTTAATTCCAGTTTTCGACGCCTACATCCTCGCCCTGGGCTTCGAGCCAGCGTTCGAGGTCCATGGCGGCCCGACAACCATCACCAGCAGCGGTGACGGCCTGACGATAGCGATGATCGGTAACGTCACCGGCAGCGAAGACGCCGGGAATGTTGGTCATGGTGTATTCGACAGGGACGATATAGCCAACTTTGTCCATATTGATGACGCCCTTGAACAACTCTGTATTTGGCTGGTGACCGATAGCGAGGAAGAGGCCCTCGGTAGGGAAGATGCTTTCTTCACCAGTTTTCAGGTTGTGCAGACGCAGACCGTTAATGGCATTATCACCAAGCACTTCGGTGACCTCGGTATCCCAGATAAAGCTGATCTTGGGGTTTTTGAAGGCTCGTTCCTGCATGATCTTGCTGGCTCGCAGGCTGTCACGTCGGTGAATGACGGTGACGGAGTTGACGTAGCGAGTCAGGAAGGTGGCTTCCTCCATAGCGGTATCGCCACCACCGATAACAGCGACGTCCTTACCCTTGAAGAAGAAGCCATCACAGGTGGCACAGGCAGTGACGCCGCGTCCATATAGTCGCTGCTCACTGGGCAACCCTAGCCATTTGGCAGTGGCACCGGTAGAGATAATGATCGAGCGTGCCAAGTATTCGCCGGAGTCGGTCGTGAGTCGGAAGGGGCGTTTACTGAAATCGATGGCCGTAACGTCTTCAGGAAGCACTTCGGTGCCAAAGCGACGGGCCTGAATTTCAAATTTCTCCATCATCTCCGGGCCAAGAATACCCTCTTCAAAGCCAGGATAGTTCTCAACGTCGCTGGTTAACATCAACTGGCCGCCAGTCTGGTAGCCCTGAAACATGAGCACAGAGAGGTTAGAGCGTGCAGCATAGATAGCGGCAGTGTAGCCTGCCGGTCCTGAGCCAATAATAATTACATCGTATTTTTTTGTCATATGAGACTCCCTCGCTTTGTCCACCTAGTTTTATACTTATCATAACACGGACAGAGGGGAATTTATTTCCGTGAAAGTAGGAGGCCATTTTTGAGTCAAGGGTGCTATATAAAAGTACCCACACGCCATGGAAAATTTTTCCAGGGTGTGGGTGACTGGCTCTGTAAAGGGAGCTGTGCAACTCTTTCTCCGATGGAACAGACTTTAACTCACGGTAACTGTTAACGTTGCTTTAGGGTTGGATTTCAAGCCATAGATATACGTTCCGGCTTTCTTATAGGAAATGGACTGAAGCTGTCCAGGTTTGAGGGTATAGATCACTGTGCCTTTCAGCGTGACAGATTGCGGGGTGGTCGTTGTGTTTTTGATGGCAATGCTGCAGGTTTGACCCACTGGACGAGTACAAGACAATGTCTTTGGACTATAGTGTGGCAGCTTGAGTGTTTGTGAGATATTGGACTGTCCAGCTGGAGTGGTAAGTCCGGCTGCATGAGCGGGAGCCGCCTGCGTCAGGTGAGTGAGGGCAAAGAAAGCCGTGACGATAATCGCCAGAACTACCACGCCACTGAGAAAAAGGGTTCGCACCGTTGCATGTCTGATCATTTTCTGATGATCCTCCTACAAAACATATTTTTTGTGTGAAAAGCTCTTGGGAGAGCTTTTCTGAATCGATAATATCAGAAGTCTCTATGAATGTCATCAAAGATAGGTATAAAGACCTATTTTCTGTGAGCCATATGAGAAAATGACTGAAATCGACGTTTAAGACATCGGGGTCTCCAGGACGTGAAACTTTGCAGAGGGCACTTCTGCATGCTATACTATGCACAACGATCTATTGTCTGCTAGGGGAGCTCGGGGCAGCCGGGCTGAGAGCACCACCGGAGTGTGTGGTGGACCCTCAACCTGATCTGGATAATGCCAGCGAAGGGAACGCGGTGATGACTGCTACTCTGCTACAACGCTTGATGCGTCACTCTCCTTTCTTCGCGTGCATGTCTGAGCTTCCTCTGCTTGCCTATTGTGGAGGTTCGTATGTCACTGGAAACCCGTTCGACGACAGCAGAGACGGCAAAACAGAGATTGAGTGAACGACTGCGTGAGCGTGTACTGCCGCTCTGGCAACGCCAACTTCAGCATCCCTTCGTAGTAGCCTTGGGCAATGGTTCTCTCCCACAAGCCAACTTCGAGTTCTACATTCGCCAGGATGCACTTTTCCTCGATGAGCTCACGAAAACCTTTGCCTATGCGACGACCAAGACGACTGACCATGAGGAAATGGAGCAGTTTGGCAAGTTTCTTTTGAACACGCTCCTGGTTGAGGCCGACCTGCATCGTCGCTATGGTGAGCAGTTCGGCCTCACGCCAGGCGAGATGGCAGCGACTCGGATGGCTCCCACCACCTATGCCTACACGCGTCATCTCCTCTCCATTGCTGCGACAGGAACGCTTCCAGAACTTCTTACCGCTATACTCCCCTGCGCCTGGATCTACGCCGAGGTTGGTCGTCACCTGGTAGGAAATACTCCTCCTTCCTCTAGCCATCCCTACGCAAACTGGCTGGCGACCTATGCCTCGCCGGACTTCGATGCTGTTGGCCTCTGGATCCGTGAGCGGCTCGATATGCGTGCAACCTCTCTCAGCCCTGAAGAGGAAGCACGTCTCCAGGAAATCTTCCTCATCAGCACACGCTACGAGTGGCTCTTCTGGGAGATGGCCTGGCATCTGGAGGAGTGGCCTGTATGATGAGTACAGATGAAAAAACGCCGCAAGAACGAAGCAGCGTTCCCCGTGCATTGACGATTGCTGGCTCTGATTCCGGAGGAGGTGCTGGCATTCAGGCCGACCTGAAAACCTTCGCGGCCTTGCAGGTCTATGGGCTCTCCGCATTGACGGCCATCACTGCTCAGAATACGCTGGGAGTACGTGCTGTCCAGGAGCTTCCCACAGAACTGATTGAGGCCCAAATAGAGGCCGTCGTGGAAGACATCGGGGCCGATGTCGCTAAGACGGGCATGCTCTCTAGTTCATCCATCATCCGAACGGTGGCCAGGTGTATCACACGGTGGAACCTGCGTGTTGTAGTGGACCCGGTTATGGTTGCCAAAGGGGGAGACCTGTTGCTGCAACCCGAGGCGATCACTACCCTTTCGACGGTTCTTTTGCCATTGGCTGAGGTGATCACGCCCAATCTGCCTGAGGCTGAGGTACTGACCGGTCGGCGCATTGAGACGCTGGATGAGATGCGCTCAGCTGCCCAAGCCATTGCGGCACTGGGTCCGCGCCACGTCGTGGTTAAAGGAGGACATCGCGCCGCCGATCCGGTGGATGTGTACTTCGATGGGCAACGCTTCGTTGAATTACATGCGGAGCGTATCCAGACACGTCATACGCATGGAACAGGATGCACCTTTTCTGCGGCCATTACGGCATTGCTAGCGCGTGGTGAGCCCGTGGATGCGGCTATTGCCGGTGCCAAGCACTATCTGACCGAAGCGATCCGCCATGCTCCTGGTATCGGCAATGGACACGGCCCGGTTGCCCATTTCTGGCAGTGGGAAGAAGGGGTGAGTGTCAACATTTTGCATGGGCCAGCAAGAGGGTAGAGGGCAGCTCTATCCCTACGGTTGGCGTGGATCTGGGCACATGGCAAGTGGAGTAGGGGTAGAGCTTGCCTCTACCCTGAGAGGCTATTTAGTTATCAAAAGAAAGAGGGACTATCATGAGTGAGAGCAAGCAGTCTACTATCATCTCATCCTTACCAGTACTCCTTGGGCGTATTCGTGCGCAACGGCCGCTTGTGCATCACATTACAAATATGGTGGTTATGAACGATACAGCCAATATCACCCTTGGCATTGGAGCCTCACCTGTCATGGCCCACGCCCTCGAAGAGGTCGAGGAGATGGTGAGGCTGGCCGGGGCACTTGTTCTCAATATCGGCACATTGACGCCTGAGCAGATCGAGGCCATGCTACGCGCCGGGAAACGCGCAAACGAGCTGGGCATCCCAATTGTACTTGACCCAGTGGGGGCAGGAGCTACGCATCTGCGCACCCAGAGTGCCTTGCGCCTGCTTCGTGAACTGAACATCAGCGTCGTCCGTGGCAATGCGTCCGAGGTGGGGACGCTGGTGGGAGTGGCTGCGGAGACCAGGGGAGTTGACTCCATTTCGCTGGCAGAAGATCGCGAGGTAGTGGCGAGCCGTGCCGCCCATATGTTTGGATGCACGGTTGCTATTACTGGGGCACGCGATGTGATTGCTGATGGTCAACGCATGGCGTGGGTCGAGAATGGTCACCCCCTTTTGGCTGCTATCACGGGCAGTGGGTGTATGGCAACGAGTTTGGTCGGAGTGTTCCTCGCAGTTGAGCCAGATGCCTGGCTTGCAGCCACAGCAGGTCTGGTGGCGATGGGAGTTGCGGGCGAAATGGCTGCTCCTAAAGCGGGTGGACCTGGTACCTTCCGTTCGCATCTGCTCGATGCAGTTGCAGCGTTAGACGAAGAGGCCATGGAACGCAGCCAGAAAGTGAGTATAGCCTGATGTCATCAATGCCTGAGTATGAAGGTCAGGAGCACAGGGTAGCTCATCCCAGGGCGCGTCTATCGCATCTGCTCCTGCATGTGTTAACTGATCGTGAGTGGTCGTGCGGACGTGACTTTCTCACGGTGGCGACGGCGGCACTCGATGGAGGAGCAACGGTCATCCAATTGCGTGACAAGACCGCCAGTACCCGTGTGCTCATCGAGGAAGGGCTGGCACTGCGCACACTGACTCGAGAACGCGGAGCACTCCTGATCGTGAATGATCGTGTCGATGTGGCGCTGGCAGTAGAGGCCGATGGAGTACATGTTGGTCAGGACGACATGCCAGCGGCCATCGCTAGACGGTTGCTCGGTCCAGAGCGCATCCTGGGGGTTTCAGCAGCTACACGGCAAGAGGCAGAGGAGGCGGTGGCAGGTGGCGCAGACTATCTGGGCGTTGGCCCCATCTACCCTTCACGAGGCAAGGCCGATGCAGGACCTGCGACAGGGGTCCAACTGCTCACTGAGCTAGCAGAGCGATACGCGATACCACTCGTAGCCATCGGAGGCCTCTCGCCAGCAAATGTGGCAGAGGTCATACGGGCTGGTGCTGTCGGTGTTGCCGTAATTACGGCAGTCGTTAACGCCCCGGATATTGTTGCCGCCACACGCCATTTGCGTATGGCTATTGAGACGGCTCATGGGGAAAGTGTAGGGCAGATAAAGTGACCTCAATGGCAGAGTTGGGTGAGTTTGGTCTAATCGCCCGTCTCACGGCTGACCTCCCTCACACGTCGGCAGTCATTGCCGGAGTTGGGGATGATGCGGCCATTCTCGATATAGGAGGGAACGATCTCCTCGTCGCTACCTGTGATGCCCAGGTGGAAGATGTTCACTTCCGGCTGCGTAACATCCATCCACACGATCTCGGACGACGCGTTCTCGCCGTGAATCTGAGTGATATTGCAGCAATGGGTGCCAGGCCCCGTTTCGCCCTGATTTCCTTGCTGCTACCGCCGACGCTCGATGTTAGCATCCTTGACGCTATCTATGCAGGGTTGCGCGAAGAAGCTGCCCAGTTCGATGTTGCGATTGTGGGTGGCAATATTGCACGGAACGAGGAGCGGCTGGTCATCGATATTACCCTGCTGGGAACAGGCATGCGAGGGCGACTATTGCAGCGCAGTCGTGCGAAGCCGGGAGACGTTCTGATGGTGACGGGTAGCCTGGGCTCAGCGGCAGCAGGACTCCTCATTTTAGAGAACAAGCATCTGGCGGCACAGATTGCGCCTGAACGCTTGGTTGACATGCTGGCAGCACAACATACGCCGACACCACGGATCGCGGCTGGCCAATGGCTTGCTGAGCATGGCATAACAACGGGGATTGATGTGAGCGATGGGCTTGCTGCCGATGTTGCTCATCTCTGTGAAGCCAGTGGGGTTGGTGCATGTATCGAAGCCGCATTGCTCCCTATTCGGCCCGAGGTTACTCTGATCGCGACGCTGGCAGGACGTGTACCACAGGATCTCGCCCTCTTTGGAGGAGAGGACTACGAACTCGTCTTTACGGTCCCTGCGGAGCGTGCTGCGACACTCACTCATGAGTTCTTTGTGGCAACAGGTGTCAGGGCGACGGCCATAGGCACGATCTGTGAAGGGTCAGCATTAACTCTTTCTTCGCAGGGGAAGGTGTCTTCATTACAGGCCACAGGGTGGAATCATCTCCGCCAAAGCTAGATGTGACAACGAGTGCGTGTGCGTGTAGGATTTTTGCAAGAATTCGCCAAGCATGGTAGGGGCGGCATTGATGACGCCAGCCCGCTTGCTGACTAGCGTCATCAATGCCGCCCCTACCATGCTTGGTGGGAAGAGACCGCCTTGCTACAGTGCAACAATCCCACTCGACCCGCGGCCAGTATAATTCTTGACAAAAGAACTTTCTTCAGTTATACTGCATTTGAGACCGAATGGTCTCAAATGCAGTGTCTTTTTTTTGAAAAGATAACAGACCAAAAGGTCTGTTATCCTATGTAAGATGAAAGGAACATTTGATGAGTGATATTGAAACAGGCCAAACGCGCACACGTAGCATTACATGGGAAGATCCCTTACCTGTTCTTGAAAGAGGCAAGGCGATGAGCGGTCTTGAGTATTTGCAAGCCCTGCAAGCGGGTGAACTGTCGCCACCACCTATAGCGGTGCTTATAGGGATGGTGCTTACGGAGGTGAGTGAAGGGCGTGTGGTTTTTATGGCAGAGCCAGCGGAGTATCACTATAATCCGCTTGGAATGGTACATGGAGGGATTGCGGCAACCTTGCTTGATTCGGCTATGGGCTGTGCCGTTCAATCTCTGCTTCCTCAGGGTGGGGGATATACGACGCTTGAACTCAAGGTGAATTACTTGCGTCCCATGACGGACAAGACGGGTACAGTGTACGCTGAAGGTAAAATTATTCATGTCGGAGGTCGTATAGCCACCGCGGAAAGTCGTTTAACGGATGCTTCAGGCAAATTATATGCACATGGGACGACAACATGTATTCTGCTGCGTCCTTAAGGAAGGGTGAGAGAAGATGAGTAAAGGTGAACAAACGCGAGAGATGATTCTGGCTCAGGCTGCTCAGCTTTTCAATCGACAGGGGTACTTTGGCTCGTCGCTTTCCGATATCATGCATGAAACGGGGTTGGAGAAGGGCGGTATCTATAATCATTTCAAAAGTAAGGAGCAGCTTGCACTCGAGGCGTTCGATTATACTCTGGCAGTGTTGCAGCGACGAATACAGCTTGGACTGGCTGGCAAGAAACATGCGGTTGACCGCTTATTGGCCCTTATGGCTTACTTTGAGGAGTTAGCCGTAGATCCGCCTGTGGCTGGCGGCTGTCCTATTCTCAATACGGCTATTGAGTCGGATGATGCACATCCTGTGTTGAGGGAGCGTGCATCTAAGGCGATGGATGACTTGCGTGCTACTATTCAACGCATTGTTAGCAGGGGTATCGAACGGCAGGAGCTTCGTGCCGATGTTGATGCAGATGTGTGTGCCACGCTCTTCATTGCCACATTAGAAGGAGCGTTGATGCTGAGCAAGCTATATGGAGATCCAGTGCATATGCGTCGTGCGGTTGAGCATTTGAAATGGTATATTGAGACGACGTTGCGCAAAGCCTGAGAGAACTTTTGGATCGGTGCATCGTACATGAAAGAGATAAAAATGTACTTTCAGTGGCTAAATGAGGAGTATGCATGAACAAGGAACATATGATCAGTGAGATATTGTGCTTGCCACCAACGGCTATTGAATATCATTTAGGCCAACAATTGGCGAAAACCTTTCATGACAAGGCACTTATCGAGGTGGACGCGGGGCTTTTTGATGTGGAGGCGTATGCGGATGTGGGAGAATGCACATTTTGTAAGAAAACAGTAATCTACAATCAAATGACGACGATGTGGAGAACGCCAGAGCCGGAAATGATGTCCTATCGTGCGGTGCCACATGTAACGCATATGGGGCGTATGATTATGCATAATCCGGGCATGGTTCAGGTGTCAGCAGCTCCTGCGGATACAGAGCAGGAGACGTTTGATAGGGCTAAGAATGCGTGGCTGGAGGTACAGTGGCAAGGGGCAACGCTAGATGTGATCGTGGTAAACCTGGGAGATCGACCAACGCACTACTGGATTATAGCGGATAGCGAGGAG
>WNFX01002406.1_pt1 | contig 22998 bp, 12 predicted proteins | sample 5400111 | NCBI WGS metagenome assembly WNFX01 (sample SAMN13153363, study PRJNA577476) | soil metagenome | isolation source: 40 cm soil or saprolite under grassland replicate 1 | place: USA:California | collected 2016-06-15 | reverse complement strand
GGGCAATGGCACCGCATCGAGATCTACGTGAAGTATTCGACGGGGTCGAACGCGGATGGGATGGTGAAGTGGTGGGTGGATGGGCAGCTGAACGGGCAGTATACGAATCTCAAGATGGTGCAGGATGGGGGATTCAACCAGGTGAGCTTCTCGCCGACCTACGGGGGCGCGGGGGGCGACGTGAAGAACCAGACCGACTACTTCTGGTTCGACCACACCTATCTCAGCCGGAAGCCGTAAGCCGGGCGCGCGAACTGTCGTGCTGCGCCGAGGGAGCAGAAGGAAGAGTAGAGTCGGGTCCAGAGGGACGCCGACGGGCCGTGAACAAAACGACGATGCTGTCAAGAGCAAAGCCGTCGAAAGACGGTGACGCAGAGTCACGGGACTAAGGCGAACGAACATCGCTAAGTCGGCCGGGCCGCTAGCGAAAAGCGCCACTCAACGCCGGCGGCCTTTTTGTCGCCTGCGAACGACCTGTGGGAGGAGCGCAACATGACGTTTCTTTTCAAGTTGTCCAAGCGGGTGGCGCGGATCCGATCGCGCGCTCTCCTGCTCGCTGCCGGGGCGATGACCCTTGCCTGCGAGCGGGGCGATCAGGCCCTGAGCGGGCCCGACCGCGTCAACGCCAGCACCGCGACGGGCAACCCGGCCGCCGTGACCGACCTCGCGGTCACCACCGCCACCGATTCCTCCGCAACGCTATCCTTTACCGAAGTAGACGACGGGGTCAGCAATCCGGCCAACTATGACGTGCGCTACGCCGTCGGTCCAATCACCTGGGGCTCGGCCGCGAGCGTGCCCGGTGGGACGTGCGTCACGCCGCTCGCCGGAGCGATGATCGGTGCCAAGCGCAGCTGCACCGTGCTCGGGCTCCGTGCCTCCACGGCGTACCAGTTCCAACTCGTCCCCTTCCGCGGCACGCTCAACGTAAACGCAGTGTTCGGCGGTCTGTCGGACGTCGCCACCGCCTCCACGCTGGCCAGCCCCCCATCGGCGACCGTCCTGCTGCAAGAGACGTTCGAGGACGCGAGCTTCGCGTCGCGGGGCTGGTACGACAACACCGCCATGGTGACGACCACTGCCCAGCACATCACGGGTAGCACGCGGGCCCTGGAAGTGCACTTTCCGGCAGGCGCGACGACTCCCACCTGGGGTGGGGCCGCCAGGCGTGCATTCCCTGCGACGGAGACGGTTTACCTGAGCTACTGGGTGAAGTACAGCACCAATTGGGTCGGCTCGGGCCATACCTACCACCCGCATGAGTTTCTGCTCCTCACGAACGAGGACGACCCATGGGTGGGGCCGTCGTTCACGCATCTGACCGCATACGTCGAGCACAACTATCAGAACGGCGGGATCCCAGTCCTCCAGCTGCAGGACGGGATGAATATCGATCAGAGCCGGATCGGGCAGGACCTCACCACTGTCACCGAGAATCGCGCCGCGGCCGGATGCAACGGGAACAAAGACGGCTATCCCACCGGGTGTTACATCCTCGGCGGCGCCTACACGAACGAGAAGAAGTTCGTCGCGTCGCGCGCGTATTTCCTGCCCAGCCCAGGGCTGGGCTACAAGGGCGACTGGCATTTCGTCGAAGCCTACTTCCAGTTGAACGCGATCCAGAACGGCAAGGGCGTCGCCAACGGCATCGTACGCTACTGGTTCGACGGGCAGTTGGCGATCGACCGTAACAACGTGTTGCTCCGGACTGGAGCGCATCCCACCATGAAATTCAATCAGCTGCTCGTCGCGCCGTACATCGGGGATGGCTCGCCGGTCGACCAGACCATGTGGGTGGACGACCTGACGGTGGGGACCGGAAGGATCGGCACCCCGATCCCCCCGTCCGTCGCATCCGTCACGGTCACGCCGGCGTCCGCGAGTGTAACGGTCGGGGGCACGTACGGCTTTGGCGTGACGGTCAAGGATGCTTCCGGGAACGGGTTGACCGGGCAGACCGTTACGTGGGCGTCCAGCGATACCGCGGTAGCGACCGTGTCCGGGAGCGGGGTGGCTAGAGGCGTCGGGGCGGGTTCGGCGACGATCACTGCCGCCAGTGCTGGAATCAGCGGAAGGGCGATCCTCACGGTGACGGCACCGGTGGCGTCGGTGACGGTGACGCCGGCCACGGTGACCCAGAACGTCGCCGGCGCGCAGCAGCTCGCAGCGACCCTCAAGGATGCGATTGGTAACGTGCTAACGGGGCGGCCCGTCACCTGGGCCTCCAGCAACACGGCCGTCGCGACGGTTAGCAGCACCGGCCTCGAGACCGGCGTCGCGGTCGGCACCGCGACGATTACCGCCACGAGCGGTGGCGTGTCGGGCGCCTCGGCGATCACGGTGAACGCGACCAAGCCGGGGACGGTTGGGGACCTCGCGGTCGCCGCGCGAACCGATACGTCGGTAACCCTCTCGTTCAGCGAGGTGAGCGACGGTGCCGGGAAGCCGGCGAGCTATGATGTCCGTTACGGCGCCGGAGCGATCTCGTGGGGCTCGGCGGCCGAGGTGAGCCGGGGGAGTTGCACCGTGCCGCTCGCCGGCACCGCGATCGGTGCGAAGCGGACTTGCACGGTGCTCGGCCTCACAGCGTCGACGGGCTATCAGTTCCAACTCGTCGCGTTCCGCGGCACGCTCAACGTGAACGCGGTGTTCGGGAGCCTCTCGAACGTCGCAGGCGGGAGCACGGCGGCGCCGGCCCTCGCGCCGGTGGCTGTGGTCACGTTGAGTCCGGGGTCGATCAGTCAGCTGGTCGGCGCTACGCAGCAGCTGACAGCCACGCTCAAGGATGCGAGCGGCAACAACCTCTTGGGGCGCACGATCACCTGGACCTCGAGTAGCCCTGCCGTGGCGCAAGTGAACGCATCCGGCCTCGAGAGCGGCGTCGGTGCGGGCACGGCGACGATCACTGCCACGAGCGAAGGTGTCTCCGGGACGTCGGCCGTCACGGTGACGGCCACCAAGCCCAGCCCGGTGGCAGATCTCGCAGTTACCGCGAAGACCGACACGTCGGTCACACTCTCGTTCACCGAGGTGAACGACGGCACCGGGAAGCCGGCGAGCTACGATGTCCGCTACGCGGCGAGCACCATCTCGTGGGGGTCGGCGGCCGAGGTGAGCCGCGGCACCTGCGCTGCGCCCGTTGCCGGCACCGCGATCGGACCGAGACGCACTTGCACGGTCCTCGGGCTCTCAGTCACGACGGGCTATCAGTTCCAGCTCGTTTCGTTCCGCGGTACGCTCAACGTCAACGCCGTGTTCGGCGGCCTGTCGAATATTGCGAGCGGGACGACGGGGGCGGGGAGCGTTGCCCCGGTGTCCTCGGTGAGCGTGAGCCCGGCGTCGCTGAGCCAGACCGCGGGCACGACTCAGCAGCTCGTTGCGGCCCTCAAGGACGCAAACGGCAACACCCTCACGGGGCGGTCCATCACTTGGACCTCCGGCAATCCGGTCGTCGCGACGGTGAACGGCGCCGGTCTTGAGACCAGCCTTACCACGGGCGCGGCCACAATCACAGCGACGAGTGAGGGCAAGAGCGGGACGGCCACGGTGACGGTCGCGGCAGTGTCGTCGCCGTCGGGGAGCTGGCCCAATGAGCCGACAGGGGTTTCGGCCATCAGCGACTATGGCTTCAACGACCTGGTCCCGGCGACCTCCGATCCGATCGGGCTCGGGGGCTCGGGGTGGAGCGTGCTGTGGAACCCGGTCGGCAATGGATCACTCATCGCCGACGCGGGAGCGCCGTTCTCACCGGCTGGCGTCTACCAGGTCAAGTATCCGACAGGGTTCGTCGATGGCTCGGCGCCATCCACGGTGGAGTACGTCTTTGGCTCGCGCCCCACGGAGCTGTACTGGGGGTTCTGGTGGAAGCCGTCCAACCCGTTCCAGAGCGACGCGTCGGGGGTGAATAAGATCGCGTTCATCTGGACGCCGAGCGGGAGCACCGATCTGCTGTATTTCGATTTGGCTCCCAACCCGTGGCGCATCCGCTGCATGGATGACCTGATCGCAGGCGGGGGCCCGGATGCGGGGAAGCGGGCAATGGCACCGCATCGAGATCTACGTGAAGTATTCGACGGGGTCGAACGCGGATGGGATGGTGAAGTGGTGGGTGGATGGGCAGCTGAACGGGCAGTATACGAATCTCAAGATGGTGCAGGATGGGGGATTCAACCGGGTGAGCTTCTCGCCGACCTACGGCGGCGCGGGGGGCGATGCGAAGAGCCAGGCCGACTACTTCTGGTTCGACCATACCCATCTCAGTCGGAAGCCGTAAAGCCGACCGTAGCGGAGCCGCAACATCTGGAACCGATCCCCGCAGCCCCGTCCGGCCGCGCCCTGGTCTCTGACTTGCAGCGGGTGCCGGCGTCGGGCGGCTGGGGCGTTCGGCTTGCGATCAAGGTTCGCCAGATCCGTGACAGGAACATGCATCGTTCGGTAAAAGGTGTGATGGGAGCCGCCGGGATGGCCTTGCTCATCGCCAATGCGGTTCTCGCCTGGAAGCAATACCGAGTGCAGCCGATGAGCGCCGTGGGCGAAGGCTCGGCAGACCCGTGGCCCAATGAACCGCACGGCTTCACGGTGATCAGCGACTACGGCTTCGACGACACCATCCCCGCAACCTCCGATGCTCTCACGTTAGGCCGTTCGGGATGGCGGGTGCAGTGGAATCCGCTCGGCAATGGGAGCCGCATCGCCGATCGCGGGGCGCCGTTCTCGCCGCCGGCGGTCTACCAGGTCAAGTACCCGGTTGGTTTCGCCGATGGCGCGGCGCCGTCGACGCTCGAGTACACTCTCTCTCCTCATGTGAAGGAATTGTATTGGGGCTTCTGGTGGAAGCCGTCGAACCCGTTTCAGAGCGACGGGTCGGGCGTGAACAAGATCGCCTTCCTCTGGACGCCGAGCGGGCGGACGGACCTCCTGTATTTCGACCTGAGTCCCAACCCGTGGCGCATCCGGTGCATGAACGACCTCAACGCGGGCCGCGGCCCTTCTGCGGGGACCCGTCTGGAGCCCAACGTGACCACGACCGTCATCGCGCTGGGCCAGTGGCACCGCATTGAAATGCACTTGAAGTACTCGACGGGCGATCTGGCCGACGGGATCCTCAAGTGGTGGGTCGATGGCGTGCTCAACGGGGTCTATGCCAACCTGCAGATGGTTCAGGACGGCGGGTTCGACCACGTGCAGTTCGCGCCCACCTTCGGCGGCGCACAAGGCGACCGCAAGAGACAAGTCGACTACTACTGGTTCGACCACAGCCACATGAGCCGGCGGCCGTGACCGAAGCGGCTCTGTGTGGCGCTGGCGCAACATCCCAGGATTACTGCCAGGTGCCCTTCACCAGCACCATCTCTGGCCCCTGCCTTGCACAGCATGTCGGCCCGACGGGGCAGGCCTAGCGAGATCCGCTCGGTCTCCGTGGTGGCAGTCGACGCAGCCGGAATGGTGACGGATCGTCACGGACCAAGGAGGGCCGTATCAAGTCGTCGATCTTGGGGACTCTGGTGTGTCCCATGTGCCAGTCGCCACTGGAGTTCGACGCCCTGCAGTGGGAGGGCGACGAGATTGTCGAAGGGTTCTTCCGCTGCGGCTGTGGGATCCGTTATCCGGTCATCCGCGGAGTCCCGAGGATGCTCCCGCCCCAGCTGTTGAGCGCCCTCGAGGAAGACTACCCCGAATTCTTCCGCGCGCATGCAGATCGAATCGTCGCTCGCGTCGCCCCATCACGGAGCCGCGACGCAGCGATCAAACGCGAGACGCAACAGGCCTTCGGATACGAATGGACGTGGGCAGCTGACTATCACGCAGTCAATTTCACTGACTGGCTTCCCGCCGATTCCGACGCGCGGGCCCTATTTGCCAATCGTGTCGGATTGGAGGTCGGTTGCGGTGCTGGACGCCACGCTGCGCTCACGGCGAGCATTGCCAAGGAACACTTCGCGGTAGATCTCTCTCGCGCCGTGGACTCGGCATTCCTCCGCACGAGGGTGCTGCGAAACTGCCATATCGTTCAGGCCGACGCGTTTCACCTTCCATTCCGCCCGCAGACGTTCGACTACGTGTATTGCCTGGGCGTGCTGCAGCATTTACCCGATCCTGAGGCGGGTTTCTACGCGCTGGCGCGCCACCCCCGACCGGGCGGCATGCTGCTAGTTAACGTCTACCAGGCTAGTCGTCCGACCGTTCTCTTTTTGTTGGAATTGGTCCGGAAGGTCACCACTAGGCTCCCCCTGACGATGCTAAAGTATCTGAGCGTGAGCGCCGCTTGGGTGGACTACGGCTTGTTCATCGGTCCCTGGCGTCGCATACGTGCGACCAGCCTAGGTCGGATCATGCGGCCCTTCGTCCCGGAACGCATCCGGGAGTACGCGAAGCATGACTTCGATACCTGCGTGACCGATTGGTTCGACCGTCTGTCGTGTCCGGTAAAGAAACATTATGAGAGGGACGACGTGCGTGGTTGGTACGAGAAGGCGGGCTACGCGGACGTGAAGGTTACTCCATATTGGAAGGCGTTTTGGAACGGCTCTGGGAGAAGGCGCACGAACCTGCGCTCCGCGGGTGACGATGCCCGCCGCCCGGCTCAGCAAGTCACGACGTCATGACATCGGCCCGGCAGGAAGATCGCCGTGACGCTCCGTGCGGACCCACCGCGTATCACCTAGCATGGTGACTGCCGCTGCCGCGGCACCGAGTCGCCACAGCGCGTATACCGGCAAGAAAGCGAATGCCGCCAGTGTCCTAACGGGGTCAGGCTGAAGCCGCAATGCGGCGATATTGTAGATCAGCGGACGCAACAACGACCCGCTCAGGAGCAACGGGATTCCGATTGGCAATCCTGCCGCGATCGCGAGGCTGCTCAGCGCGACTGCCAGGCCCAAGTGCAGTACGGGGCCCGGAGCGCTGAGTTCGGCGATGGCGTCGAGTTTTTGACGCGGGCCGATGCGTCGGCCGCGCAGAATGGACGGGCCCACGCGCGCGAGGACCGTCACCTTCCCTGCCGTCCAACGCTGGCGCTGGGTCCAGCTCTGGCGCAGCGTGCGCGCTTCTTGTGCGTACACGACTGCCTTCGGTGCGCCTTCGATCTCTACGCCGGCGGCCGTGAGACGGGCGTACATCTCCCAATCTTCTGCGATGGAAAACGCGGTCCAGCCGTGCGTCCGCAAGACCTCTGTGCCGATGCAAAAGCCGTTACCCACGAGCGGAACGTTAAGCGCGGCCCGCTGCTTGAGCGGGTAGGCGATTCGGTGGGTGGCCGCCGCGAGCAGGGTCGCAAGCCGCGTCAACGAGCTCTCGGTTCGGTTGCGTACATCGAAGTACCCCTGCACGGCCTTCGCGCGAAGCGGAGCAGCCTGAGCGAGGGCGACGGCGAAGTCCGCTGCAACAACCGTATCGGCGTCCACAACGACCACCCCGTCGTAGTCCTGGGTGGCGGATTGTTCGAGCGCCCACGCGATCGCCCGGGGCTTTCCTGGTCGGGCTAGGTCGTTGCGCTCCAAACAGTGCGCGCCGGCGGCCCGAGCCAGGGCGGCCGTGCGGTCCGTGCAGTTGTCGGCGATCACCACAACGCGGAAGCGAGTGGTGGGATAACGCAACTGCATCAGGGAGCGGACGCAGGGCTCAATCAGAAGCTCCTCGTTGTGGGCGGGGACCAGGAACAGCAGCGACGGCAGCTCAGTGGGCGGTTGGGGCGAAGCCCGCGTCGGGCTCAGAGTAATGCGAACAAGACTGCTCAGGTCCGAAAGGGTCTGCAGCAGCAGCACGGCTGCCACGAGGGCGAAGAGTGCGCTTAGAACGACCATCTGTAGCCCCACGGGCGAGGGGGGAGCGCCGCGCCGCTCGGCGGGAGCGTGAGCGTCTTGCGAAGCGCCACCGTGAGCGCGATGAGCACGAACAGGACGTCTTTGTACGCGAGCGACAGGAAGAATCCTCCCACCATATACCCAATGAGCGACGCCATGAGGGTTTGCGCTAGCTGCGCAGGCACTCGGCTATGGTCGTATGGTCCACGCGGGATCCGGACGCGCTCGGCTGCGCGCAGCGCTCTCAAGGCGCTCGCGAGCATCCCCACGAAGAGGAGCAACCCGGGAATCCCCAGTTCGGCTCCCACCTGAATGAAGCTATTGTGCGCAACAGACCACTTCACTCCGCGCCCCCTCGCCGCTGCCTCCGCTAAGGGGGAGAGCGTCCCCTCTGCGGCGGGGAAGTTGCCCGCGCCGACGCCGAACACCGGGTGGTCAAGCATGTAGCCGAGACCGCGTTTCCAGACCGGGAGGCGTCCTTCTGCCTCAGTGATGTTGTAGTCCTCCTTCGGGTTGAGGATGGTCCGCATCTTTTCCCAATAGGTATCGGTCGCCGTCGCCGTGAAGACGACCGCCAGCAAGGCGGTTGTGAGGAAGCGCCACCGCGCGCGGATCGCCGTGTACCGCAGCAGCAGAAATGCCGCCACCGCGAGCAGCGCGAGGAATCCGCCGCGTGAGCCGGCCCAGATCACTCCTACCGCCAGGCAGCCAAGTGCGACCGCGCTCACGAGCCGCCGCCACGACGCACCAGGCCGGACCATGAAGTGCACACCGATTGGCAGGCACATCACCGCGAAGGTCGCGAAGTCGTTCGCATCGTAGTAGTACAGTGAGGCCAGCCGCCAGTCTTGTGCGTTGACATGAAACCTGCTGAGCACCACGGCGGCATAGATCCCACCTGACAGGAGATAGATGAAGGCGAGGCGTTCCACATCCCGCATCCCCCGCACGGTGGCGGCGATCACCAGGAACATCAAGATCATCTTGGCGAAGTCGGTCGCCATTTCGAACGCGCCGCCCTGCCAAAGCGCTCCGGGAACCGACAGCGCCAGCCACAGCGTGAGACCCAGGACATACCGCGTCGTCCGCACGCGCAGCACGTGGTTGAACCGCCTTTCCCGCCAGCCGCCCAACACGTACAATGCGACGGCGAGGCTCGCGCACACGAGCGCGAGATGCAGCGGCTCGAGGAATGCGAAGAGCTGGTGCACCCGACCTACGGCCGTGAGGACGTATCCCGCGACGCAAATGAGCAGCGGATCCCACTTCTGGTCGTGCGCCCGGATGACCGAGGGCACGGCCGCCGCGGCGACAGGGCGGGCACCTATCCGCTGGTTCACGACTGCAGCTGTGGCGTGAGACGCCGCGGCGAGCTCGCCGGCGTTCGCGCCGCCTCTATGGCGACGGCGGCCACACGCGTGTCGTAGCGTCGTGGCCGGAAGATCGTCCACACTGCGAGGCGCGACGGCAGGCGGAAGCTCGCAAGGCCGAGCGCCAGGCGGACGCCGCAAAACAGCGCGGCAAAGAGGGAAATCGGCATCCAGATCATCCGCCCTCGCCAGCCCTGCGCGCGGAATCGCTCGAGCAGCTGTCCCCGCGTCTGGATCTCAGGGTCGCACAGATTGATCACGGGCGGTGCTGCGTCGAACTCAGCAGCGCACCAGGCGACGACCGCTGCGGCGCGCCCGACCTCGCAGGCGGGGAAGGGGAGTCCCGGCCGACCCAGGCCCAGGTGCCAGCGGCCGAACAGCTGCCGACCCACGAATCCCGGCAGCTCAGGGTTAGTCCAATCGAGGAGCGCCGCCGGTCGGAGAATCCGCGTCTGGATGCCGAGTGGCACCGCTTCCGTGCCCACGACCCGTTCCGCTTCAGTTTTCCCCCAGGCATACGCACCGAACTGCCGAGCGTCGGGAGGAGCGAGGGGCGTGCGCTCGTCAAGGTGCTCCCAGGGCATCCTTGGCGGGCGCAGGACGGACAGGCTGCTCACGTATACAAGCTTCGCGAGTCCTGTTGCCTGCATCGCGCGGAGCACGTTGCGGGTCGACTCGATGGTGTTGCGTCGGTGGTCGTCGTACCCGCCCGCGGACTCGGCGGCGGCGTGCACGACGACAGCCGCTCCGACGAACACGTCGAGAGGCGCCGTGCGGCTCAGATCCAACCGCCGCCACTCGTGCACGTGCGGGTCCTCCGTATCCGACGAGCGACTAATGCCACGCACCCGGTAGCCACGGTGGGCAAGCTCGCGGGCGATCGCCTTGCCGAAGAAGCCGCGTGCTCCGGTGAGGACTGCGAGCGGCGCGACGTGTGACGGTGGCTGGGGAGTCGGCCGCTGAACGGCGCTCCGCTCGGCGGCGCCGCGGATGTTCGCAGAGAGCTCTTCGTACAGGGCGGTCACGCGACGCAGATGGGCGGGTGAGAGCGGCGCAGCACGACGCTGGGCGCACGCCTCATAGAATTCACCGATCAGCTGCGCGAGCCCGGGATAGTCGCCCCCAGTCAGCAGCCGCCGTGCCACTCCCGCCACCGTCCGGACGCCAGCCTGCCCCGCCTCGAGGAGGGGATTCAACACCTTTTCCAGCGGCCCCGTGCCCGTGTTCGCCGCGCCCACGATGGTGCTGCGGATGAAGTCGGCGACCAGCGTCCCGGCGGTGCCCGAGACGGATAACGTGGATGCCACGGGTCGGGCTCGGAGGCTCACCGAGAGACGGCCGTACGTTCCGTTCGCGCGGATGACCGCATGCAGGTCCGTGGGACTCGCCGTCAGTGCGGCGATGTCGATCGCCGCCGGGTCCGGCGCCGCCCGCTCCAGCGTCGCCACCAGTGTGTACAGCGGATGCGGGAGGATGTCGAGCAGCTGGGCCGCGAGGGCGTTCGGTCCCGCACGCTCGGCGTTCATTCCCGGTGGCCGGAATGCGAAGTGGCAATCGACCTGCACGATGTCTCCGAGCTCGGGGAGGCGCCGGGCGAGTTCGACATAGGCCGGATCGCGGATCTGCTGGTGCCCGGCGCACACGAGCCGGCCGCGCTCCTCGGCGAGCGCGAGCAGCTCGCGCGCTTCGGCTTCCGCTTCGACGAACGGCTTCTCGACGTAGACGTGCGCTCCGGCGGCAAGCGCCTGGCGGGCCGGAACAAAGTGCATCCCTGCGGGTGTGCAGACGTGCACTACGTTGGGCTTGGCCTCCACCAGGAGCTCGGCTAACGAGGTGTAGGCCGCCGTGCCCGCGAGCTCGGCGAGACCCCGGGCGGCGGTCTCGGAGGTATCGCATACGGCTGCAACGACGTGGGGACTGCGCACCCGCCGCAGGGCGTGGAGATGGAGCCGGGCCATCCTGCCGGCGCCCACGAACGCAACGCGGAGCGGGCCGCACATGTCCGGTTGAGGAGTCACGCCGCCGGATCGGTGCAAGACCGACGCCAGAGCGGCCCAGCGAAAGCATGGGAGTAGTGTTGCGCGCGTGCCACATGAGCGGGTCGCCGTGCGGCGTGGCGTGCGGGCACGGTTCTGTCAGAGCAATTGTGTGCACACATGCGGATTCTCATCACCGACGGAGACGAGCGGAGCGCGCTCGCGGCGACCCGCTCGCTGATCGCCGCCGGTCACGTAGTTCACGTGGCCTCCCGGCGGGGCTGGTCTCTCGCAGGCGCATCGCGCGGCGCACGCCGCTGCCGCGTCGGGGCGGATCCGCTGAGCGATCCGTGCGCCTACGCACGTGAGATCGGCGGGCTCGCGGCCGGTCTGGCGATCGACCTGATACTTCCGGTCACGGATGCCTCGGTCCAAGCGTTGCTCGAGCAGCGCGAGGAGCTACCCCCCCGAATCATACTGCCGCTTCCCGATCTCGGGGTTTACCGGCGTGCTTCGGATAAGGCTGAGATGCTGGGCCTCGCGTGCGCGGCGGGCCTTGCGGTGCCGGACACGATGCTGCTGCCGACGCGTGCCGCCGGTGCTCAGCTGCCGCCAGCGGACTTCTTTCCCGCGGTCATGCGGCCGCACCGCTCCGTCATCCCGGCCGAAGCGTCGGGCAGCGGACGGGCCAAGGTGGGAGCGTCATACGTTGCCGACGCCGCCTCATGCCGGGCGGTGCTGGCCGGCTTGCGGGATGGGGCGTTCCCAGTGCTGCTGCAGCGACGCGTGCAGGGCCCAGGGGAGGGACTGTTCGGGCTGCGCTGGGACGGGCGGATGGTGGCGACGTTCGCCCATCGGCGGCTGCGGGAAAAGCCGCCGGAGGGCGGGGTGAGCGTGTACCGCGAGAGCATCGCGCCACCTGCCGAGCTGGTCGCTGCGGGCGCGAAGTTGCTTGCGCTGCTGGGCTGGCAGGGTGTAGCGATGGTCGAATGTAAGCGCGACCTCGCAACGGGGCGATACGTCTTCATGGAAGTGAATGGCCGGCTGTGGGGCTCTCTCCAGCTGGCGATTGACGCCGGCGTGGACTTCCCCGCGCTGCTCGTCGCCTGCGCGCTCGGGTCGCACGTGCCCTCCGTCGGGAGCTATCGCGTTGGCGTGCGTAGCCGCTGGTTCTGGGGTGATGTCGACCATCTGTACCTGCGGCTGCGCCACGGCAACGGGGTGGGCCGAGCAGGGGAGGCGTGGGGGGGGAGGCTCGCCGCGATACGTGACTTTCTCCGGTTCCGCCCCGGGCGCGACCGGGAAGAGATTTGGCGCTGGCGCGATCCGATCCCATTCGTCGTGGAGACCCTCGGACGCCTCACCGAGCGGTAGCGCCTCCCAGCGGCCCCTAACGGCGGAACGTCCGCACGAGCGTCAGGAATGCGCCAATGCGGTGCCGATGCGCGGCGTATAGGACGGCGGCATACACCGCCGACCCGGTCGCGACCTGCGTGACCAAGACCGCCCAGGGTGCCCACGCGTGGGGCGTCGCGAAGCGGGCGGCGAGCACAGCGGCGGCCATCACGATGGTCGCCCCCGCGGCCGGTGACAGCGCCCGCACGTACGCGCCCAGCGTCATGCCCGTGACGCGAAGCACCTGCGCGAGAAACATCGGGAGCACGCACGTCGGATACCCGATCACCCACGCCAAGGCTACGCCCGCCGTGCCCCACCGCGCGCCGACGTAGAACAGGATTGGCATGATGAGCGTGGCGGCCATCGTAAACTCCATGTTCCGCTTGGCATGGCCGGTCGAGACGATGATCTGCGGCAGTAGCGGCGTAACTGAGCGCAGCGCGGCCGAAAGCGCCAGGAGTCGCAGGGGCACGATGGCCGGCCGCCAGTGGTCTCCGAGCAGCGCGAGCACGAACACGTCGGCGACTAGCGCCAGGCCGACTGCGGTGGGAAACGTGATGAATGCTAAGCCTTCTGTGAGATGGCGGAGGTAGCGCTGCAGCGCCAGGCGGTCGTGCTGCACCGCCGCGAACACCGGCCCGGTCACGCTCGCTACCAGGGCCGTCACGCGGTCGATCGGGATGCTCGAAATCGTCCAGCCGACGGTGTATCCCCCGAGCGCGGCCTTCCCGAGCAGGCGCCCCACCAGCGCGAAGTCGGCATTGCTGTACAGATACCAGGCGATGCGCGCCACGACGATATGCCACCCGAAGCTGACGGCTCCGGCGATGGTCGCAAACTGCCGCGGCACGGCGATGCGATGCGGCCGCCAGGCGTTGACCAGCACGGTGCCGACCGTACGCCCAACGAGCGGGCCGAACACGAGCGCCCAGTACCGCAGGCCGACCGTGGCGAGTGCGAGCGTCGCACCGGTGTTGAGCAAGGCCTCGGCGCCGTCCGCCCAAGCCAGCCTCCGGAAATCCAGGTCCCTGGCGAGAAGGGCGCGCGGCACGATTTGGAGGGCGGCCGTGAAGAACGTGAGGCTGCAGGCGACGATGATCCAGCGCACCGCCGGCTCGCCGTAGAATCGGGCGATCGGCGCGGCCAGGAGGGCGGAGAGCGCGACCAAGCCCGTGCCCAACAGCAAGGCGAGACCTCCCAGGCGCGCGATCTGGCTCTCCGTCAAGTCGCGTCGCGTGACGATCGCGGCTCCGAGCCCGAACTCGTTCACGAGCTGTGCGAGGCCGAGATAAACCATCGCCATGCCGACGAGGCCGTAGTCCGTGGGCGCGAGCAGTCGGGCGACGATGAGGGTGGACACCCAGCTCAGGACCTGGGTGCCCCATCGCATCGCCCCGGTCCACGCGATTCCCCGGATGAGGGACCTATCGAGCTCGCGGCCGCCGCCGCCGGTGGGGGCGCCCGGAGTCGGCAGCGCGAGGTCCGGCGGTGCCGCGATCGGGGTGGGAGCGGCCTGGCTCAGGGCGCGTCGCCCCGTGCTTCGCCGACGACCGCTCCGGCCGCGAGCGGCGACGTACGAGTCGGCTGATAGGATGCCACGGCGGGCTGCTCGAGATAGAGGCGGTGCCAGGTGGAGAAGCACAGCAGGGCCCAGAGGATGCCCTCGCGGTTGTGGCGGCGCGAGAAGTGGTCGGCGAGCAGGCGACTCAGCGCCCCAGCATCGAAGTAGCCCAGGCGTCTGGTGCGGTTGGCGGACAGCTCGTCTTCGAGGAGGGGGCGGAGCTCACGCCGCAGCCAGGCGGCGGTTGGGCCGACAAAACCGCGCTTGGGCGCGTGGAAGTGCCCCGGCGGTAAGCGGGTGGCCAGGGCGCGCCTCAGGAGGCGCTTGTGCTCCCAGCGGCCGACCTTCAGCAGCGACGGCAACGGAAACACCCGTTCCACGAGCTCATGGTCCACCAACGGCACACGAATCTCGAGCGAGTGCGCCATCGACAACCGGTCCGACAGCGCGAGGATGTCGTCCGGGAGGTAGGTGCGGTAGTCGAAGTAGAGCGCTGCAACCAGCGGGTCGTCGCCGGCCGGCCCGTCGCGGTGCAGGCGACGGAACTGCTGCCCCGCGGCGTCGCCCTGGATCGTTCCGCGGAGACTGGGCGCGTACAGCGGAAGGCGCACTGCGTCGTCGGCCCGGCTGAGCAGATTCAGGTAGCGCTCCGCGGTGCCAGCGTTACCGACCCGGAGGAACCGCTTGAGGCGATCCACCGTCAGGCCGCGGCCGGCGGAATCGGGGACCAGTTGGGCCATCCGCGCAGCGGTGCGGCGCAGCACCACCGGCAGCCGGACGTAGCGCTCCGCGGCCACCAGGCCGAGGTGGCGCCGGTAGCCGGCGAACAACTCGTCGCCGCCGATGCCGGTGAGCGCGACCTTGTGCGTGCCCGCGACTGCCTGCGACAGCGTCCAGGTTGGGATCGCCGAGTCGTCGGCGTGGGGCTCGTCCAGCGCGCGCACGATCGGCTCGAACGTGTCCCGCACGTCGGGCGTGATGTCCACCACATTGAGGCGGACCCTGTAGCGGTCGGCGAGCAGGCGCGCCAGACCGGTCTCATCCGCCTCCTTGGCCCCGGACCCGTGGTAGCGGGCCGTGAACGCTTGTGGCACTTCGCCCGCGGACTCGGCGGCGAGTGCCATGCTTGCCACGACGGCCGAGGAGTCGAGTCCTCCGGAGAGAAACGCTGCCACCGGGACGTCGCTGATGAGGTGCGCCGCGACCGAGTCGTCCAGCCACTCCAGCACCCGGCGCTCGGGCTCCGCGGGCGCGGCCGTCGCCTGACGGGGCAGGTCCCAGTATTGGTGGACGAGGATCTCTCCGCTCGGACGCCACAGCAACCAGTGCCCTGGGGAGAGCTTGCGCACGTCGTGGAACGGGGTTGCCGGCGCCGGGATGTAGCCGAGCTGCAGATAGGCGTCGAGCGCGTCCCAGTCGAGCTGACGGGCCGTAAGCCCAGCCGCGACGAGCGCCTTCAGCTCCGAGGCGAAGGCGAGCCCCCACGGCGCCGTCACGTAATACAGCGGCTTGATCCCGAAGCGGTCCCGCGCCAGGAACAAGGAGCGTGCGTCCGCGTCCCATACGGCGAAGGCGAACATCCCGCGGAACCGCCCGACCGCGCGGGGCCCGAGCTCCTCGTAGAGATGCACGATCGTCTCGGTATCGCTGTGCGTTCGCAGCACGTGACCGCGGCCGAGCAGTCCCGGCCGCAACTCGCGGTAGTTGTAGATCTCGCCGTTGAAGACGATCACCTTGGATCCGTCTTCGTTCGTCATCGGCTGGCGGCCTCCGGCCAAGTCGATGATGCTGAGGCGGCGCATCCCGAGGCCGACCGGACCCCTAACGAGCACCCCATCGTCGTCCGGGCCGCGATGACGGATCGCGTCGCACATCGTCCGGATGATCGTCGGATCGACGGGTCGCTCGGCGTCCCGATGGACGATGCCTACGATGCCGCACATACGAGCACGGGCTCCTCCACGGGGCGGTGTGGGATGCCGGTGATGGCCTCGAGCGCGACGAACAGGCGGTCCGCTTGCGCCCGGCGACTGTAGCGGGGATCCGTCGCGAGGCGCTCGGGCCACTCGCTCCGGAGGTGCTGCAGATAGCGCAGGTGCAGCAGCCCGGTGATCGTGTCGATCGCATCGGGCGCCACGACATCGGCGGTCGAGCCTCGTAGCAGCTGCTCCGTAGCGCTGCCGTCGTCGGCGAGTGCCAGTAGCCAGGCATCGAACTGCATGTAGTCGAAAATCTTCGCCGGGATGGCCATGTCCGAGTCCTGCGGCAGGATCACCAGCATCGTGGCGCGGGACAGGAATTCCAGCGCCCGCGCCCGCGGACCAGGCGGGTACGTTCGGATGAACTCCGCGATTCCTTCCTCGGCGGCGATCTGCTCGATCGGCACGCCATCGAACGTGCGCACGTCTCCCATGAATTCGATGCCGAAGTCGGGCGCCGTCAGGCCCCCCTCGGTTATGAGCTGCGCCGCAGCGCGAAACAGGGGCCGCGGGTCGCGGTCGAGATAAATCGACCCGGCGTACGCAATGACGAAGCGCCGCCCGTGCTGCGACGGCGGCACCTCCTCCTCGTCGCAGCCATTCGGCACCGCGATCATCCGGCTCGCGGCCGTCCGGTACACACCGCGCATCACGTTGCGCAGGGGATCGGTGTTGGTGACGATCAGCGCCGCCTGGTCGACGCAGCGCCGCTCGTAGTGCGCCGCCAGCGCGAACCACACCGGGCTGGCGATCGCCTCCGGCAGACGCTGGACGAGACTCCACGGGTCCCGCAGGTCCACGATGAATGGGAGCCTCGTCCGGCGAGCCACCAGCCGCGCGGCCTCGTGCGCCATGTGGGGTGGGCCGCAGCTGATGACCGCCCGGTGCACCCCGGGCTCGATCACCTGCATGGCGCGGCGCGCTGCCGCGCGGGCCCAGCGCCCGGTCCGGGCGTACTCGAGCCAGGCGAAGTAGGCGCGTGCGAGGTCCCGCGGCCCCCTGGGCCGCCACCGCATCGCTCCGCGCGCCAGCGACTCGGGGTGCGGTCGCGCCACGCGCGCGACGGCGTCTGCCTGAGCGGACCAGCGCCTGAGGCGGCGCGCCGGATCGAGCCATCGCCAGAGCGGCTCCACCGCCCGCTCCACCCACACCTGCCGCACCGGGATGCCGTAGATGCGGACCCCGGCCGGGAGGTCTTCCGTGCGGCTGGGGTCGCTGTGGGCGAGGCACGCCGGGTCGAGCGTGATCACGTCCAACCCCCAACCGCGCTCCGCGGCGTGCCGCGCCAGCTTTTGCCAGCGGAGCGCACCCACCGCCGCGTCGGGCGGGAAGTGGTAGCTGATGAGGAGTAGGCGACAGCGCCCGTCCGACGCCGCGGTCGCGTAGGCGGGCGACGGCTTCGCATGCCGGACACGGGTGAGCTCGATCACGCGGGTCGCGACCTCCTGCATGCGGGCCTGATGGGCGAGCAACAGCACTGCGACGTAGGCAACCGCTCCAGCGAGCACTACAACGCTCAAGTGGAGCCAAGGAGACCACGCCTGTGGCAGGATGACCCGCAGCGCCAGGACGGTCACCGTGATGCCCGTAGCGGCGCTCGCTGCCGGCCACAACGCGCGGAGATAGTCCCGGGCGCGCAGGTCGAGGATGCGCAACGTCGCGCGGACGAAGCAGGGGATCGTGACCAGCGGATACCCGATCACCCACCCGAGCGCGACGCCAGTCGTGCCCCAATGGACGCCGGCGTACAGCGCCGTCGGGAGCCACACCGCCATCAAGAGGTTGAACCGCATGTTGAGACGCGCATGCCCGGTGGCGACGAGCATCTGCGGGAACAGATTGAAGATCGCGCGGAAGCCGCAGAACAGCCCGAGCAGGCGCAGCGGAACGATGGCCGGGCGCCACTGCTCCCCCAGCACCGTGAGCACGAACAGATCGGCGACCAACGCCAGGCCGACGGAGATGGGAAAGGTGATGAGCGCCAGGCCTTCCGTCAGCCCGAGCAGATAGCGCCGCAACGCTCTCTGGTCGTCCTGGGCCGCGGCGAACACTGCAGGCGTGACCTGTCCGATCATCGCGCTGATACGATCGACCGGAATGCTCGCGATGTCCGAGCCCTTGGTGTAGGCACCGAGAGCTGCCTTGCCCAGCACCCGCCCCACGATCGTCAAGTCGGCGTGGTTGTACACGTACCAGCAGAGCTGCGAGACCACAACGTACCACCCGAGGTTGACCGCGCCGGCGATCGACCTGAAGTCCCGGGGCCAGGCGAGCCGGTGCGGTCGCAGCAAGCACAACACGCCCATGACCGCGAACCCGCTCACCACTGCTCCCCAGGCGAGGGCCCAGTACCGCAAACCGAGGAAAGCGCCGACCAGCGTCGTGGAGCTCCACAGCACCGCTTCGCCGGCGTCGATCCACGCGAGCCGGCGGAATTCCAGGTCGCGCGCCAGCAGCGAGCGGGGCACCACCTGCACGCCGCGCATCACGAACGTCGGGCTCAACGCGATGATGATCCCGCGGACCGTCCGCTCGCCGAAGAACGACGCTACGGGCCCGGCCAACGCGACCGACAGCACGAAAAGGGCGACGCTGGCGAGCAGGGCGAGGCCGCCGAGCTGCGCGATCTGCTCCTCGGTCAGGTCGCGGCGTTGCACGATGGCCAGGCTCAGCCCCAGCTCGTTCACGAGCTGCACGCAGCCGGCGTAGACCATGGCCATGGCGAACAGGCCGTAGTCGGTGGGAGTGATCAGGCGCGCCACCATCAGCGTGGCGGCCCAGCTCACGAGCTGCGTGAACCACCTGATCCCCCCCCTCCAGGCGATCCCCTGGGCGAGGGAGCGGTCGAGGTTGGGCGTGGATTCGCTCATCCGGGGTTGGGAGCAGCAAGAGCAGGGCCACGTCCAATCGCGCCCCTGCCACGCGGCGGCGCTCCGCCTGGTGTTGCGGCGCCGCAACGCGCGACGCCCGCAGCTCCGTGCGATCGCGTCACCGGCACGACCGAAGGGGCGGCACAGAACTTGTTCAGACACAAGGCCGAGGAGAACTCGTGATCCTGGAAGCGCTGAAGCACTGGGTACCGCGCCCCCTGAAAGAGGCGGCACGGACCGCGTGGCAGCGGCAGCGGCTGCGCCGCGCGATGCGCCGCCTGCTGGCTCTGCCGACGGGGGTGGCGCCGGAGCGGCCGCTCCTCGCCGAGCTGCGCACCGCCTGGGGCAACGATGGGTTCACGGCGGACCTCGACTTCTTGACGGAGGTCACGCGCTTGGCGGCGGTGACGCCGGGGCCGGTGCTCGAATGCGGCAGCGGCCTCATGACGCTGCTGCTGGGTGCGCTCGTGGGACGCCGCGGCGTCGAAGTCTGGGCGCTCGAGCACGAGCCGGAACGGCGACGGCGCATCGCGGCGGCGCTGCGCGATCATGTTGTGGGTCAGGTGTACCTGTGGTTTTCCCCGTTAAGCGACTACGGGGAATTCGTCTGGTACGCGGCGCCGCTTCCGCTGATGCCCGACGAGTTCCGGCTGGTTGTGTGTGACGGGCCCCCCGCTGGCACGCGCGGCGGGCGGTTCGGTCTGCTCTCGGTAATCGGCGACCGTCTGCCGGCGGGGGCCGTGATCCTGCTCGACGATGCGGCCCGCGACACCGAGCAGCACACGCTGCGCCGCTGGATGCGTGACGTGCCGCTCGCGGTCGCGCTGCGCCAGCTCCCCAGTGGGACCTTGGCGGAGCTCACGCGATGCTGACGACGCCCGCGGAATTGCGCGGCCCGGCTGGCGTGCCGGCGACGCCGCTTGACGCCGCCCCGTCCGCCACGCCTGCCGTCCACGACCTCCGCTGGATCACGCGGGACACGTGCCCCGCAGGATGGTGGGTGGAGCTCGAGCGGTGCGGCGGCGGATTCTTCCACACGCCCGCCGGCCTCGGTGCCGGCGCCCCGTCAGGGGAGCCGCTGTTCGCCCAGTTGCTGCACGGCGATGAGATCATCGGGGTTGCCGCCGGCGTGCGCAGTGGCTGCCGCTTCGCCCGGCGGTCGCGTCACCTGTACTTCCCGACCGTGCCTGCCGTCATCTGCCTGCCCCGGCGGCACGAGGCGCTCAGCGCCTTGGTCGAGGCGTTGCGAGCGGACGGGGCGGCGGAGGTCGGCATCGATTCCTTCGATGCCCGTTGGCAACCCGACGTCGGGACGGCGGCGTCCGCCGAGATCCGGGACCGGGTGGAGTACGTGGTGCCGCTCGAGCCGGATGCCGACGACCTCATGCGTCGCTGTAATAAGCATCACCGGCGACACCTGCAGCACGGGATCCGGCAAGGCTGGACCTTTCAGACCCTGGATGGACCCGAGGCACGGAAGCTGCTCACCACAGTACAGCACGCCGCGGCGGGCCGGGCGGCGGAGCGAGGCGATCCGTTCCAGGCGATATTGCCTCCCGCCGCAGGCGCGGCGCAAGACGGTGGCGCGCATTGGGGCGTGACGACGTTCGCGGTGTGGGAGAACGGTTCGCCGCTCGCCGCCGCCCTCGTGGGCTGGGCGAAGCAGCGAGCGTACTACCTGGTGGGCGGCTCCACGCCGAGCGGGTATGCGTCCCACGCTGCGGTGTGGCTGCACTGGCGCATCATGGCCCACCTCGTCGCCGCAGGGTTCACTGCGTACAACCTTGGCGGAACCCCCGCTTCCGCGGGGAGTACGGATGATCCACAGCACGGGCTGTACCGCTTCAAGAGCGGCTTTGGGGCCGAGCTCGTGTCGTGTCGCAGCGCCCGTTGGCCATTGCGTCGCGCCCACGTCGCGACTCACCGCGTGGCCCGTTGGATCGCGACTCGGCTTCACCCGTAAACCCGGAGATGGTCTCGTTGCCTCAGGCACTGCCGCTTCCCATCCCTCGTCTGACGCGGGCCGTGGAGGTCCGTTTGCAACAGGTGCGCGCCCACCCGCTGCTCAATCCGGTGGCCTTCGAGGAGCTGTGGCGAGAGCGCGCCGGGCACGCAGTCGACTCCTTGCACCGGCCGCATCTACTGGCGGCGCTCGAGTGGCTCGAGCGCGCTCAGGACGCGACGGGCGCCGGCGGGTTCGCGCGCGGCTACAGTCTCGCGTGGAGTCCGTACTTCAAGTCGCGCGGCTGGCAGCCGGCCTATCCCGAGACGACGGGTTACATCATCCCGACGCTGTACGAGGCGGCGCGGCATTTGAACCAGCCCGACCTCGCGAGCCGCGCCGAGCGCGCCGCTCGGTGGGAGGTGGAGATCCAGCTGCCGTCGGGGGCGGTGCGAGGGGGAGTGATGGGCGAGCCCACGTCTCCCGCGGTGTTCAACACGGGCCAGGTGCTGTTCGGCTGGCTCGCCGCGTTCGCGCACAGCGGCTCGGGGGTGTTCGCGGGAGCGGCGCGGCGCGCGGCGTGCTTTCTGCTCGCGATGCTCGACGCGGATGGTCTGTGGCGGCGTGGCAATTCGCGCTTCGCCGATTCTCAGGCGACGCTGTACAACACGCGCACCGCGTGGGGTTTGGCGGAAGCCGGGCGGCGACTCGGCGCACCGGAGTTCACGGCGGCCGCGGCCCGGAACCTCCGCGCCGTCGCCCAGTTGCAGCACGACGACGGCTGGTTGCCGGACTGCTGCCTCACCGACCGGATGCGGCCGTTGCTCCATACCGTCGCCTACGGCATCCGCGGTCTGCTCGAGGGTGGGCGCGTGCTGGAGGACGCGCGACTCGTCGCCCACGCCGCCCTCGCCGCGGAGCGGATCGCCGCCGCGGTGGGGGCTGACGGCCGGCTTCCAGGGCGCTTCGCCGCTGGCTGGTCGCCTGCGGCGCCGTGGAGCTGCCTGACCGGTGAGGCGCAGCTGGCGAATATCTGGCTGCGCCTGTTCGAGATCACGGGTGAGCGCAAGTGGCTCGAGCCGGTCGGACCGGTGCTCCGCTTCCTCAAGTCGACCCAGAACCGCACGAGCCGCGACCCCGGGCTCCGCGGCGGCGTGAAGGGCTCCTTCCCGCTCGGCGCGGAGTACGGGCCGTTCCAGACCCTCAACTGGGCGACGAAGTTCTTCGCAGATGCGCTCATACGGGACGAGCGAGTCGGCTGCGGCATGGCGAGCGAGGCCGAGACCGCGGCGGACGCGGTGCTCGCCTAGAATGGTCGTCCTGCAAGTCGTCGCACCGGGTGAAATCGGTGGTCTGGAGCGCGTGGCCCAAGCGCTGGCGTGGGGGCTCCAGGGCCTGGGTCATGACGTGCACGTCGCGGCCGTGCTCGACGGCCCCGGCGAGCAGCATCCCTTCCTGGCAGGGCTCGCTCACAGCGGGATTCAGACCCATCCGTTCGTGCTTCCCGGGCGAGCCTACTTGCGGGAGCGACGGGCGGTGGCGGGGTTGTGCCGGAGACTCCGGCCGGATGTCGTCCATACGCACGGGTACCGGCCGGACGTGGTGGACGCGGGGGTCGCGCGCGGGCTCGGGATTCCGATCGTCACCACCGTGCACGGCTTCACTGGCGGCGGGTGGAAGAACCACGGCTATGAGTGGCTGCAGTTCCGCGCGTTCCGCCGGTTCGACGCCGTAGTGGCGGTGTCCCGGCCGCTGGTCGAGCGCTTGGCGGGAGCGGGCGTTCCCAGGGCGCGCATCCACGCCGTGCCGAACGCCTGGCGCGAGATCGATCCGCCACTCGACCGCGCGGCCGCGCGGCTCGCGTTGGGGATCCCGTCGGACGGCTTCGTGGTCGGCTGGGTCGGGCGCTTGAGCCACGAGAAGGGTCTGGACGTGTTGTTGGACGCGGTGCCCCACGCGACAGACCTGCCGCTTGTCGTCTCGGTGGTGGGAAGCGGCACCGCACGGGCCGAGCTGCAAGCCCGAGCTCGGCACCTGCGACTGGACCGGATTCTGTGGCATGGCGCCGTGCCCGACGCGGGACGCCTGTTTCGGGCGTTC
>WNFX01001635.1_pt1 | contig 23006 bp, 23 predicted proteins | sample 5400111 | NCBI WGS metagenome assembly WNFX01 (sample SAMN13153363, study PRJNA577476) | soil metagenome | isolation source: 40 cm soil or saprolite under grassland replicate 1 | place: USA:California | collected 2016-06-15 | reverse complement strand
CGGACCGGACGGAGAAACGGTGGCGAGATCGATGCCTCCTTCCGCCGCGAGCCGGCGCGCCAGCGGCGTCACGCTTCTGCCGCCGGCCAGCCGCGCCGGGCCGTAATTGCGTTCCGGCGTGCGCACCTCGAAGAACGGATCGAGCTTGATCGGCGCCGCCGCGGCGGGCTGCGCTGCGGCGAAGGGCGCCGTTGTGGGCTGCAATCGATTAGCGGGCGCGACCGCGGGCTTGGATAGAGCCTCGGCCGCCGGCGGCGCGCTCGCGGCCGAGCCGTCGGCGATCACTGCGACGACGGCACCGACCGGCGCCACCTCGCCCGCCGGCACGCGGATTTCGGCGAGCACGCCGGCGGTGGTCGATGGCACCTCCATCGACACCTTGTCGGTCTCGATCTCGAACAGATTATCGCCGGGCTTGATGGCGTCGCCGGCCGACTTGAACCATTGCGTGATCTTGCCTTCCGCCACGGTCTCGCCGAGCTGCGGCATCAGCACGTCCATTTACGCCGTCCCCGCTCGCGCGCGTTACCGCGTGCCGCGTTCACCACGTCACCGAGATGTACTGCGTCTCCAGGAACTCCATCAGCCCTTCGTGCGCGCCTTCGCGGCCGATGCCCGACTGCTTCATGCCGCCGAAGGGCGCGGCCGGGTCGGAGACGAGCCCGCGGTTGAGCCCGATCATGCCGAACTCGAGCTGCTCGGAGACGCGCATGCCGCGGCTCATATCCTTGGTGTAGAGGTACGCGACGAGGCCGTATTCGGTATCGTTCGCGCGCTTGATCACCTCGCCTTCGGATTTGAAGGTCTGGATCGCGGCAACGGGGCCGAAGATTTCTTCGCGCAGCATGGCGGCGCCGTCCGGCACGGCGTCGAGCACGGTCGGCGGATAGAAATGCCCGGGGCCGTTCGGCGATTTGCCGCCGGTCAAGATTTTCGCGCCCTTGCCGACCGCGTCGCCGACGAGCTCGATCACCTTCTTCTTGGCGTCGGCATTGACCAGCGGGCCCACCGTCACGCCGTCGTCGAGCCCGTTGCCCACCTTGAGCGCCGCCATTTTGGCGGTGAGCTTCTTGGCAAACTCGTCGTGCACCTTCTCGTGCACGTAGAAACGGTTGGCCGACGTGCAGGCCTCGCCCATGTTGCGCATCTTGGCGATCATGGCGCCGTCGATCGCGGCATCGATGTCGGCATCCTCGAACACGATGAAGGGCGCGTTGCCGCCGAGCTCCATCGCCGGCTTGACGACGTTGTCGGCCGCTTCGTGCAGGAGCTTCCGGCCGACTTCGGTCGAGCCGGTGAAGGAAACGACGCGCACGCGCGGATCGTGCAGCATCGCGCTCACCACCTTGCCCGACGAGCGCGAGGGAATGACATTGACCACGCCGGCCGGCACGCCGGCTTCCTCCATGATCGGCATCAGCGCCAGCATGGTCAGCGGCGTATCGGAGGCGGGCTTGAGCACGACCGTGCAGCCGGCCGCGAGCGCGGGGCCGATCTTGCGCGTCGCCATGGCGGCGGGGAAGTTCCACGGCGTCACCAGCACGGCGACGCCCGCGGGCTTGTGCTGCACCACCATGCGCGCGCCTGAGGCCGGCGCGCGCGAGACATCGCCGATGGCGCGCACCGCCTCCTCCGCGTACCAGCGGAAAAACTCGGCGGCATAGGCGACTTCGCCGCGCGAATCCGAGAGCGCCTTGCCGTTCTCGATGGTGATCAGTTTGGCGAGCCGCTCGGCGTCGCGCATGATCAGCTCGAACGACTTGCGCAGGACTTCCGCGCGCTCGCGCGGCTTCCTGCCGGCCCAGCCCTCGAAGGCGGCGCTCGCGGCATCGACCGCGGCCTTGGCATCCTCCACGGTTGCGCTCGCGACCGAGGCGATCTTGTTCTCGGTCGCCGGGTCGAGAACGTCGAAACGGCCGCCGTCGGAGGATTTGCGCCATTTGCCGCCGATCCACAGATCGGTCGGAACGTTGGCAAGGAGATTTTCGTACATGGAACATTCCTATGATTGGAGCGAGGTCGGTGCCGCAGGTTCAGTCTGCTCCCTCTCCCACCGAACTGGGGTTACCCGAGTTCGGCACTTTAAGTCGGCCGAAGTCGGATAAATCCGACTTCGGCTGGGAGAGGGGTGGGGTGAGGGGTCAAGGTCTCTCGAGGGGTCGGTAGCCCCCTCACCCCGACCCTCTCCCCAAATGGGGAGAGGGAGCGCCTCGAGTCTGCTGCAACATTTCGTCGATCACCCTCATCACGATCATTACCCCTGCATCGAGCGCCGCACGCGGTCGACGATGCGGTCGACGGTGGGCAGCGCGATGTCTTCCAAGATGTCGGCGGCCGGCAGCGGGATATGCGGCGTCGTGATCCGCACCGGCGGCCCGTCGAGATCGTAGAACGCCTCATCCGCCACGATCGAGACGATCTCGGCGCCCCAACCGCACAGCCGCGGGTTTTCCTCGACCGTGAACAGGCGGTGCGTCCGCGCGACCGAGCCGAGGATGGTCCGGGTGTCGAGCGGCACCAGCGACCTCACATCCACAACTTCGCAGTCGATGCCGTGTTCCGCCACAAGCTTCTCGGCTGCGTCCAGCGCCCGCGGCACCATCAGCGCCAGCGCCAAGATAGTGGCGTCCTTGCCCGCCCGCACGATGCTGGCGGTGCCGAGCCGATCGACGATCTCGCCCTCGGGCACCTCGCCCTTGGTTGGATAGAGCGATTTGTGCTCGAAGAAGATCACGGGATCGGGGTCGCGCACCGCCGCTGCGAGCAGCCCGATCACGTCGCGCGGGCTCGAGGGCGCCACCACTTTGAGGCCGGGGATCATCATCGCCCAGTTCTCGACGCTTTGGCTGTGCTGGGCGCCGAAGCGCGAGCCCGCGCCGTTGGCGGTGCGCACCACCAGCGGGCACTTGAGCTGGCCGTTCGACATATAGCGGCTCTTGGCGAACTCGTTGGCGATGTAGTCGAAGCACACGGCGAAGAAGTCCGAGAACATGATCTCGGCAATCGGCTTCAAGCCGGTCATGGCCGCGCCCATGGCGGCACCCAGGATCGCCTGCTCGGAGATCGGACAATCGCGCACGCGCTTGGGCCCGAATTGCTCGTAGAGCCCCACCGTGGTCTTGAACACGCCGCCGGCCTTGGCCACGTCCTCGCCGAAGAAGATCACGTCCGGGTCGCGGCTCATCTCCTGGGCGATGCCGCGGGCGACCGCATCGCGATAGGTCAGTTCCGCCATGCGAAGCCTCCGTCGGCATAGACGTCGGTGGTGAGGAGATCGAGCGGCGGCGGCGGCGCGGCCTTGCATTTCTCGGTCGCTTCGTCGACGCGGCGCTTCACGTCGGCCTCGATCGCCGCGATCACCTCCTCGCCGATGCCGAACTGCTGCAACCGTTCGCGATAGATCTTGATCGGATCGCGCTCCTTCCATTTGTCGAGCTCGCCCTCGGGGCGATACTTCGCAGGGTCGGCGCGCGAATGGCCGCTGTGGCGGTAGGTCATGCACTCGATCAGCGAAGGCCCGCCGCCCGCGCGCGCCTTGGCGTAGGCCGCGGCGGCGGCGCGGTAGACCGCGTCGGCGTCGTTGCCGTCGACGATGATGCGCTCGAGCCCGTAGGACGCGGCACGGTCGGCCGCGGGATGCTCGACCGCCGTCACCTCGCCGATCGGGGTGTACTCCATATAGAGATTGTTCTCGCACACGAAGATCACCGGCAGCTTCCACACCGCCGCGAAATTCAACGCCTCGTGGAACGCGCCGATATTGGTCGTGCCGTCGCCGAAGAAGCAGACCGTCACGTCGCCGTCGCCCTTGTACTGCGCGCGCAGCGCCGCCCCGCAGGCGATCGGCAGATGCGCGCCGATGATGGCGTACGACCCCAAGACACCGTGCTCGGCGGAGGTGAGATGCATGGAGCCGCCCTTGCCGCGCATGAGGCCGTTGTCGCGCTGCATCAACTCGCCCAACACCTTCTCGATCGGCACGCCGCGCGCGAGGGTATGGGCATGGCCGCGATAGGTGCAGAACGAAAGGTCCCCCGGCTTCATCGCGGCGGCAAAGCCCGCGGCCACCGCCTCCTGGCCGAGCGAGAGGTGGCTCGTGCCTTTGACCAGGTTCTGCAGGAAGAGGTCGAACGCGCGCTGTTCGCTCTCGCGGATCTCGACCTGCAAGCGGTACATGGTGAGCCGCATCTCCTCGCCGATGTCGTCGTTGATGCCCGCACGGGAGCCATCGGACGTATGGGCCGGTTTTTTCGCCATGAACGCTACCTCGACAGGGACGGATGCAATGGGCATCCAGGGACGAATGGAAATTAACCTTCCCGCCCAAGCTTAGGCAACGCGTATTCGCGTCCGCGACATTGCGTAGCCCGTCACTTCGCTCATTCCCGTGAAAGCGGCAATCCAAGAGAAACTGGGTCCCGCTTCCGCGGGGACGAGCGGACTTCAGGACAAGGCTGACCATGACGTTGGAGAGCTTCATTGCCAATCACCTCTTCGCCCTCACCGTCCGCTCGCGGTGGAGGATGTAGAGGCCGGAGGCGACCACGATGGCGGCGCCCGTGAGCGTGAACCGGTTGGGCACATCGCCGAACACGAGGAAGCCCATGGCGGTCACCAACACGATCTCGGTGTAGATGAACGGCGACAACACCGCGGCCGGCGCCAACCGGTGCGCCGCGATCAGGAGATAATGACCGAAGCTGCCCATCGCGCCGGTCGCCACCATGAGCGTGATGACGAGGGGATCGCTGGGGGTCGTCCACACGAAGGGCACCACCGGAAGCAAGGCCAGCGCGCCTACGATGTTCGAGTAGAACAGGGTGGTCTCGTTGGAATCGGTGCGGGCGAGAATGCGGGTGGTGATGGAATACACCGCATAGCAGAGCGCGGCAGTAAGCGACAGCAGCGCCGCCGGCTGGAAGCTTCCCGCGCCCGGACGGGTCACCACCAGCACGCCGACGAAGCCCACCGCGATCGCGGTCCAGCGCCGCCAGTGCACCCACTCCCCCAGCATCGGGCCCGAGAGCGCCGCAACGAAGAACGGCGTGGAGAACACGAGCGCGATCGCCTCGGCGAGCTGAAGGTATCTCAGCGCCAGAAAATTGCACAGCGTCGATGCCAGCAGCAGCACCGAACGAGCAATCTGCAGTGCCGGCCGGTTGGTGCGGGTGAGACCGGGGCGGGTCCACGGATTCGACACGATGAACGGGAACAGGAAAGCGCCGGTATAGCGCGCCCATACCACCTGCAGCGTGCTCATGTAGAGATTGAGATATTTCGCGGTGGTATCGAGCATGGCAAAGCACGCCACCGCCCCGCACATCAGCGCGATGCCGGTGAGGCGCGAAACGCGCTCGTGCGATGCGTCGTGGGGCATGGTGGAGGATCGTTGCGACTGGCTAGTGCGGTGGATTTGAAGTTCCTATCATGTCCCCCGCAAGCTCGCTTAGGAACTTCAAATCCAAAGACCGCACTAGAATCATAAAGTTGCTAGTGTCCCTTTGATTCCGAAGTTCGCATTGAGGATGCCGCGGGGGTGTGCGAACTTCGGAATCGGGACACTAGAAGATCGGGGACATCTGGCACTTCCGAGGAGAAGACACAATGCGGAGTTTCGGCCGGAACGCTTGCATTGCGGTAACGCTGATCTCGCTTACGGGCATGGCTGCCGCCGCCGATATCCGCGTGCTCAGCGTGGGCGCAGTGCAGAATGCGGTCAGGACGCTTGCTGCGGACTTCACCACGGAGACCGGCCACCACGTAGTCCTCACCGTCGGCTCGCCCGCCGTCGTCACGCAGAAGATCAAGGACGGCGAGGTATTCGACGCGATCATCGTCTCCGAACCGGCCATGGATCGGCTCGACAAGGACGGCGTCGTGAACCCGGAGAGCCGCGTGCCGCTCGCCAAGACCGGCATGGGGGTGGCGGTGCGCGCAGGCGCGGCGCTGCCGGACCTCTCGACGCCGGAGGCGTTCAAGCAGGCGCTGCTGGCGGCGAAGTCCGTGGCCTACGGCGATCCGGCGCTGCCCAATCAGAGCGGCGAAAAGGCGGAGAGGATCCTCACCCAGGCCGGAATTCTCGACGCACTCAAGCCGCGGCTGAAGATCGTTCCGGCGGAGGCGGAGAGCCAGGAGTTGATCGCCAAGGGCGAGGTGGAGATGGGATTGTACAATGTGAGCGAAATCCCCGAAGGCAAAGGCCTGACGTTTGCCGGTCCGGTGCCGGCGCTGCTGCAGATCGCGACGAGCTACGAGGGCGCCTTGATGTCGGACGGCTCGGAGCCGGAGGCGACACGCGCTTTCATCCGGTTCCTCGCGAACCCCGACGCGCGCGCTAAGTGGCTCGCCGCCAAGCTCGAGCCGCTGGCGCATCGATGACGATAGCCAGCGATTGCGCAAACCTCTTCGTCATCGCGTGTGCATTGAAAACTGCCAAATATCTGAATTCGCTAGCCTTACCCGACCACGTCCATGCTTTTCGGCCTGTCGCGTGTCCAAACCACGAGCAACTGCCAGGCGATCGAAAGCACAATTGGGCCGACAAATAGACCAATCATGCCATGCACGAGCGTGCCCCCGAGGACGCCGATTAATATTACCGGCATTGGTGTGCTCAGGCCTTTGGCCACGAGCGGTCGCAATACGTTGTCGAGCAAATTTACCGGCACCATGTAGAGCGTAAACAGAACCGCCATTGTCGTATCCATCGCAAACCAGCTCCAAATGATGAGCGGAACTAAGATGACCGACGGGCCGATTTGAAGTACTCCGAGCAATAGAACCAAAAAGCTGAACAAACCTGCTGCGGGAACTCCAGCGAACAGCAAGCCGATGCCCGCCAATAGCGCCTGCAGGATCGCGATGCCGATAATGCCGCGTGAAACATTGCGGATTGTCGCCCCCGCCAAATCGACAAATTCTTCACCCCGCCCGGCTGCAACACGGCCGAGAACGTTTTTGATGGAGTGGATCAGTGACGGGCCCGGGACAAGAAGGAAACCAGAGATAACGAGAGCAACGGAGAATTTGAGCAGATTTATGCCCACGCTACCTGCCGCGTTAAGCAAACTACTGCCCAGAGGCTTGAGATGTGGGGCTGCCTCGACGAGGACGGCTCGAAGGTTCGTCGACGCGAGCAGCCAGATCTCATAGATTTTTTCACCGATCAGCGGCCAAGCTTTTACCGCTTCCGAAGGAGGGGGAATTGCCAGACTCCCGTCGCCAAATCGAGCAAGGAGCATCCGAACGGTTTCGGCCAAGCTGAGGGCGAGCCACGTCGCTGGACCCAGCATTACAAAAAAGGTGAAAACAGTAATTGCAACCGACGCCAGCGCCCGATGGCCATAAAGTTTAGCCGAGAGCCAATCGAAGATTGGGTAGAGCGCTACAGCAATGATGATGCTCCAGACAATGACCGTCAAAAATGGTCTGATCAGGATCAGCGACCAGTACGCCAGAAGGCCGAGGCAGACTATTCGAATTGCCAACACCACGAGTTCTTCATTTGATGCACTGAGCTTCAGAGATCGCTGATCGTCGTTCACCGCTGAGGTCCTCTCTGAGTCAAGATCAAAAGACGTTCTCGCAATGCAAGATACTAAGAAGCTAGGTAGCGTCGAAAGCGGACTCGAGGCGGGAGGCCGATAAATGGAACTCCCACTGATCCTGATCTACGTTTCGATCTGTCTTGCCGTCTTCAAGATTTTCAAGATCCCTACCACGTATATCGCACAGGCTGTAGCGGTTGCTCACCAGACTTGAGACGCCTGCCTTTGCACATGTGTCGCTCAGCGCAGCCGAAGAGTGACGTGCACGACTTGGGGCTCGCGCTTCATGCTAAGTGGGAATCCACTTTTCTCGAACACTTTCAGCATCGGGCTATTGTCGGGCAAGACTTCAGCAATCAGTTCCTTGAGTCCAGCTTCTCGGGCAATCGCGGCGAGGTGATGCATGAGGGCCGCGCCGAGACCTTGCCCTTGATACTGATCGACCACGGCGAAAGCGACCTCGGCCTTTCCAGGCTGCACGACGACGTAACGGGCGCCGCCCGCGATCACGGGCCGGCCGCTTTCGTCAACGACTGCGACCAATGCGACGTGATCGACGAAATCGACATTCACGAAAAAGGCGATTTCGGATTCGGTGAAGCCGCGTTTTACCGCGAAGAAACGGCGGTAAAGAGACTGTCCGCTGCTACGACTGACTGCTTCGATAAGATCGGCCCGGTCGTCAGGTCTAAGCGCGCGGATTTCGACGCGGCGTCCATCGTGCAGCGTCTCGAATGCCGAATAGTTGGCCGCTTCCAACATGACCGGCAACTCTTTGACTAAGCCCTAATCGAATGGCTTCGAACGCAATAACGTCTTGCGACGGCAGGTGCCGCCGCTGCGACCTTCAGCCGACGGAGGCGGCGTTCAAACGACCTTTGGAAAATAGTCGGATGAGCAAATTGCCTATCTCTCTTTCGCAAACAAAGTTTCAACTGCCTGCATGACCAACGTTTGAGGATTGCGACGACAATAATCTCGCAGCTTTCTCGCATTCTCGACGAGCCTCTGGGTATCGAGAGTCACATCACCGCGCTTGCCATGGTAATAGCCGTTCACCCAGATCGCGATGTTTTGGGGATTTGTAATCTTGTAGGCGTTGTATTGCTCACACGTGATCTTTGAAACCTCGAGCGTGACCTGTGCCTGGGCCAGGGGAACTTTTTCCAGGGCAAGTATCAATCCCAGTGCGACGAGTATGAACTTGATCATAGCTTTCTCCCGCACGGCCTTGCCCTCACTTCGCGCTTCAACGTCCGCCTCGCCAGCACGCCGGCATTATTTCACCGCTTCCGCACGAACAGATTGGACACCTTCCCCATATAGCGGGCAATAGCGGAGCGAAATGGCCGCATAGCTATTACGTACACGACGAGCACGATCAGGATCAATCCAAACATCGCTCGAACGGCCATAAAAGTAGGGGAATCTTCAGCTACAAACAGAGCCGGCCACCGACGTCACTATCTTCAGCATCGTCTCGCTGAACCAATCGAGCATCGGATTTCCTCCGCAGCCTTGTAATCTGTTGTATCTCTTAGCCAGCAAGGCATCAATTTGCCACAGCGGGGTCGGTCTTCACTCCGCCCATCTTGTTCTTTAAGCCATGCGATGCGGAGGAAGGAGCTTGCAACCGTGGGCGATCCGTTTCTGAACTATTTCGCGCTGTTCCTGCTGGTTTTCGTGGTCGTGGTGCTGTTCTACGGCATCATCGCGATCCACGACATCCCGGCGAAGATCGCGGAGTCCCGCGATCATCCCCACCAGGACGCGATCCACGCCGCCGGATGGGTGAGCCTGTTCACGCTGCACGCGCTGTGGCCATTTCTGTGGATTTGGGCGATGGCGTACCGCCCGGAACGCGGTTGGGGGATCTCGCATCAGTCTGCGGCGGATGGCGGGGGATCAGCGGACAAATCCAGCGAGCTGGAGGATTTGCGCCGGCGGGTTGCGGAGCTTGAAAACCGCCAGAGGACGGGAGCCGGATAATGGAACTCCTGCTGATCCTGATCTACGTTTCGATCTGCTACGTGACCTTCAAGGTTTTCAGGATACCGGTCAACCAATGGTCGTTGGCGACCGCGGCGCTGGGCGGAATCATCGGCATCGCGTTGTTGCTGCTGATCATGAACTACAATCATCCGTTTACGAAGAATGCCCGCATCTATTTTTCGGTGACGCCGGTACTGCCGACCGTGCGAGGCCGGGTGATCGAAGTGCCGGTGAAGGAGAACGCCCCGCTCAAGGAAGGGGAGGTGTTGTTTCGCATCGACCCGAAGCCCTTCGAGTACGTGGTCGAGCAGAAGAAGGCCGCACTCGCCGAGGCCGAGCAGAACGTGCGGCAGCTCAAGGCCTCGCTCGACCAGGCGTCGGCAGCTACCGAAAAGGCCAATGCGCAATTCGAACTGGCGCAGCAGAACTATGATCGGCAAGCCGAGCTGTTCCAAAAGAGGGTCATCGCACAGGCGACCCTCGACACCTTCACGCGCAATCTCGAAACGTCGAGACAGTCCTTGGCGGGGGCGAGAGCCGAGGAGGAGCGCGCGCGCCTCGCCTATTCTTCGAATATCGAGGGCGTCAACACCACGGTCGCCCGCCTGCGCGCCGAACTGGGCGATGCAGAATGGGATCTCGAGCAGACCGTCACACGCGCGCCCGGCGTCGGATTCGTCACCCAGGTCGCGTTGCGGCCGGGCGTGTATGTCGTCCCGGCGCCGCTGCGGCCAGTCATGGTCTTCGTCAATACGGATGTAAAGGATCAGGCACTCGGTGCGGCCTTCCAGCAGAACTCACTGCAGCGGGTCAAGGCCGGCGACGACGCCGAGGTCGCCTTCGACGCCGTGCCCGGTCGCGTGTTCAAGGGCAAGGTGCGCCTCGTGCTGGATGCGATCGCGGCCGGTCAGATCCAGCCGACAGGAGCGCTCGTGGACTTCGCCGAGCGCACAGCCGGCGGCAGGGCATTGGCCGTCATCGACATCACCGATGACATCTCCGGTTATCAAATCCCGCTCGGTGCGGCGGCCCAGGTCGCGATCTATACCGAATATTGGCATCATGTCTCGCTCTTGCGAAAAATCCTGCTGCGCATGCGCAGCTGGCAGAATTACATCTTCTTAGAGGGGCATTAGGTCGCTCGAGAGCCTCGCAAAGCGAATGAGCTCATCTGCCGACGCCGCCGAGCAGATCGTGCAGAGTCACGCGCCGACCGACTCCGCCGACCTTTTCGCCGATGCCTTCCGCTCGCAGCAGGTCGCGCACCCGTCCACGCGCGCCGAGGATACGCAGTGCTATGCCGCGGCGCGCAAGGTCGAGGTGCAGCTGGTGCAACATGCGCGCGCCGGCGAGATCGATATGAGGCGATGCCGAGAGGTCGCAGACGACCAGGCGGATGTCGCGCGCGGCCTCCGCCTCAAGACGCGCCGATACGGATCCGAGGACGGAGTCGGCATTTACGTAGAGCAACGAGGCTTCCGGGCGGAAAGCGACCACGTGGGGCAGCGGTTCATTCTCGGGATGGCGGGCGAGATCGGAATAGCTGCTCGTTCCGGGTATGCGACCCAGGAATGCGACGTGAGGGCTGGACGCGCGCGCCAACAGCATCAGGACCGAGGCCAACGCAGCGAGCAGTATTCCTTGCAGGATCCCGAGAAGCAGCACGGCGCCGAGGGCGATCGCCGCCGCGTAGAAATCCATCCGGCTGATGCGCCACATGCGAAGCATCGCCGGGAAATCGATCAGTCCGTACACTGCGGTCAGCACCACGGCGGCAAGCACCGCCTTCGGCAGAGTTGCCAGCAGGCCCGTGAGAAACAGCAGGCACAGCGCCAGCGTACAGGAGGCAAAAATCAGGGCGAGCGGAGTCCGCGCGCCTGCCTTGTCGTTGACTGCCGATTGCGACAAGCCACCCGCCACAGGATAGCCTTGGCCCAATGCCGCCGCGAGGTTGGCCGCGCCAATTCCGAGGAATTCCTGCCGTGGATCGAGGCTATACCCATGCTTCGCCGCGAACGTGCGTGCCGCGGAAACACTTTCGATGTAGGCAAGCAGCAGACATCCAGCAGCCAGCGGAACGATCCCCTCGACGTCGCGCAGGCGCAGCCCGGGAAGCTCAAGGGATGGCAGACCCGCCGGCACCTCTCCGGTGGCGGGCACCCCGAGATCGGGAAGGGCGAACGCCGATGCCACCACGATCGATAGCGCAACGACCGCCAGCCCCACCGGCCTCGCCGGAAAAATACGCTCGCCCAGCACGAGCAGCAGGATCGCGACGACGCCGAGCGCAAATACAAGGTAGTTGATCTCGCCCAGCTGACCCGCCAATAGCGCCGTGCGTTCAAAGAAATTGTGTCCGCCGCCGGGAACGCCGAGCAGGCTTGGCATCTGGGTCATTGCGATCGTCAATCCGGCGCCCGCCTTGAACCCCACCAGGATGCTGTCGCTGATGAGCCGCACCAGCATGCTCAGCCGCAGGAGCCACGCGATCAGGCAAAGCAGGGCCACCATGCCGGCCGCGAGGCTGGCGATCTGGGCGTAGCGCTGCGCATCTCCGTCCGCCATCGTCGCAACGGTCCCCGCGATCATCAAGGAAATCGCAGAGGTCGGTCCGATTGCCAGTTGCCGCGAGGAGCCAAGCAGGGCATAGCCGAGCCCGCCCAGCAGATAGCCGTAAATGCCCGCCTGTGGGGGCAACCCCGCAAGTCCTGCATAAGCCAGGGAGACTGGAATCGCGTAGGCCGCCAGCGTGGCCCCGGCGATCGCATCGCTGGCCAACCACTCAACCCGATAGTCCGCCAGCCAGCGACCTGCTGGTACATGCCGAAACCAGGTTGGCCCGCTCTGCTGTGTCATCGGGCTCGGAACTGCGTGCAAGCGCCGCCACGCCTCGCGGCCGGTCAGTACGTCTCACGGACGAATTTTCTGCCCTTCAGCGTCGACTGATCGTTATACCTGCCTTTGCCGGATCGCTTCGGCAGCTTGACCTTCGTGTGCGGGACTTTCTTGTACGGTATCATTGACAGAATATGTGAAATGCAATTGAGCCGCGCGCGCCGCTTGTCGTCGGACCGCACGATGTGCCACGGCGCGTGCTTGCTGTCCGTCTTCTCCAACATCATGTCGCGTGCCCGCGAGTAGTCGTACCAGCGCCGGTATGATTCGATATCCATCGGGCTCAGCTTCCACTGCCTCAGCGGATCGTTGATGCGCGCCGAAAATCGTCTTTGCTGCTCTTCCTGTCCGACTTCCAGCCAGACTTTGATCAACGTAGTGCCGCCATCGATGATGTATTTTTCGATTTGCGGGCAAAGCTCGAGAAAACGGCGGTGCTGCGCCTCGGTACAAAATCCCATCACGTATTCGACACCGGCGCGGTTGTACCAACTGCGATCGAAGATCACGATCTCGCCGGCGGCCGGAAATTGCCGGATGTAGCGCTGCATGAACATCTGCGTCTTTTCCCGGTCCGACGGAGCGGGAAGAGCCACCAGGCGAAACACGCGCGGGCTCACGCGCTCGGCGATGGCCTTGATGGTTCCACCCTTGCCGGCGGCATCGCGCCCCTCGAACACGACGATGATGCGCGCTCCCTTGTCCTTTACCCAGTCCTGCAAATGGCAAAGCTCGACCTGGAGCTTGTGCAGTTCCTTCTCGTAAGCCTTGCGCTTCATTTTCTCCTTGGCATTGCTTGCTGCCGACCGTTTCAATGCCATGACATCACCCGTCTCTTGCCACCCGGCGTTGCGCACCTTATGCGGTGCAGTCCTCTTCGGCTGCCGCTTCGAGCCGAGGCGAGCTAGTCCATGATATGGTAGCCGCCGTCGACGTAAAGCGTCTCGCCCGTGATCAGGCGGGCTGCGTCGTGCGCGAGGAAGGCGGTGGCGACGCCGACGTCCTCGATGCTGACGAGACTGCGCGTCGGCGCCTTCGCTTTGGCCTTGTCGAGCAGTGCGTCGAATTCGGGAATCCCCGAGGCAGCTCGCGTGGCGAGGGGTCCGGGCGAGATGGCATGCACGCGGATGCCCTTCGGGCCGAGCTCGGCGGCGACATAGCGGACCGCGCTTTCGAGCGCCGCCTTGGCGACGCCCATGATGTTGTAGTTCTTAACGACCATCTGGCTGCCGTAATAGGTCATGGTGAAGAGCGTCCCGCCCTTGCGCATCAGCGGCTCCGCCAGATGCGCCATGCGAATGAAGGTCCAACACGATACCTCCATGGTGGTGAGAAAACCCTCCCGCGACACGTCGACGACGCGCCCTTGCAGCGCGTCTTTCGGCGAGAAGGCGATGGAGTGCACGACGAAATCGAGTTTGCCTCAATCCTTGGCGATGCGTTCGAACACCGCCTCCATCTGGCCGGGGGTGCGCACGTCGAGCGGCATCAGGATCGGGGCTTCGAGCTCGCGGGCGAGCGGCTCGACGTATTTCTTGGCTTTGTCGTTGAGATAGGTCACCGCCAGCTCGGCGCCGAACGCCCGGAAGGCCTTGGCACAGCCCCAGGCGATCGACTGCTCATTGGCGATGCCGACGATGAGGCCTTTCTTGCCTTCGAGCAACTTGGCTTTGACGACGGGGATCATGGAACATCCTTTGGCTCGTGAGTGCCTGGGCCTCGACCTGGCGCTCGCCAATGTTTTGAGGCCGCGAAAGGGTTGACGTGGGCGCTCGGCGTCATTGACGTGTGCGAATTTACCGTCCATCGACCCTCAAAGGGAGCGCCTTGATTTCAGGTCTAACCGTTTCCGACCGGCATACCTGCCATTGAACATGATCGCCATGTTGTATCAGCGACATATGATTGATGTATCACCTGCCGAAGATTAAAATCGTCGGCCTGCGCTGCGCAATTTGCGGAACGGAGCGGACATGGCGACCAAACCCGACGAGTTGCTGCCCACGGCAAAGGATTTCATGCAGAAACTTGCCTTGGCCGAGGCGGAAGCAGCCTCCAAGGAAGCGGCCAAGCAGGCGGCGGCCGAGGCCGAGAAAAAGGCATTGCTCGATCAGTTTACGAAGCCATCGGGACTTTCCGATGAAGAGGCCATTCGGCGTGCGATCAAGATCATCGAGCACGCGGTGAGCAACGGCCGCACCGAGGTACAAGTGCACCGCTTTCCAAACCAGCTGTGCACGGATAAGGGCCGCGCCATCATTCAGCAGGAGGCGGGTTGGGAAGACACGCTGACCGGCGTGCCAAAGGAAATCTACCAGCTTTGGGCGAAGTACTTCCGTCCGCGCGGATACAAGCTCAGGGTCGAAATCGTCGATTATCCCGGAGGGTTGCCCGGAGATGTCGGCATGACGCTGAAGTGGGGCTGAACTATTCAGTCGCGGCCCAGGGGAGGTATGACGGTAGAGCCGACGGTGCCGCGGGCCTTGTCGGGAACTTGATAGAGGTCAAAGCGGAGGGGTCGCGCATGGGCGAATGGCTTCGAGCGCGAAGCGGCCATGTCGTTCATGCGCGTGCCCTGGAAGGAAGGTCGTCGGACTTGACGGCGTGTCTGCCGGCGCCGTCGCGCGCGAACCAGCGCGCAGGCGTATTCGCGTCGCGCATCGGCTGAGAAGCAAGCAGGAGCAGAGACAATGCCATCGAGCCAACCTCACCCATCCTCGGTCGGCGCATTTCCAGCGCCGCTCGGCGCATTTGGCCCAGCCATGGAATACATGGTCGATGCCGCGCAGCGCAGCGTGTTGTTCTGGGATGTCATGCGCCAGCGCGACAATCAGTATCGCGAACACCTCGCCGAGACCGCTCCGAACGTGCTCGACTACGAGGTGGAGCTGGTGCTCGACGGCAGGACGCTCGATCGGCCGGTCAACTACGGCCTCGTAAAGGTGGTTCCGCCGCCAGGCGTCGAACTCGACCCGACGCGCAGGCCCTTCGTCATCGTCGACCCGCGCGCCGGCCATGGCCCCGGCATCGGCGGATTCAAGGCCGACAGCGAAATCGGCGTGGCGTTCAAGGCCGGGCATACCTGCTATTTCATTGGCTTCCTCCCGGATCCCATGCCTGGCCAGACTATCGAGGATATCGCGCGCGCCGAGGCGGTTTTTCTCGAGAAGGTCGCCGCGCTCCACCCCGAGGCCGACGGCAAACCTTGCGTGATCGGAAATTGCCAAGCTGGCTGGGCGGTCATGATGCTCGCCGCCATTCGCCCTGAACTGTTCGGCCCCATCATCATCGCCGGCTCGCCGCTGTCGTATTGGGCCGGCGTGCACGGCACGAACCCCATGCGCTACAGCGGCGGCCTCTTAGGCGGCAGCTGGTTGACCGCGCTCACCAGCGATCTCGGCCACGGCAAGTTCGACGGCGCCTGGCTGGTGCAGAATTTCGAGAACCAGAATCCCGCGAACACGCTTTGGACCAAGCAGTACAACCTCTATTCCAAGATCGACACCGAGGCGCCGCGCTATCTGGGTTTCGAGCGCTGGTGGGGAGGCCACGTCAATCTCAACGCCGAGGAGATGCAGTTCATCGTCGACGAGCTGTTCGTCGGCAACAATCTCGCAGCCGGCCGAATTCAAACATCGGACGGCACCGCGGTTGACCTCCGCAACATCCGCTCTCCCATCGTCGTGTTCTGCTCGAAGGGCGACAACATCACGCCGCCGCAGCAGGCGCTCGGATGGATTCTCGACCTTTACGAGAACGTCGAGGAAATCCGCTCCTACGGTCAGACCATCGTCTACACCGTCCATCCGAGCGTCGGTCACCTCGGCATCTTCGTTTCCGGCGGCGTTGCCAAGAAAGAGCACGGCGAGTTTTCCAGCAATATCGACCTGATCGACACGCTGCCGCCCGGGCTCTACGAGGCGGTGTTCGAGGCCAAGAGCGAGGACACGGCCAATCCGGATCTCACGACCGGACAATGGGTCATGCGGTGCGAAGCAAGGACCTTGGACGACATCCGCGCCCTCGGCGGCAATGATGCGGCGGATGAGCGCTGTTTCGCGACCGCCGCGCGCGTATCGCAGACCAATCTTGCCCTCTACCGCACATTCGCCCAGCCGATCGTTCGTGCGTTGGTGAACCCCCAGCTGGCGGAGTGGATGCACCAGCTGCACCCGCTGCGCTTGCAGTACGAGCTGTTCTCCAATGCGAACCCCATGATGGCCCCAATCGCCACCACGGCAGAGCAGGCTCGCAAGAACCGCAGGCCCGTGGCCGCCAATAATCCCTTCGTCGCGATGCAGGAGAACGCATCCCGCCAGATCGTCGCCGCGCTCGACGCGTGGCGGCAGGCGAGCGAGACCTTCGCGGAACGATGCTTCTTCATGGTGTACGGTTCACCGCCGCTGCAAGCCGCCGCCGGCATCGATCCTGCCGGGACGCGTCCTCTGCGGAAAGCGGCCAAAAGTCCGTTACATCGCGAACTCTTGCAGAAGCGCATTGATGAACTGAAATCGCGCATTCCGGTCGGTGGCCTGCGCGAAGCGATCATTCGCGCGCTGCTCTATGTAGGCACGGGACGCGCGGCGGTCGATGAACGCGGTTTCGAAGCCGTGCAACCGCATTCGCCGCGCCTATGGCGACATGCCGCTATCGGTCTTCAAAGCGCTCGTGCGCGAGCAATTCTATCTCCTGCTGATCGATACGGAAGCTGCGCTCGCCGCCCTTCCCTCGATGCTCCCGGCCGACGCCGATACGCGACGCAAGGCGTATGAGCTCATCAAGCAAATCATGAGCGCGCGCGGCGAGTTCTCTGCCGAAGACAAGGAGCGGATGCTGCGAATCGCCCGCGCATTCGGGGTCGAGGAGGCATCGACAATGGTCCCAAACCTCACGGTCGTCGCGTCGGATCGGAAAGAGGCTCAGGCGAAAGCATCATGACGGGCGTCGCCGCTGGGCGACGGATCTGCGTGATTGAGGAGGTCATGTTGGACGACGGCGACATCGGCAACATTGCGGCAATCGGCCCGGTCGGCGATCCACCCCGCTCGAAATACGAGCGGCTGATCGCCAGGGCCAAGCAGGTTCCGGCAGCGACCACCGTCGTCGTTCACCCCTGCGAAGAGACGGCCCTGCGCGGCCCCGTCGAAGCGGCGGAAGCCGGGATCATCGTTCCCATTCTCGTCGGACCGGCCGCGAAGATTGCAGCCGTCGCTCGCGAGCATCGCCTTGCTATCGACCGCTTCGAGATCGTCGACGTGCCCCACAGCGACGCCGCGGCGGCAAAAGCGGTCGAGTTAATCCACCAATCCAAAGGCGAGTTGCTGATGAAGGGCAGCCTGCATACGGACGAACTCATGCGCGAGGTCACCTCGAGCAAGACCGGCCTGCGCACGGCGCGGCGGATCAGCCACGTCTTCGTCCTGGATGTGCCGACATATTCCGAAACGCTCTTCATCACCGACGCCGCCATCAACATCTTTCCTGATCTCGATGCCAAACGCGACATCGTGCAAAACGCGATCGATCTATTCACCCAGGTAGGCCTCGGCACGCCGCGGGTTGCGATTCTCTCCGCCGTCGAAACAGTGACAGCCAAGATCCCCTCGACCATCGACGCGGCCGCGCTTTGCAAGATGGCCGAACGTGGACAGATCACGGGTGGCATCCTCGACGGGCCACTCGCTTTCGACAATGCGATCGATCTGGAAGCAGCGAAGATCAAGGGCATTAAATCCCCGGTCGCAGGTCATGCGCAGATTCTGGTCGTACCCGATCTCGAGGCCGGCAACATGCTCGCCAAGAACCTCACGTTCCTTGCCAAGGCGGACGCAGCGGGGATCGTGCTCGGCGCGCGCGTGCCGATCATCCTGACGTCGCGCGCGGACTCCGTGCGCGCGCGCATGGCCTCCTGCGCGGCTGCCGTGCTTTACGCCGACGCGCGCCGACGCATCGCGGCGTTGCCGAAGGCCTGATCGCTATGGATGCGATACTCGTCGTCAACGCGGGTTCGTCGAGCGTCAAGTTCCAGATATTCGGCGTTGAGGGGGGCGCGCTTCGCTGGCTGATCAAGGGTCAGCTCGACGGGATCGGTACGCGACCCCGGCTGTCCGCCGAGAGAAACGACCGGTCATCGCTCGCAGACAAAACCTACGCGTCGAACGAGATCGCCGACGTTCCCGCGGCGATCGCCACGGTAGCCTCCTGGCTGCGCGAGACCCAGAACCTAAACCTGCTGGCGGTTGGTCACCGGGTAGTTCATGGCGGGCCGAAATATGACCGGCCGGTCGTCATCGACGAAGCGGTCGTGGCGAATCTTGAGCAATACGTTTCGCTTGCACCGCTGCATCAGCCCAACAACCTCGCGCCGATCCGCACACTAATGAAGGCTCGGCCCGAGTTGCTTCAAGTAGCCTGCTTCGACACCGCTTTTCACCACGGCCACCGTGCCGTGGCGGACCATTACGCCATCCCTGAGCGTTTCTATGCGGAGGGCGTCAGACGCTACGGGTTTCATGGGCTCTCCTACGAATACGTCGCCCAGCGCTTGCGCGAGGTCGCCCCGACTGTGGCAGCGGGCCGCGTGATCGTGGCGCATCTCGGCAGCGGTGCCTCCATGTGCGCCTTGGCCCACGGCCGCAGTATCGAAAGCACGATGGGTTTCACGGCGCTTGACGGCATCCCCATGGGCACGCGGCCGGGCCAAATCGATCCCGGAGTCCTGCTTTACCTGCTCACCGAAAAAGGCATGACGCCGACGGCGGTCCAGGATCTGCTCTATCGTGACAGCGGTCTTAAAGGCCTATCCGGCATCAGCAATGACATGCGAGACCTCCAAGCGAGTTCTGATCCCCGCGCGATACTCGCCGTCGATTACTTCGTTTACCGCGTGGGACTCAATGCCGGAATGCTGGCGGCGGCGCTCGGCGGGCTCGATGCCTTCGTGTTCACGGCCGGCATTGGCGAGAACTCGCCAACGATTCGCGCCCGCATCGCGGAGACACTTGCATGGCTCGGCGTCGTCTTTGATCGGGCAGCGAATGCAGCTGGCAAATCGCTTATTTCGCGGCCGGAAAGCCGGGTTGTCGTCCTGGTCGTGCCGACGGACGAGGAGTTGATGATCGCGCAGCATACCCTTGCGTTCCTGCCGAAACATACCGCAAAATCAGGCATGCTCCTCGGGATGCAGCAGCAATGATAGGGACTAACGAAGTGAACTAGGGAGGAAGGTCATGAGACGAGCGTTGATTGCTGTGCTACTAGCCGGCGCCGTCGCCGTGAGCACGACGAAACCGGCGGAAGCGCGATGGGGTTGGGGTTGGGGTTGGGGTCTCGGCGCATTCGCCATCGGCGCGCTGATTGGCGCGGCGCTGTGGCGGCCGGCCTACGCCTACTACTATCCGGCCTACGGCTACTATCCGGCCTATGGATACGGGTATGGCTATCCCGCCTATACCTACGGGTATGCTTATCCGTCCTATGGGTACGGCGGTTACTACCCTTACCGCGCGTACTATGGCGGCTACTACCAGCCATACTATGGCTACCGGATAGCGCGGCGGTCGTCATCCATCACGCTTGCCGGCGCTAAGAAGAATTCCGCGATCACCTTGGCCGGCGCAAAGATTCGTCGCGTCAACGGCGTCGCGTTGCTTGCAAGTTCGGCGGCGACTTCGGCTCGCACTCATCCACCTAAGCGGATACAGGGACGCTTTGCTACAGGTGGTAGCACGGCGCGGAACGCCATTTAGGTCCGGTTTGGGTCATCACCCGCGCGCCCTGGCGTAGGGTGATGGCCCCGCCTGGCCAGCGCTCGACCGCGGCCCGCTAGATCGCCATCGCGACCTGATAACCACGCCGGCGATGTGCTCGAAGAGCTCTCGCCGGTGGCGTCCTACATCTCGATCTGATGGGCGAAATGCAGTCGACTGCGCGGCGCTAATGCGGTATGGGGTTACGGCGCTGATCACTCCTGCATCGCCTCTTCGCGCTTGGCCGCAATGCGGGCAGGCGTCAGCGCGACGCTCTCCAGATCGTGGCTCGTCATGCGGATCCCATTGCATCCGGTAGAATTCGACAACCTCCGCACGCACACTGAGGTGTTCGGAGATTGCTGGATATCCGCTGGTTCGCCCCAAGCACTGAAAGCGTGATCCCGAAGTCATTACTAAGAGCGCTCAGCGGCGCCGTGACGATCTTGAGCTTTAGGAGGGGGCTCGCCTCTTTTGCAGTGTCCGCTACGTTTGCATTCGGCGAGCGGCTTCTTCGCCTTATAAGGTGTAAGGTGGTTACATGTTCGAAATGGTGCAGCTGCTCGCCGGAACCAATTTGTTGCTGCTCGCCTTCTCGGTGCTGATATTCGACATTCCTCGCTATACGCTGTCGCTGCTTTCGTTGGCTCTTTTCGGCGTGCGCAGACCAAGCGATGGAATGCCCGCAGGCAGCGCTTCGGTCAGCGTCATCATACCGACCTTCAACGGCGGCTCCGGGCTCGACCGCACGATCGCGTCGCTGCACCGGCAAACCTTGCGGCCGATCGAAATCATTGTCGTGGATGACGGCTCGACCGATGACACGCGCGCCGTCGCGGAGCGGGCCCGCGCGATGGGCCTGGCGGACATGGTGATCTGCCATGGCACGCGCTGCGGACGCAGCGCGGCAATAAACGCTGCGGCCCGGTTTGCCAGCGGCCATCTGCTTTTGACCGTGGATGCGGACACGGTTTTCGAGCCGACTGCCGTTGCGCGGCTCGCGGCCGCATTCAGCGATCCGCGCGTCGCCGGCGCGAGTTGCAACATTGCGATCAGCAACGAGCGCGACTCGTTATGGACCGGACTGCAAAGCGTCGAGTACCTGATGTCGATCAGTGCCGGGCGATCCATCCTGGACGTCGTGGACGCAATCGCTTGTCTGTCCGGTGCCTGTTCCATGTATCGGCGCGATACGTTCGTGCGGCAAGGCGGCCTGGACGTCGGCCCCGGCGAGGATCTGGAGTACAGCTTGCGGCTGCGTCGCCTCGGCTATGTCATCCGTTTCGTACCGGATGCCTGGGCGGAAACAGACGGCCCGACAAGCGGCATAAGTCTTTTGCGCCAGCGCGCCCGCTGGGATCGCGACGCTTTGCGAATCCGTTTCCTAATGTATGGCGAACTGAGCTTCTTCCATCGGTTCGAGCGCTTGCCGGACACGCTTCAGAGACTGGACTTCATTGTCTTCGATCTCGTTCCCACGCTCACCTTACCGTTCTATCTGGTTTACATCGTGCTGCTGTTCGGCGCTGGCAACGCCGCACTGTTTCTCGGCGGGATCTATTTCCTGCTGCTGTGGATCTCGATTTTCAACATGGCGCTCGCGTTCGTGATGTTGAATCGATCTATCGGTTTCTTCGGTCTCGGCGCGTCGCTGATCTTTCCCCTGTACCAGGGGGTCTACCTGAAATGCGCCCGGTTCTTTTCGTACTCGTCGGAAATTATGTTCGCCGCGTCGCGGTACGATGACTTCGTACCGCCGCGCGTTCGTCGCGCCCTCTTGGGGAATTGGATTTGAGGAGCTGGCCTGATGGACGTCAAGATCAACCGCCTCGATCCGAACGTTCCCGATCCCGTCGAAAGCCGCCGGCGCGCGGCCGGACGGCTGGTGCGCTTTGCCTATGCGACGGTCGTGTTCGGGGTGCTCGCTTTCTTCATCATCTATTTCGGCGCGCCCTTCGTCTATCTCGGCGGTCCGGGCACCGTCTCGTCCCCGCGATACGTGGTTTCGCTTCCGTATACCGTGCAAGTCACCCACATGAACCTGGAGCCTGGCGCCACGGTCAAGGCCGGCGAAGACATCGCCGAGGTGGTTTCACCGGAGCAGGACAGCATCGTCGCAACCTATATGCAAGCGCTGGCGGACGTCGCCGGCCGTACGGCAGAACTGCGCATCAAGGCGCGCGTCGCGCAGGAATCGCTCGAAGCGTCGCGCTCTTATCAGCTCGTGACCCAGGAAGCAGTAGAGCGCCTCAACGTCATGTCCGCGGCCACTGTGACCTTCCGCATGGAAGTCTTGCGCGAGTACGCCTCGGCCCGCAAAGCCGTCGTCTCCCAGGAGGCGGAAGTCGCGGAGTCCGCCATTCAACTTGCCTCCCTGGATGAATTTATCAAACAGCTGCGCGGCCGCCTCGATGAGGTGGAGCGCCATTTCGGCCGGGGGAAGGTGTTTGCGCCGATCGCCGGAATAGTCTCGACCGGCCTCGCGCATGTCGGCCAGTCGCTGACCGCGGGCACCCCGATCGCCGAAATCCTCGACCCGACCGACATTTTCGTGGACTGGTACATTCCCAATGAGCGCCTGATCGATCCTTAGGTCGGCAACGACGTCTTCGTGGTGTTCGGCAACCGGCGCATTGCCGCAAAGATCGCCCAAATCTTGCCGGTCTCAGGGGTGTACGCCGGGGCGCAGCAGCTGTTGACGGGTAATCGTCCTGCGACGCAAATCGCGCGCATCCGCTTCGATGCGGGCGCGTTGCCGCCGCCGCTGAATTCTACGGTCGACGTTCGCATGCACTACAGCGACTTCTCCGCCCGCGTCGCCAAC
>WNFX01002481.1_pt1 | contig 23007 bp, 22 predicted proteins | sample 5400111 | NCBI WGS metagenome assembly WNFX01 (sample SAMN13153363, study PRJNA577476) | soil metagenome | isolation source: 40 cm soil or saprolite under grassland replicate 1 | place: USA:California | collected 2016-06-15 | reverse complement strand
TGTAGTTGTCGAACTGGATGTTGAAGGTTTTGAGGCTGTCGACGAAGACTTGGTGGTAGTGGTCGGTCAGCTGGCGGGGACTGATTCCCCGTTTGACCGCTTCAACCTCGATCGGGGCGCCGTGTTCGTCGCTGCCGCTTACCATTACAACGTCTTCGCCTTTGAGGCGGAGGTATCGGGTGTAGACGTCTGCGGATAGTAGGTGTGTGAATGTTCCGAGATGGGGTCTATCGTTGACGTAGGGCCATGCGCTGCAGACTACCCATCTTCCCAGTCGTCTCTCATCCTCTTGAGACGGGTCTAGTCGTTCCGGGTTTTCATAAGCGTTTAGAGTAAGCCGGAACCCCGTCATAAAGGTAGATAATCAACCCCCTATCGGGGTTGATTATCGACCCGGACAGTCAATCATTCTAATAATTAGAGCGATCTCTAATGATTAGGGGCAAGAAACGGGCGTAAGGGCGTTCTCGTGTGGATTCAAGGCGCGAGAAGGGTCTCATATTTAAGAATCGTGTTACCCAATCGTTCTGACAGCCTATACCTTTATGACGGGGTTCCGGCTTACTCTAAACGCTTACCAAATGCAAGTTGGGGCGGTATCCGCGAGTGTTTCTCGATTCAGAGCCTAAAATAGGTGAATAGACGATAATGGGGCGCAACCCACGGATATTTAATGACGAATTATCTAAATCTTTATATAAGGGAAAAAATCTGAAGATCGACAACAAGTGTCAGAAAGAATCGTTCGGGCTATCAACGTAGACCGCGATCTGTGGGAAGCATTTCGGCTTAGTCTTGACGCTGGCAAAGACAAGGGCTGTAAATCTCCAATGTCAGCGACCGTTGAAAGCATGGTTCGTGACTATCTGAAGAATCACTCAACGGATTGATTTTTTTATGCGTCGGAATTATAGAAATCATTCCATGGCATACTCGGTAACGCCTATTCTATTTTGCGATATCCAACGCTATCCACCATTTCCCGAACGTCCAAGGGTGATAGGATTATGAAACTATCAGACACCACTTTGGAACATTTGGCTTCGTATCTGGGTGAACAATTCGAAACCTTCACTATTTCAGTATCAGACAAAGAAGTGAAGATTAGTGTTCCTTACCCCTATCGAGCGACAATCGAACCAATCGATTGGAAAAATCGAAAGTTTCTGCTCCGTGTCTTAGCGTTTCTTGTAATGTTTCTCTATTCGGTTTCAACAACGGCGGTTCTTCTGGGTGTTAAGTAATTGACAGTCAAGAAAAAAGCCCAAATCGAAAATGCCCTAAAGGTTCTGGAACACGAAGGGCTGGTGTTCAAGGGTGTTACCAATTATGAACAAATGCGGCGGGAGACAATTCGACAGTTAACAGCGCGTATCAAAAAGTATGACACGGCGACAACCGCATTCTTCAACGCGCATTACCAGAAAGAAGCCGATCATTGGGACAATGATAGTTCGGCGGAGTTCTTTGGTCGCATTCGTAAAACCCGCGCCGCACTCTATAGTAGTTTGCATACATTAACTCCGAATCCGGGTGTTCCCGCAGAGTGGGATTCGCCTTAGGTGATTTCTCATGCCATTCAAAGACAAAGCCGCGCGTTACGCCAAATGGAAACGGTGGGCGGCTCGCAATCTCGATAAAGTCAAGGCTCGCAACCGAAAAAACGTCAAGAACTATTGGACAAAACACGCGCGTCCTAAGCAACTTTCAACTTTTGATCGGTTTGAAAATCGCCGCCGAATCAAAGAATTGAAAATTCTGGGTGTTCACATGCTAATAGTTGGCGAAGTCAAACGCGGGTTTCAAGTTGTTACTAAATTAGCGCGATCAATTACGGGCTGTATCGATTGCGGCAATCCGAAACGGCTAATGATACTTCAGAATGTGACGGTGAAAATACCGTCTATCGTGTTAAGATTTCCGTTCGAACCGGTCAATGACCGGACGAATAACGATAAGCGGAGAGAGATAGAAGCCAACTTCAAGTACAAACATTGCGAACACCTTCAATTTGACGATCTAACGGTTGCTCGCGGTCTCGCATACGATTACCGTCCACAATGTTATTGCGACTTCAAGATCAAACGTCGAATTACGCTCGATAGTTTCCGAATGGATATCGCTTTTTGTCGTGATTGTTGGTCGCGTCACGCGGCGGATAACTTCAACTTCGATTACTGTCCTAATTGCATGGTCAAACTCTTAGATTCGAAAGTAAATTTTGCCCGGCTATCTGAACAACGTTTACACGAAGAATGGTTAGAAGGTATGTGTAAACACTGCGGTGAATTCATTCAGACCGTCCACGAAAAAATTAGAAACGCCGCATATCGGGAATGGTTAGACGTACAACGCATAGTCAAAGCCTTGAAACGCGGTCTCGAACTTGCCAATAACCCACTTCCTAAAGATTGGTCGCTTGAACAAGACTTCGAGAAATTCAAGATCGAAAAGGAAGCATTGGCTTGATAGTAGATCGTTGCCAAATATGCGGCTGGAAACGTCCACGGCACGTTATAGACCATGATCACAAAACGGGCGCGATACGCGGGGTTATCTGTCGAAATTGCAATACCCGATTGGCTAACATTGAACGCGGCGAACATGAACACTTTCGATTTCTTTATCGTAAGTTAGAGTGGAAACATTGGTACGTACTTCACCATTCGTTGTTCGAACGGCAAGGAACAATGATTACGAGTTATCTCCGCGGGCTTGATACTCTTAACGAAATGTCGGACGTAAAAGACAAATCCGTGAACGAATACATTGAAGATAAGCGAAACGAATTACTGTGGCTACTTCTGCAAGGGCATAGATACTATTTCGAGCCGCCCGCTATTCTATCCATTGACGATATAGAAATCGCGGCGGTTCCTTGTTCTCTCTTTCACCAATATTTGCAATCGCCGCCACTTGCATATCTCGATCTAACTTATCGCTCCGGAATGAGATTGGAGTTGAACAATTAATGCTTACTTGTCCCAAGTGCCACCGCAAATTGAAAGAGCACGTTGTCAATGAATACAACGAAGAATACCCGCCTTTTTGCGATAACACGAATTGCGACTTTTACGATCAATATTTCCACGTTGGACAGTGCGCCTTTGCCAATTGTTCTGTAACTGTACTGTTAAGGACAGAGAACCCCGAAAATGTAACCCCGGCTTCCTTCTATTGCGCAAAGCACGAAAACGAGCGCTGGCTTGCAGAACTAACGCGGCGGATTCACAAAAAATTCGCTGACGATTTGATTTCTGACCCAGAACGCGCGTATGATAACTTCAAGAGACAAAAGATCGTCGCAGAGAGCAATAAGATTCTCGCAAAATACAAAAGGTTATTTGACAAATGAAGCCGTTTTTCGGTTATACTCACGGCTTGCTGGCTAAAGATAGCACAATCATACTGTGTGCACATGGAAAACGAATCTGTCGAACCAAGCATGGACACCAATCCCCGTGTATCTGCGAAACGTGCCAGCGTTGCGGATATTACCGTAGGTGCGAAGATTGAAACAATCAGAGTTTGATAGGAAACTTGCCCACATACTGGAATTTTTCTCTATACTCTTTTCATTGAATGGCTGGAAGTATTGCGTCTATTGTAAGTTGTTAGTGGACCGCTTCCACAGCCCGTTAGACCAGAGTGGAACACACAATGTTTAGTTTGAGCGATAGTCGGAAGTTAGACTTGTTCGTTCTCTCATTTTGTGGCGCTCTCTTAGGAATCTGCGTCTATCTGGCAATCTTGCTTTGATTGTGAAGGAGAAAGTAACTGAATATTGAAAAGAAAAGAAAAGCGCGCTATTCGACTAATGCGCGAACGGCTGAACCGTCTTAGATTGCGCGCTACCTATTTTCCAATGGAAGAATTGATCGTTCTATCTACCCGCGAAAAGGACAATCCGCGCGGCGCGGCAAGTATTCTTGAAACCGTAATTCACGAAATCGGACACGTGTACTATCCAGAATGGACAGAAACCCAATGTGACCGGTTCGTCACAAGCATTTCTAAACTGTTAGGCGTGTGGGTATTGGCTCGAAAAGCCGAATACCGTTAACTTTCTTTCGCTTTCTTCGCCGATTCGATTTTCTTCTCCAACACCGATTCACGAACCTTGATTGCACGAATGAGCCATAGCACAATTACAGCGTAAAGCGCCAACCAGCCGAATCCTTGCAACCCAATTATTCTATAAGCAAGAACAAGCGCGTAACCGTAAGCGAATAGATTCCCGGCAATTACCGCCGTTACCCATGTTAATCCTTTGAGAACGTACTTCGCGAACCCGCGAGCCTTTGCTTTGTCGTATTTTGCCAGAAGGTAAAGGATCGCGATTACTGGAATAGTAAGAGCACTTTCAATCTCAAACAATAACACGGGATTGTTGCTGACTAAGTCGCCTTCCCAAATGCCCGCGTACGTTGCGAGCGCCAAACTGACGGTTTCAAACGCGCTTTCGTTCCAATGGTTAGCGCGCTTCTTACTTTCGGTCAATCCCTTCCGAATGGCTTAGTTTAGCCGTTCAAGTAGTTTTTCTAAGAGCGCTTCCAAACGTCCATTCTGTCGGGTCAATTCTACAACCTTCTTGTTTGCGACAGTATCAAAAAGGGTTAGGTTGCCAGTACAACGGACGAATTCTTGTTCGACCCAATCCCAATTCAGATAGTGAGCGTCGGCGGCAAGTTGGTTAACGTGACCGATAGAAGCCAATACCGCCTTTTCGGACATTCCCGCGTTTCGCAAGAAATCGCCCGCAAAGGTTCGCATTGAATGTACACAGTAGGTTTCGCTACCGTCGGGCGCGTCATGGAATCCGGCGTGCCGGTACAATCGTTTGAGAGTCTTTTGAACCGATACCTTGCTTAGGTGTCCGTTACCTTCCGGAAACAAATATTCGGAATCTTGCCGATCTAATCTTTGCACTCGAATCCAATCCATAACTTCCGGCGTGACGAATACGAACCGCGAAGTCCGAGCCTTGGTTTCGGACGCTCTGAGACTAATCCGCGCGTGTCCGTCCGGTCTTACTTCAACGGTGGACATTTTGCGCGATAGGGCTTCGGAAAGTCTCATTCCCGTAACCGCGAACAAACCGAGAATGGCGCGGTATCGTGGACTTGCCAGTTTGAGCATTACCCGCAACCCTTCGAGAGTGGGCGGCTTCTTGACAATCGAAACGTACATGTCAACCTTGGGAACCAACCTTTCGAAGACGGTTTTCCGAACGTTTTCTTCACCAAGGACTGACTGACACATTCCGAATATCATTGACCGATAAACGTAGGCGGTGTACGGTTTGTAATGTTTGCAAATATATTCCACGAACCGCTTGTTCGCTTGATAGACGTTCAATCTATCCGCCTTGATATCCGCTAATAATTGGTCGATCTTAGCCCGGTTCGCCCGTTCAAAGTTCGACAACGCAATCTTCCGGTTGCCAATCGCGCCCTTCGATAAGCGACTATCATTAGCCCACTCCGCAATACTCGCGGTATCCGCCCCAACTTGCATTTGGTAAGCGTTTGCGGGTGCTGGGGCTACTGTTGAAATAGGCCCGGGAATTATTATCTTGGTGTATGTCGTTGTCGATGGACGATTATGGCGGGTTGCTGGATCGGGCTTTATCGAAGATTACGCAGCCTGGGGGTTCGGGGGAGCGTTTCGAGCTGCCGGTCGCGATGGTGCAGGTTATTGGGGCGCGGACTATTGTGGTGAATTTTTCGGATGTGGTGGATCGGCTGAATCGTGATCCTCATCACGTGTTGAAGTATCTGGCGAAGGAGATGGCTACCGCCGGGTCGTATGAGGGTGGGCGGGGTTATTTCCAGGGGAAGTTTTCGCGTGAGACGATTAACCGGTTGATCGGGGTGTATTCTAACAGGTTTGTTATCTGTCCGGTGTGTCATCGTCCGGATACGAGGGTGGTCCGGGAGGGCCGGTTGTCGTTTCTTGTCTGTGAGGCGTGTGGGGCGCGTTCGTCGATCTTGACGACATAGGGAGTGTTTGTTGGATCTCGTCTACGCCGCCTCGTATAAGACGGAGAAGGGGTTGCTGGTGGCGTGCTGTGACGAGGATTGTATGGGCCGGGTCTTCCGGGAGGGCCGGTTGAAGTTGGCGCCGGAGGCGCGGTTCTATGGGAGCGCGGTGATGAAACTCTCGGAGGCGCTGATAATGATGAACGGCGCGGATATTCTGAACCTTGTCGGGCGGAGGATCGTGGACGCGGCAATCGCGAACGGACTGGTCCACCCGGATGCCGTGATTAGGATAGCCGGCGTGCCACACGTCCAGGTCATGAAGGTCTAGTCTTTCTAGTCTTTCCGGAAAACCGGAATCTGCGTCGCGAGACTCGCACGCATACCCAAAATTTCTAGACGGTCGTTAGCTGACCGGATCTTGACGCAGACCTATCAAACCGTCCGTATCACCGATCGCAAGTCTCCCGCTGATCTTAACATCGTCATGGACCCTCAGCCGTTCTCAAGGCGTTTCCTAGGGAATACCAGGTCGATGACGAGGACCATCTGCAATCAAGGGACACGGATCGAAAACGTCGTAGCTGCTCCCTCTGAGATCTTCCCAAACATGAGGTTCGCGTCGCCAGACTCAACTGCTATTGACAATTCTCGACTGGTAACGGGTATGGTAACCGCAAATGGTAACAGAGCAGGAATGGGCCAGAAGCTGAGAATGCAAAGAGAAGACACGGCTGAACCCTACGCCTATGGCTCATACCATCTATGTGTGGTCGAGATGTCGGCCCAAGGAGACGTATAGTGAGGCCGCGGCGATTCGCTCCCCGCAAGGAACTTGAAACTCCTATTTTTTCGGATGGTGAAATCGTACAAGCGGGACTGATGGGACTTGAACCGCTGGCGGTGCAAGAGGAATGTTCGGGGAATCCGACCTATTTTTCCCGTTGAGTAGGCTGCTTCGGCAGGAGGCGTATGGCGTCGGTGACTGACATGACTGGCCAGCCCTTCTGGGCGCTCCACTTCGAAGTCCATAGGATGCTAAAGGGATATGAGCCTGAAGCGGCGATCATATGATGTTTGTAGCCGTGAAGAGAGAGAGTCTGCTTCCAGCTCTTACGATGCTCTGCCTTCTTGTCCCTACATTGTCGGCTAATCTAGTCCTGACAAACGCGTCGACGCTTCAACCTCATCAGCCGATTCTCATCAACGGCGACACCGGATTTGTCCTGTCAAATGGAGTTGTTCAGGGGTCCGGCTCCTTTCAAGACCCGTATGTTATCTCAGGGTGGGACATCAATTCCTCCTCGGCCAACGGAATAGATGTGAGAAACACAAAAGCGGCTTTCGTGATCCGGAACGTCAGTATTCACTCCAGAACCTCCGCGTACATAGGAGTGAGGCTTGACCATACCAATCACGCCACGCTGGCAAACTCAACAATACACGGCAACTCGGAGGGTGTGCAAGCCATCTACTCCAACAACACAATAATCGATGGCAACGATGTTTCATCCAACAGCGCGAAAGGAATAACCGTCGGGGAGGCCTCTGTGAATGCTACGATCACCCGGAACATGGCGTCAGGTGAGACCAATGGAATAATCTTCAGCGACTCCTACAACGTCACGGTGGCGAACAACGTCGCAGATAATGACCGATGGGGAATTACCGATGGATCCTGCCTCTACGGCTGCCCACCAGGAATTATCAAAAACAACCAGCTCTCAATGGACTCTACCGCAGTATACGTCGCCTATGCCAACGCTCTGGTCGAGAATAACACGATTACGAATTCGATGCAGGGTGCGAACCTGTATTCCGGGATTGGGGTCCTCGTGTACATGGCTAGGGCCACGATCTCAGACAATTTGTTCATTGACAACTCGATGGCGATCGAGTTTGATTTCGAGTCTGGTGGGAGCACGGTTGTGGGAAACGACATTTCCGGCGGCTTCATCGGAATATACTCCGACCAGAACTCCTGCTGCTCTAGCATAACCCAGAACGTCTTCCGAACCACTCAGGAAGGAGGAATCGTCTTTGATAGCGGTCATGGCGCGTCTGGGTATCGAGTCTACGGGAACGCTTTCGTTGGGGCTGGGACGCTTGCCTATGACAATGCAGGTGGAAACTATGCGAACTATTGGAACGCATCCTACCCTGCAGGTGGAAACTACTGGATATCTTACACTGGAGTAGACAATTGTAGCGGAGCGGCCCAGAACATTTGCCCCTCCCCCGATGGCATCGGGGATACACCGTTCACACTGGCCGGTGGTGCTAGAGATATGCTCCCTCTCATGATCCCTGCTGACTCGGCGCCGCCGGTCTGGAGTGCTGGTAGTGTCCTGATGATTCTTGCGAAAGGACCCAATTTCGTGACACTGACCTGGCCCTCGGCGTCCGATGACACAACGGTAGTGGCGTATAGAGTCTACGAGAATGGAACCCTCCTCGCTTCCCTGTCAGGTTCGACCAACCGCTACAACGCAACCGGTCTGAATCAAAACTCAGCATATTCTTTCAAGGTCATCGCGATAGACGCGGCCCAACATCAGAGCATCTCCGGATTATCCACCGACGTTAGAACCGACCAAGCTTCAAACCCACCAAACCCGCCCGGAGACTTCCGTTCACCAATTAGTCTCTATTGGTATGTGATACCAGCAGTCGCCGCCGTTGCGCTCACCCCATTGCTTTACTACATGATTCGATCCGAACGGAAGAAGCGCCCTCGGAGATAAGGCAAGACGCGTTCGCGAACGCGAAAGCGCTAGGAACGGTCGGCGGCATCGAACGCTGAATCGAGCGCGACCATGGCCTGCCGAAGGGGCCTGTTTCTCTCCGGAACCCCACGGTCGGGGATGAAATCGCGCGACTACGTCACTTGACCTTGGCCTGCAAACCCTTTTTCATTGGTATTGCCTCTAAGCGCGCGGGGACATCATGGGCCAACTCATCGTCAGTGCAATGGTGACCCTGGACGGCGTCATGCAGGCGCCCGGCGGACCGGAAGAAGACACCGAGGGCGGCTTCAAGCACGGCGGCTGGCAGATGCCTTTACTCGACCAGGAGTCGCTCAGCCTCATCACCAGGGACATCGGGCGAATGGACGCCCTGCTCCTGGGTCGCAAGACCTACGACATCTTCGCCGCGTACTGGCCCAAAGCCACGACCGACAAGGACATCGCGGACAAACTCAACAACGCACCCAAGTTCGTGGCCTCCCGCAGCCGCCGCAGACTAGAATGGAACAATTCCACCCTCATCCAGGGAGACGTTTCCAAGGAGGTGGCCCACATCAAGCAGAAGCACGGCGAAGTCCACGTGATGGGAAGCGGCAACTTGGTCCAGACCCTACTGCGGCACGACCTGGTCGACCGGTTCAACCTATGGGTCTACCCGCTCCTGCTCGGCACCGGCAAGAGACTCTTCGGTGAAGGGACCATGCCCACGGGTCTGCGCCTTACCAGCTCTCAGGCGTTCCCCAAAGGCGCGATTCACTTGGCGTACGAGCGCGCCGGGAAGCCGAAGTACGGCGACCTGTCCGTCAAGGGCTGAGCGGACCACCTGAGACGAAGACGGCTTCGGCTTTAGGAACAGAATCGGGGTTTAGGAACGAAGCCCCCCCCGCGTGTCCAAGCCTAAAATACCTACTCTGATTCACGATTTTTTCTGGAGTGTAATGAGCTGATGTCGCGGTTGGCGGCCACCCTTTTCATGTCGCTGGACGGAGTAGTAGAATCGCCGGAGAAATGGTCTTTTCCGTACTGGAACGATGAGATCGGCAAGTTCAAGCATGAGGAGACCTTCTCCTCGGACGCGCTCCTCCTGGGACGGGTGACGTACGAGGGCTTCGCGTCCGCGTGGCCCAGCCGGAAGGACCCGGAGGGATTCGCGGACCGGTTCAACAGCATGCCCAAGCACGTTGCCTCCAGGACCCTAAAGAGGCTCGAATGGAACAACTCGCACCTGGTCACCGGTGATCTTGCGGCTGGGGTCTCGAAGCTGAAACAGAAGCCCGGAAAGGACATCGTCATCCACGGCTCTCCCGGCCTCATCCGGTCTCTGATGCCGCACGAACTCATCGACGAGTACCGGCTCCTAGTCTACCCTCTCATCTTGGGTCCCGGAAAGCGCCTCTTCGACGAGACGAACCAAGCGAACCTGAAGCTTGTCGAGTCGAAAACGTTCGACACCGGGGTGATCAAACTAGTCTATCACCGCGCGGACAAGCCCGACAAGCCAGCACCTACGAGTGTTTCCAAGCAGAAGTAAAGCACTCGGACTTTTTCTCAGGCGAGAATAATTCGTTGCAACCCTAGCACTGCTAGATTGCCCAGTCTGTTTCATTGCACTCCAATTGTTTGGTCTTGGCTGCGGGGCTTTTTTTCTCTCTGGGATCGGGGGTCATAGTTTCTTACGTCGAACGAGTAAAATGCTACGTTGTGCAACGAGACATCGCTTACCATTGTCATCTTTAAGATGAAGATGGTTTTCAGAAAGGAGCGAGAATATGACTTACAAAGCGTATATCGATAACATCAAACTTCAGACGGGGAAGTCACCTGAAGACTTTGTAGAACTCGCCGAAAGGAAGGGTTTCATCATGAATGGTAAAACTGTCGCCAAACACGGCGAGATGCTCGCATGGCTCAAGAAAGAAATGGGCTTAGGTCACGGGCATGCAAACGCGATTATCCTGTACATGAAATCTCCTGAGACCGCCAAAAAGAAGCTACAGGAAGATACTAGCAAATCCAAAGCAATCGAACTACTTAGCAAGAGAGCCGCTAGGAAGTGATTTGAACACATAGTAGAATTTCGACCCCCATCAGCTTCTTCGGCAACTGGTGTTATCGACTAGGACGGGTATAGAGTATGGCACGTCCGCATCGCTATGATAGTGTCCGATAGTCCTTTCGGGATTTGCGGCTGTGATGATAAAGAAGTCCAAAGGCCGTCGCAACTAGGCCGGCCCAAGTTCCAGCTACTCCCACTAGAAACAGCCTCCAATTGGTTATGGTAAGGGCACTTAACAGCTGGACGGCTATCGTAAGGACGCCTGAGGGGATCTGTGAGATTGTCGGAATGTTTGGCTTGGGGGGTTTGGAGGGATTCGGGGGCTGGATTGATTGGATTGTAATAGACCCCGAAAATGTGAGCTTTGGACTGGTGATCCACGTGGAGGCTCCCGATGTCTGGTTCAGTTTCAGATACTGCCAGTCAGCGACTAAGGTCGCCGGATGCTGTCCAGGAGAAGCCGAGGTCGGTATGGACATAGGCATTGTTAGCGTGGTGTTTGTGAAACTTGTTAGGTTGAGTGGTAGACCGATGGTTTGGTGGAATGTGCCGAAGTCCGTTACGATCTCGGCGTCTGTTACTCTATCTGTGCTTTGTCCAAAGTTTGCGAATGTGTTCTGAACGGTGATCATTGCTCCTGCAAAAGGCTGCCCAGTGTATGTTGCCTCGTAGATGAGACCTGCTATTGGAACGATGAGGTAGTATCCGTTTTGACGAGTGTAATTTATGTTGTAGCCGTTGGAGTCAGTTAGGTATCCGGTCAACTGCAAGTTTCCGGGTCCGTAGTTGATTGCGTTGAAGCTTACAGAGAACAATGTCTCCAATCCTGTCGCGTTTACTCCCGGTGTCCCGCTGATGATGTAGCTGTCCGCCCTTATCACGCCGTCGCCAGTGTAGATGCTCGCGCCTCCCAGAGCGTTCGGGTTACGGGCCGCGTCCCATTCAGGAGCCAGCGAGAAGGCCGTCTCCTGAACCACAGATGTGTCGTATTGGAGACAAATCTCCCAGCTAGAAAGGTTAGTTGCGTTGATCGCTACCACACTTACAGAGAAGCTTGAACCGTTGACCTTGATTTGATTCAAGAGGATATTCGGTGTACCCGGGTTCATGTTCACTCCCAAAACCGCGCTTCCGACTGATGTTCGGGCGTGAACTGTGATCTCTCCCTTATTCGAGGGGTAATAGATATCGTAGTAATAATAGGTGCCGGGAACAGAGAAAGTGTATCCCACCTGATCCTGTGGCGGGAGATTGAAATTGAAGGTTGGGAGCGAACCGTTTGCGGTCGCATTGGTAGTAATCGAATGTGTTTGTTGCGGCAACGGGTTTCCATAGCTGCTCCAGATTACGAAGGCTCCCGTCGAGACAGACAATACAGCAGGATTGAACACGTCTCCCGCGAGACTGACGTAGACTCTCTCTTCCGGCGTCGGGCAGTAGTAAGCACTAAGATTCTGTCCTGTGGCTTGAACGACACCCTGAATCGGACTTTGGTATTCGACAGCACTCCCTTGGTGGGTAGACGACGAGGCCATTCGGGTCATGGTTGTTCCTCCCAGCAAGGTGATGGTGATCGCCGATGCTGATAATAGGAGCAAGAAACAAGCATGGCAAAGCTTCAACGGTCTATAATCGTCATCTCTTATCACTCAATAAAATCTGCCGGTCATTCAGAGTCTGCGCTGACAGATTGCGATTTGAGGTTGCGCAGAAGGCTTATTGGGACTCGGCCGGGGTCCCGGGTCTCTTGTAGCCCGGTGGTGTAGTGGACTAGCAAGGGTCGAAAACAATGACCCGGCCAATGATGGGCTTTGGACCCCGAAACTAGGAAGAGACCCATCGACGGGAGTTCGAATCTCCCCCGGGCTACCATAGGCCCACTTCGAATATACCTGAGTCGGCCGTAACTACTCAATCTGGCCACATGAGGGTTCTCGGAAGAAGGATCGGCTTTAATGCGGAGTTGCTGAGAGACTCTTATCCGGTTTGGGCTTCCTCTCCTGGTTGAATGATCTCTTCGAAGGCTCTGAGGAGTACGGAACGCCATCAGTCACGTTAACGGGTCAGACGGTCAAGAGCAAGGGTGAGAGGATGATCGCAGACTATCTTACGCACCAAAGCATCGCTTACTACTATGAAGCCACTGCAATGACTAATGACTGGTTCATCTTCAAATCTAAAATTTCGAGGCCAGACTTCTTTCTTCCACAGTACAGTCTCGTCGTTGAGTACTGGGGTCTAGTCGATTCGCTTGACGCTCGGCTGAGGGACGAATACATCCGGCGAATAAGGTGGAAGATGGCGCAGTACCGGAAGAACAACATAAGGTTCGTGTCCCTATATCCCTCCAATCTGTCTGATCTCGATCACTCCTTCAAAAGGAAATTCCGAAAAGTCATGGGCTTCGATCTTCCAACAGTAGCCCAGACATGTCCCACTTGTCACATCCAAGTCTTAGACATGCCCCTCCACGTCAAGTGGCACAGAACGATGGCCCGGAAGCCTGAGCCTGTCTAGCCACCGACATAGGGCGGGACCCTTTCCCGTGTGGACGTGTTATCGTGTATTATGGTAACATGGTAACATGCCCAGTTACTCTGTTTGTAGGGAGAATAGTGAAGCCCCGTAAAACGCTGGGTTCTTAGAAACCGAGATGACCCTCGTACATGGGACTCCGTTCTCCCAAGCATCTACGTACGAGCAGAGCTGATACCTCCCGGCAAGAAAGGCTCGACGGCATGAGCTGAGAGTCCACTCGTTACGATAATATTTCCGGACACAGCTAACCGCCCTAGGCGTAAACCCGGAATATGCAGGGTTCATGATGGGACACAAGGGAGCCCTCTACAATGACATCAAGATGAAAGGCCCCGAGTTCCTGCGGAATATCTACAGGGCGGCAGGACTATGCATTCGTCAGAAAACCAAGGCGACACGGGTTGACATGCTGAAGGAGCTGGTCCGAGGATTCGGGTTGGATCCTGAGAAGGTCTCAGTCAAAGACGCCATTGGCGAGGCCCATAGAGGAGTAATGACGGGAAGGTACACAGGCGAGGAAGAGGCAAAGAGGCTATGGGTCGTTCTCAAACAGAAAATGCTCGCAGAGTTGAAAGGAGACAAGGCATAGGACCGCTAGACTCAGTTCCGATCCCATACGAATACAGTTACGGGTGGTTTGCAGGGAATCGTTTCTGCTAACTTGTCGTCGAATGTCTTGACCTTGCTAAGGTATCCATCCCCCGTCGTGCAAGCTCTTGATGATGCGACGAGTCTTTCGGAAGGTCAGCAACCCTCCTAGGAACAACAACAGACTTGCGAAATAGCTGGGTGCGAAAAAGAGCACAGAGAATAGTAGTAGACTGCCAAGATATTGCCAGGAACCGACTGCGATGATCAACGAAAGAGGAGAAGCGAGAATGGCCCCCGATAGTAAGAATATTCCGCTAGGTTTCCTAGCAACCGGATAGAGAACGCAAGCTACAAGTCCGACTGCGCTGCCTATTATCAACGGCCATCCAAAGAAGGTTTGTATGTTAGACCAATCGCAGTGGCATCCGTCTCCATTATTACTCATCACAGCGTAGGAGTAAAGGAGTCCAACAATGCTTCCAAGAAGGCCCAGAATGATTGGAGCCCGTCTCCTTACTTGTCGGGACATGCAATAGGATAATTTGTTCAAACAAACCTATAGTTCTATCCATTGAAGGTAGCTACTCTTCCAATTCGTTATGGGAATAGGAAAGCCTCTGCATCTGCCCTTGGATACGGTTGATCTCATTTTCAGTCCGAATCATCTCGACAGCGGGCTGACGTACTACCTGGTCTTGCCGCCTTCCGGCACCGATGACCCTTTGGGTGCCCCAGTCAGGAGGAATTTTCCTTTCACACTAGCATCTCTCGACATCGTTCCAACATTTCTTCTTATGCTACTCGCAACGAGCGCAGGGATATTCTTGGTTGAGTTTAGCGGAAAAAGCGTGGAATATCCGCCGGGCTAGAAGAACATCAAGAAAGCCCTTCACCGTGGCTTTTCGAATGAAAAGGGGAGAAGCCTCGGGATTAGTTTCGGCCTACCGAGGTATATGCTAGGTGGGCTTCGAATCTCCCCCGGGCTACCAAGCCACATGGTCAAGAGACGAGAGTATGTGTTCGTCGATTCGAGAACCTTGCTTGCCAGCCTTTCTCGCGCTCGTGCTTCGACCACGAGCAATCTGGACCGCCACTCTTCTCTCTAGTGTACTCAGGCTCGGACCTCTTCAGATACAATGAAGAGGGAGGAGTCTGGGTCCGGTCCCCTTATGCGGGCATCGATTCGTCCAGAAGAGGCTCCAACCTTCTGATCCGACCGGAAAGGGGCGGATGCGTTTCCGAGCCTTCGTCTCTCGGAAATCTGTTCTTCCAGTATTCAAACATGGAAATGAGCCCCTCGGGTCCTGTCGCCCTGGCTCCCTCCATGTCGGCCCGGTATTCCGTCCTCCATGAGATGAAGCTGGCGATGAGAAATGCCATCGCGATGTATCCGACGTCGAATATTATCGTAGGAACGACATAAACTAGCTCCAACAGCAAGACGAAGAAGACGTAGGAGGCTGTTATTGCGATGCCGAATTCCAGCACAGATCGCCAACCGCGTTTGATGTGTCCGAACTCGTGGGCGATGACTCCGATTATTTCCGTCGGTGGAAACGATCGAACCCAACTCGTTGGAATGTACACTCTAGAATTGAACGCGTTGGTAAAGGCGCTCTGGACATGTGGGTTGTCTGTGGTGAAGACCTTCGCTCTTCTTTGGACTCCCATCTTCCCGGCAAGTGCCTCCACTTCTGGATTAGAAAATGGGACCGGCCTGTATCTGCGCCCGAATATGAAGGCCCCAAATATCGTTCTCGCGAAGTCGAAGAAGAACCTCGATGAGGACAGGATCGCGGTAGTGATGAGCCAAAAGTAAGCGGGAAAGAACAGAGACCTTGCCATCGCCGGCATGTGCCAGTATAGCATGCCTGCAACGCTGGCAACAACTACTGCCCAGGTGAGGAGACGTCTCGTTTTGAAGGAGAAGAAGTCTGCGATATCTTTGAAGAGGGAGAACTTAGACATCTGCTCTGTTACCTCACAGACTCCCGAACATCTTTCATTACTTCCTCGGCCTTGGGAGTGACCCAGCAGGTTCTCACGGCTACATCCCTTTTGGATCCGTCAAGTTTGACCAATTCGTACTTGCTCTCAACCAGCTTCTCCCCTTCAAGGACGTCAATGTGGTGTGAAACCATTCTTGGATGGACCCCTGTCTGCTTCGCGATCTGCTCGAGGAAGGTGGGCCCTCGCTCCTTCAGCAACTTCAAAATCTTGAAGCGTGCAGGCTGCATCACTATCTCGGCCGTGCCGTTCAGGACAAACTTCATGAGCCTACACTACTTGACGGTGTGATATAAGCGTAGCGATAGAGCGCTTGTATCTCCTTATAGTAACATTATTTCGGGGGTTGGACAGTGTGACTAGACGCTTTCCTATGGCGTCCACTAACGCGGTGCGCCTTACCTGATTCGTTTGCTCATCTTTTCTAGCGGGTTTCGTTGCGCATAAGGGCCCCAACCAGCAGGTCAGGCTTCGAGCAAGAATCGAGTGGTAGCGAAGTACAACATGCATAGAGGTCCTTGGCACAGAGTTGCCAAGCTTCGCAGCCGTCTTGCAATCTTCAGGGCCCCTCGATGACGCGAGCCGGCTTCAGCTACTCAAAGACAGACATGCAGTTCCTTATAGTACTACCTCGATTGTTTTGTTTCTTGTTTTGGTTCCTTTCAGGATGGTGATTCGTGATTTTGGGATTTTGAAGTATTCGGCTAGTATCTCCAATAGTCTCTTGCTCGCTCGGCCACCTTCCGCTTTCTCATCGACCCAGACCTCGAAATAGTCCTCACTGATCCTGACCACACGAGCCTGTTTTGCGTTCGGGGTCACGTAAACCCTGATCAACATGCTTCCACCAATCTCGATTCGCACAGTGAAGGATGAAGATGGACCCGATGCTGGTTCCTCAGAGCTGGATCGGCTCTTGAGAGTAGATACATTATCCACTTGCAATTGTCCCCTATTGGCTTAGTGATCTATTCGAAGCTGATCACTACGTTTGGGAGGATGAGTCGTGATCGCCGGCTTAAGTCGTATTTTCCATGAGACGGCATTGTTTAACACTAAGGATGGTTGCGTTCAAGTCGATCCTAGATGATGGTTACTACCTATGGTCTGTTGTCTTTTGAAGACTGCGAATTTACGCTGCGACCCGAGATCGCCGGGTATCATATTGGCGGTGATGGTAGAAGATACTGCTCTGTCCTGCTGTCCGAGATTCCATTGGACAAAGTTTTTGGGTTTGGAAAATTTGAGCTAGCACCCCTTCCTCGAAAAAGCTATGATCCATTTCGACCCTATCCTTTAGCGCTCAATCTGCCAGAGTCATTCGACTTTCTCTCCGCACCTCTAGTGGCGGAAGCTGTTGCAGCGCTGGTTTCCTTTTGTTTGAGACGTCGTGTCAGAGCCTATCGACGACCATTTTCTGAGCCCGTAAGAGATGAGTTGCAACTTTCTCCGGACGTCTTCGGCTACCTTCCCTGCACTTCAGTAGGTCCTGAGGGGTTACTTCAACAGCCTCTTACTCCAGATGAGCAGTCAAAGAGGATGACAATGCTCGGGGCCCTCTACGAAGTCGTTGTAAGAATGGAGCGAGATGATTATCTTGCAACCATTCGGGCAATGCACCTTTACCAGTTGGCTTTGCTAACCTTGCGGGAGGACGTAGGCCTCGCGTACACTCTGCTTGTGGCTTCGGTTGAAACGATGGCCCAACGGTTTGTTGGAAAGGAAGATGCGCCAGCCGAGGAGTTTTTGAAATCTTCAGGTTGGCTTTCCCTCATCGCTCGAGAAGGAGTTGAGAAGGAGACTGCTGCTAAGATCTGCAAGAGGGTTCTTGACAGAGAACAGTTTCTCTCTTTCAGATTCAGGAGATTCGTCGAACAGAACCTCCATGACTCTTTCTGGAAGTCTCCTGACTCCCGAGCCAAGGAACTAGACGATTATATTGAGGGTCTGAGGAAGGAACACTTTGGCGAGAACTACATCGAAGAACATCAGGATCACTTTAGCCGATGGTGGTGGTTATACAAACCAGATACGAGGGTTTCAAAAACCGAACTTGATGACGTACTTCGCGACATTTATGATCTGAGATCGCAATTTGCCCATGTTGGAATAAGTCCTCCGAGAGATGTGGTTGATATGTTCGAAACAGCAAGAACCAAGGTACTCATCTCCGACCCTAGACACAGAATAGAATTTGTTAGGTCTCCACCGTCCTTCTTCTGGTTCGAGCGAGTAGCTAATGAGTCGATTAGCAGTTTCATGCTTGCTTACAAACCATCAAGACACTGATTAAGGACCCTAAAGTTAGATTTGTCGATTCTCGAGTTCGATGATTAATGTTTAGAATGTAATCGCCTGGTTGGATGGTGGCGCTGGCTCTGAGAATTCAGCGCGACTATGTCGAATAGTATGCGTCTGTAGTTTATCGTGAAGGCTCTTGCGTAGAAGGGTCCTTCGATGCTCATTTCCTTGAATTCGTGGCCTTTTCTTTCGTGTGGGCCGAATCTTTCGAAGCTTCCTCGACATATCCGGGGAAGAGTCCGTTCACGACCATCTTCGAAACGAATGAACCGTTACTGTCTTCCGCCCAGCCTTTGAGAAGGTGTGCTTTGATGTTGAGCTCGTTTGATCTGTCGAACCCATAGATGAACCGGCGAGCAGTCCGTTCCATATCTGACTTGTACGCATGGTTGAGCGAGTCGCCGAAAGAGCCGCTGGCAAGGAGGAACCGTGCAATATCGTAGTCTCCTGAAACTAGAGCGGTGGAGATCATGTGCGCGAAGTCAGGCTCGTAGGGGATTTCGCTCATCAAGAGACCCTTCCAGGTGGCCTTGCCGGTGCGGCGGGCGATTGCCCCAATTTCATCGAGCCAGTTCTCAGGCGGACAGGTATTGGGTCGATCTTCTTCGGGAGAGGCGCGTCGGTGAGGATGACTGCGCGGCCTGGCTTGAAGCGGCCGACTCTGCCCATCATCTGGAGCAGACTGTTGTTGTCTATGCTCGTGTAGTGGAGGGTCTTCTGGCCTAGCTTGTCCTTGCTGTCGATCACGTCGTCGAATATGAGCACGTTGTCGACGTAGATGTTTACTGAGGAGGCGATTACGTTTGTCGCGAAGATTCTCAGATTCTTATCTTGTTCGGCGCGGCGCTGGATCTTGTTGATCTCGGATCCTTCAAGGCCTCCGTGAATATAGACGCCGCGATAACTGTCGGCGTACTTTTCGACCAGCTTCCTTGTGGGAAGGAAGACTAGCCAGGACTCGTCGCGGGGCTGCGAGTAGAGATATCGGTCTAGAATCCGGAACATTCCATTAAGGTCGCCTGCAAGCTCCGTCTCGATCTTGACAGGGTATCTGCGACCACTCATGCGGTAGAGGTTTGAAATTCCTAGGAAGGATAGGAACTCTTTCGGGTCGATCGTGGCGCTCATGACCCGAAACAGATTCTTTGCGCCAGCCTCCTCCTTCTTCGCGAGCGATATACACAGTTCCAGCTGGGAACTCATCTGGTGGCTTTCATCAAAGTAGATCGAAGAATCATAGATCGACTCCTCGGCCAGCATCCGTAGCAATACCCCGTCTGTGACTATCTTGATCTTGCCAGTGACATTGATCTGAGTGTCCTTTGTAATGACCGCCAGTTCATCGTCAAGTTCTGGATAGAGCGCCTGGAGCGAATAATGGAGAGCATTGCATGCCGCCCTCGACGGTTCGCGGATGACGATCTGCCTCAGTCCCTTGCACAGCTCGTATTCGTGAATCGGGGTTACGGTGCTCTTCCCGGTCCCTACATCGCCTATTATCAGGAAATGTTTGGAGAAGTCTATCGAGTCAAGGATCGAGAAGATCGGGAGTTTCGATTCCGGCCGTTTGTCAGCCTTTTTCTCCGCTTCGCCCTCAATTCTACCTCCTGGCACTGCTGGTATACGGTCAGCAAAATCGACGAGTTCGTTTCCAGTCAAGTGGACTCAGGCCCTCCAGAGTATCGTTTCCGTTGGGACAGAAATAAACCAGCGTCGTTACCACGGGGCGGGATAAAGCCCGGCCTCATTCCGGCTTGAGAAAGGGATCGGTTCTAATGCGGGTTGCTGAGAACTCTCGTCCGGTTTGGGATTTCTCTCTTGGCTGAATGATCTCTTCGAAGGTTATGATGGTACAGTTCGTCGTTGAGCGGCGGAGAAGGGATGAACAATCCAAGACTGTTCATCTCGTTTGAGCCGCGTCTAACGGGGATCCGAAGCTTAAAACGAGAAGAGATAGGAAAGATATTAGCGCTAAGGTAACAAAGAGCCAGAGTAAAGCGATCAGCAACCAGATTCTGTCCTTGGGACGGGGCCCTCGAACCCATTGATAGAGAGCGTCCAAAGAGAAGGCTACTGGAATAACAAGCAGGGTGGGAATAATTATGACTTCAAAAACCAGCAGGTAGAAGGCAAACGTAGCATATGCGACCAATGCAACGAGATGAAACAGTTTCCTTTTCACGATGTTCATGTCTGAGCAAATCCTCTGAGGTGTCTGAGTGTGATGCTCAAAGTACTGCGCATTACATTAGGAATTGCCCCGTTCGGCCTGCGCGGCTGCACCTTTTAGGCGTAACGGCTCAGCCAAGATGGGAAGTCATTATCGGCATAGTGCTCTGTTGACGAAAGGTGTTATCCAGTTTGGACTTCCGCTCTTGGTTGAATGATATTCGGGCAACAAAAGAATAAGCATGAGCGCTTGCTGAAAGAGAAATAGAATGCAGTGAGCAATGATGTTTAAGCGCCGAGTAAGGTGGGATTTCCAGTTTCTCAAAGGCTAAATCCGCTCTGACGCTAAGCACGGCTGTATGAAGTCCGAGACCTTAGCCATCTTCAGTTTCTTAGTGTCGCTGATAGCCTACGAGTTCTTGGGGCTCCTCGTACTGTTTGCTGCGGCGACGGCTTCCTCCACTGGTTCCGGCGTCGTGGAAACTGGTTCGATCACCGTTGCCATCTTAGCCACTATAGGAGCCATACTGACCGGGCTGAAGGTCTACGCAATTGAGAGAGGCTAGGGCAACCGTTCATCTCCAGATACTCCTTGAATGAGATCATCTCGCTTGCTCCCCAAATTTCTGGCTATTGAGTAGGATTGAATCTTGACCCCGAACCCCCGACCAAATTCATCACATTTGGTTGCGATCACTCTGACTTTCTAGGGGCTGGTACCTCGCTCTACCACCGGTTCAGCAGGCGCAGGGAAAGCTAAGCGTGAAGGTTCGTCATCTAGGTTTGTGCTCAAGCCATTTCTCTTAAGTAAGAGCTAACACTGCGACTGGGGACCCATTGTGCAAGTGACCTCTCTGATTGGACAACCAGTCCAACTGGTCAGACAATACGACCTCTTCTTTGATATCGACTTCACCGGGCTCTCATTCACCGGGAAGGTTACGGTTGACCTCGATACGACCGGAGACATCAGCCTTGACGCTGTAGGATTGCAGGTCAAGAGTGTCAAGCACGGAAACAGAAACCTACCCTACAAACAGACAAGCAACGCTGTCGAGATCAAAACCGGCAAGCTTAGTGGACCGTTGGACATCGAGTTCAACGGGAAGGTCTCGGAAAACTTTACAGGATTCTACAAGGCCTCGTATGGTGACGGCTATATCCTCACAACTCACCTTGAGGCGGTTCAGGCCCGCAAACTCTTCCCCTGTCTAGACCATCCTGCGTTCAAGGCAGTCTTCAAGCTCGTAGTCCGGACAGCCCCCGACCTCAAGGTCATCTCCAACATGCCCGTTCTCTCGGAAGAGGTTCGGGCCAACAAGAAGGTCGTATCTTTCAAGCAGACCCCGAAAATGAGCACCTACCTGTTCTATCTTGGCGTCGGGAAGTTTGTCGAGGAGCATAACCGTCATGGCCAGACACACCTCTACGCGGCCCACGCTCGGCCCAAGGGCAGTATCAAGACAGAGTTCAGCTTCGAGGCGGCCCAGAAAGTCCTCGACTACTACGAATCCTACTTCGGCATACCGTATCAGCTGCCCAAGCTGCACCAGGTCGCAGTCCCAGAGTTTGCCTATGGTGCGATGGAGAACTGGGGTGCGATAACCTATCGCGAGATCCTAATGCACGTCGACCAGAATACCAGCGTCAGGGCGAAGAAGGCGGTAGCCGGGGTTATTGCTCATGAGATTGCTCACATGTGGTTTGGCGACCTGGTCACGATGAAATGGTGGGACGATATCTGGCTCAACGAGAGCTTCGCCACCTTCATGGGCCACCACGCCGTCGACCAGGGCTATCCGCAGTGGAAGGTCTGGCAAGACTTCGTCCGCACCCAGACCTCGGGAGCAATGGGACGGGACGGCTTGAGAAGCACGCATCCGATCGAGGCGCGCGTAAAGAATCCAGAAGAGATCGAGGAGCTGTTCGACGAGATCAGCTACGGCAAGGGCGCGAGCATCCTCCGGATGATCGAAGCGTACATCGGACCCGACAAGTTCCAAAAGGGAGTCGGGAAATACCTCGAAAAATTCCGATACTCGAACGCGGCGGGCCAGGACCTCTGGAACCACCTCCAGGAAGCATCCGGAACCGATGTAAACCGGATCATGGAAGCTTGGATCAGCAAACCCGGCTTCCCCATCATAACCGCCACACTCTCAGAAAAGAAGCTGCTCCTAGAACAGGAGAGATTCGTCATGGCCGGCGGAATTGAGAAGCAGAGTTGGCCTGTGCCGATAACGATGGTGGTCGATGGCAAGCCGCAGAGCTTGTTGCTCGACAAGGAAAAGGCCCAGGTCAACATCGGCCTCAGTCCAAAGTCTCTGAAGTTGAATGTCGATCAGACTGGCTTCTACATCGTCCACTACCAGGGCCGCGAACTGCAGGATCTGCTCTGGAAGAGCAGGCTTTCGCCCCTTGACAAGTGGGGCCTGATCAGCGATGCGAAAGCCCTCCTCCTCTCTGGACGCATGCCTCTCAGAGAATATCTCAGCCTCTTGGAAAGATTCCGGAAGGACGAAGAGTATCTTCCAATGTTCGAGATCTCAGACCAACTCGAGCTCCTCCATGTCCTAGCTCCGGAAAAGATGAGAGATACTTCACGAAGATTCCACAC
>WNFX01002093.1_pt1 | contig 23015 bp, 16 predicted proteins | sample 5400111 | NCBI WGS metagenome assembly WNFX01 (sample SAMN13153363, study PRJNA577476) | soil metagenome | isolation source: 40 cm soil or saprolite under grassland replicate 1 | place: USA:California | collected 2016-06-15 | reverse complement strand
ATCCCGGTGACCGCCAGCAGGGCGAACAGCGTCCAGTAGGTCAGCGCCCGAAACGCCGGCCGCAGCCGGCCCGCGGCGGTTAGCAGCGCTCGATCTCGTTGGTGCTGAACAGATACGGGGTGACCCGCTCCCGCAGGTCGGGCAGCAGGTCATCGGGTGGAACCTCGGTGGCCGGGCCCAGCGTCTTCAGGTGCCGGGCGAAGATCGCGGGTTCGGGGTTCGAGTCCCTGGCGGCGCACTTAGAATCAAGGCTCTGACCTGCGGGTGCTAGCCGACCGGCCGCGGCAACTCAAGCTCGAGCGGCAACTCAGCCGTGATCTGCGTCCCCTTGCCCGGCCGACTGTAGAAGCGAATGGAGCCGCCGAGCGCCTCGACGCGGTCCATGAGGCCGACGAGCCCTGAGCCGCGGGCGGTATCCGCTCCGCCAACGCCATCGTCGCGAACGGATAGCAACAGGCTTTGGTCGCGCTGCTCGAGCGAGACGTCGATGCACGACGCCTGTGAATGCTTGGCCGCGTTGGCAAGAGCCTCTGAGGCGACGAAGTAGGCCGCCACTTCGATCGCCTCCGCTGGTCGCACGTCAATCGTGATATCGAGATCGACAGGAATCGCGGAACGGCGAGCGAGAGACCGCAACGCCGGGCCGAGACCGCCCTGGGAGAGGATCGCCGGGTGGATCCCACGCGCGATCTCCTGCAGATCCTCGACCGCGGCTACCAATCCCGTCGCGACGCCGGACAGCTGGGCGCGGAGGTCGTCCCGCTCGGGGGGAAGGTTCGCCTCCGCCGCGCGCACCGCCAAACCGAGTGAGACGAGTCGCTGCTGTGTGCCGTCGTGCAGGTTGCGCTCGATCCTCCGGCGAGTCTCGTCCGATGCCGCGACGATGCGTCGGCGCGAGGCCGCGAGCTCGGACTTGCCTTCCGCGTTCGCAATCGCCGTCGCGACGAGTTCCGTGAACGAAGCGAGGCGCGCCTCGGTGCCCAGCGGCATCGGCCCTTCGGTCGAGGTAGCCGTCATGACGCCCCAGAGATGGCCTTTGACGACGACCGGGCTTCCAACCGCCGACTTGATGCCCGCCTCCCGCGCGGTGACGCCGATCGGGTCGGTCGCAGCTGAGAAGTCGTCGAGACGAGCGGACCGGCCCGTCTGGAGCACCATCCACGCGACGTTCGTGCCCTCCGTCGGCCACCGCCTGCCGGCAGGAAAGGCAGCCTTGGTGGTGCTCCACGAGGCCACCGTGGTAACGCTGCCGTCCGGTTCGAAGCGCCCCATCGTGGCGCTTCCGACGGGTAACAGGCGGCCGACCTCCTCGGCAACGGCCTCGAAGAGATCTTGAGGCGATGCCCCTTGTGCCACCAGCGTCGCCACGCGCCGCAGCCCCGCCTGCTCATCGGCCAGCTCGGCAAGCGCCCCGCGCGACTCAGCGTTAGCGATCGCGGTCGCCACCAGCTCTGTGAAGGCGGCGATACGGGTCTCGGCGTTCCCGGCCCATGGCTCGACGCCGCGAGTCGCGGCCATCAACGCGCCCCAGAGCTTCCCCTCGACGAGGATCGGCGCCCCGACGGCCGAGCGCACGCGCAAACTCCGTGCGAGATCCATCGCCTCACGCTCCCACGCCTCGTCGTAGCTGTGCATTCGCGCTGGCGCGCCGCTCTCGAAGATGCGGGCGGCGAGGCTGTCGCCATCCAGTGGAAACCGTGTCCCGATCGGCAGCACGGGGCCGTCGGCGCTCCAGCTGGCGATCGTCGTCGCCGTGCCGTCGCCGGGGAAGACGTGCAATACCGCAAGGTCGGCATCGAGGAGCGGCCCGACCGCCTGAGTGACGGCCGTGAAGACCTCGCTGGGGGACGGCTGCTGCGCCACGAGTACCGCCACTTGGCGCAGCGCCGCCTGCTCGTCAGCGAGTCGGTGCACCTCAGCGCGCGCCTCAGCGTTGGCGATCGCAGTTGCCATGAGCTTGGTGAACTGGGTGAGACGGGCCTCGGTATCCGGTGGCAACGCCCCGTCGTGGGTCGACCCGGTGGTGATCACGCCCCACAGGCGCCCTTCCACCAAGACAGGAACACCTACGACGGCGCGGACGCCGATCGAGCGCGCAGTTTCGGCGAGCGGCCCGGCCGCCGCCCAGTAGTCGTCAATCCGTGCCGGTCGCCCCGTCCGGAGCACCCGCGAGGCAATGGAATCACCGTCCAGATGCTGCTGCGAGCCGAGCGGAAACGCGTCTCGGCGCCCCGAGCTGCCTACCACGACCGCGCTGCAATCGCTGTCGAAGCGGAGCATCCGGATCTCCTCCGTGCCGAGGAGCCGCCCGATCTCTTCAGCGATCGCACTGAACACCTCCGACCGGGGAACTTCTTGCGCGACGAGCGTCGCGATGCGTTGAAGCGCAGCTTGTTCGCTCTCGCTGCGGCGTCGCTCGGTGACGTCGCGCCCGACGCCGAACATCACGCGCTCCTCGGGGACGGGCGTCACCGTCCACTCGATCCACTTGTATGAGCCGTCCTTGCACACGATTCGGTTCTCGAACGCAAGAGCCGTCGCACCTGCGACCACGCGGCGTGCCTCTTCCTCGGTGCGCTCGCGGTCGTCCGGATGGACGAACTCCATGAACGGCCGCGCGAGCGCCTCGCGCTCGGTGTAACCGAGAACCACCTCGACGGTCGGATTCACACGCGTCCAGTAACCGTCGAATCCTGCGAGGATGACCATCTCGGGAGAGAGCGTGGAGTACCGCTCGACCTCACGCATCGCACGCCTGCGCCGCTCCGTCGTGACCGCGAGCGCGCCATAGACGGCGGCGAGAGCCAGCCCGCCGGCAAGCACGAGCACTCCGTCGCGTAGGGATTCGATCCGCGTCACCGCGAACGCACCGGCGATCATGGCAATCACGAGCAACACAGGCGCTACGAATCGCAAACGCACGTCGATCCCCCTCGAGCCCAGGGCGTCGAGGTAGGCGTCCTCCAGCTCGCGGTCGAGCTCGAACCCGTCATAGTTGACGACGGCGTACACCTTGTGTCCGAGCGGCTCGCAGATCTCCCGGATCTTCTCGACGTACTCCGCGATCACATCCGTAGACTTCACTTCGAGGTCCTCGAAGTTCAGGTACAGGATGTTCCGCTCGTCGTCGTAGTCGAAGCGTGCGTCGAAAGGCAACCGCAGGATGTCGCCTCGCAACCCCATCGGTTCCGGCCGGAAGATTCTCGGATCCATCTCGCGCGGTTCCTGCACGATCGGCTTGAACGCCATCTTCGCCAGAATGTCGCGCTCGACGTCAACCCCGGGCGCGATCTCGGCCAGCTCCAGGCCTTCCCCGGTGAGCCGGAACACGCACCGCTCGGTGATGTAGAGGACGTCTTTGCCGTCCGCCGCGGCGTACGGTCCCGAGAACGTACGGTGCTCGACCTCGTCGACGAACTTCTGATGCCTGCCGTCACGCTCGATCCGCAGTCTGCCGTCGACGACGGCGATCTCGCGCTCGCCGGCCGTGAACGTGCCGAGGAAGACGACCTTCTTGGCGTTCTGGCTGATGTTGATGAAGCCGCCGGCACCGGCGAGGCGGGCTCCGAACCTCGAGACATTCAGGTTGCCCTCCCTGTCCGCCTGCGCGAGCCCGAGGAACGCGACGTCCACGCCACCACCGTCGTAGAAGTCGAACTGGTACGGCATGTCGAGCACGGCCTGGGCGTTGGTGCCGGCACCGAAGTCGTGGGCTCCGGCCGGAATGCCGCCGATGATGCCGGGTTCCGTGGTCATGGTCATCAGATCGGAGATCTTCTCCTCGGCGGCCACCGAGGCGACCCGCCGCCTCGGCGCCGTCGAGGCCGTGGACGACCTGGCGCGTGCCGTTCGCGGCGCGTGGATGGTTGTCGAGGCGGTTCCGGAGAACCTCGACCTCAAGAAGGAGATTCTCGGTGAGCTCGACCGGCTCGCCGACGCCGACGCCATCCTGGGAAGCAACTCGTCGTCGCTGCCCACGAGCACGTTCATCGACAAGGTCGAGCACACCGAACGCGTCCTGAACACGCACTACCAGATGCCGCCGGATCTGAACGCGGTGGAGTTGATGTCCGACGGCCGGACGGACGAGTCAATCATCGATGCGCTCATCCGGACTCTGCCGCGGTACGGGTTCGTTCCGTTTCACGTGCGTCGGGAGAGCGACGGGTTCATCATGAACCGCATCTGGGCGTCGATCAAACGCGAATGCCTCATGGTGGTCGAGGAGGGCGTGGCGCCCCCGGAGGACGTGGACCGCATGTGGCAGCTGTTCACCGCCTCCGGTCTCCCGCCGTTCCGCCTCATGGATCGGGTCGGCCTCGACGTCGTACTCGACATCGAGGAGCACTACGCATCGGTACGGCCCGCAATCCCGGAAGGGCCACGCAGGCTGCTGCGCCGGTACGTAGAGCAGGGCCGTCTCGGCCTCAAGAGTGGGCGTGGGTTCTACGACGAGGCGGGATGACCACACGCAGCGGATCATCACTTCTCCTACCCGACGGAGGTAACGCGAATGCCGCGGGAAATCAACTCTGTAGCGGTCGTGGGTGGCGGATTCGTGGGCGCGGGTATCGCCGAGGTGTCCGCTGTCGCCGGCATGCCGGTCATCGTCCGGGAGCTCCCGCAGCTTCTGGACGGGGCCCGGGCGCGCGTCGAGAAGTCGCTCGCCGGCCAGGTCAAGAAGGGCAGGATGGACGAGGCCGCCGGCGCCGAGGTGGTTGACCGGATCACCTTCACCTCGGAACTGAAGGACGTCGCCGGCTCAGACCTCGTGATCGAAGTGATTCCGGAGATCCTCGACCTGAAACTGTCTCTCATGAAGGAGCTCGACGAGATCGTCGGCCAGGACGTCGTGATCGCGAGCAACACCTCGTCCATCCCGATCGCCCAGCTGGCGAGTGTGGTACACAATCCGGGGCGCGTCGTCGGCATCCACTTCTTCTCACCCCTGCCGGTGATGAGTGACAGCGGAAGGCGTCAGGGCACGCGAGTCACCCGGTTGCCGCAGGACGGCCGAGCCCAGCCATTGGGTTGCGAGCAGCGCCAGTTCGACGTGCAGGCGGTTCTCGGCAATGGGGCGACCGAGGCCCTCCTCGGCCTTGCGTACCCGGTACTGCACGGTGTTCTTGTGGAGGGTGAGCAGTTCCGCTGTGGTCTTGAAGCTGCCGTTCTCCCGCAGGAAGACGCGGAGGGTGTCGCGAAGCGTGGCGGCCTGCTCATCGTCGTCCGCGAGCCTGCCGAGGCTCTCGACGACCCACGCGCGCAGGAGCTCGAGCGAGCTCGACATCAGGGCCAACGGTGCGACCTCGGTGAAGCTCGTCGTGGTCGGTCCCGCCCGGCCGGCGGCCAGCCCCACCGCCTGCGCGCCCAGCGCCTGCCGGTGGGTACGCCGGAAGCCGGCGAGGCCGGACCCGACGGCGCCGAACGCGAACCGGATCCTTGCTTGCGGCTCGGCAATGCCGGCGGGTTCGGGCGGAACCGTGAAGGTGTCCCGGCCCCCGAGCGGCAGCCAGGCCCACGCGGTGCATTCGTCCTGCGGAAGGAAGAGCGGCCGCCCCGCGTGGCCTGCGCGGCCGGCCAACGCCGTCATCGCGTGTTCCAGGCGCCCGAGCGTCACGTCGGCGGCGTCCGGCTCATCGACCCAGCACACGACACCGACGTGGTGCTGCCTGAGCCGGTATCCGAGTATCGCCTCCGAGGAGTCGATGTCAACCCGGTCGCCCTGCAGCAGCGTGCGTACCCGGGCTGCGCGGGCCACACCGAGGTTGCGCAGCCAGTTCTCCCGCTCGGCTTCATAGGCCGTCACGACCCCCTCAGAGACCCGGTCGACGTACGCGGCGGTGACCTCGGCGATGCGCATTCCGGTCGCGCCGACCATCGCTGCGTTGTCCGTGTGCCGTCCGACCTCCCGCAGGCACCAGTCCTCGAATCGGGCCCAACCGATCCGGTAGGCACGCAGCAGCGCCGTCATCGGCACTCCGCGCTGCGCCAGCCTGCGCGCATACTCCTCCGCGGCCGCCGGGATGTGAACGCGCTCGACGTCGATGCCGTGCTGGAGTATGTGCAACGCCGTGGCCACGTTTTCCCGGACGCTCGCCTCCAGCAGGGTGAGGACCCGGCTGTCCGTGTTCAGCTGCGGGATCTCCCGCACGATCAGCTGGCAAACGTCCGCGGACACCTCCGCGGTTCGCGACACGAGTGCGCCGGCGACACCAGCGGCGCTCTCCGCGGCGGTCGGAGATGACGGGCCCATCGACGGAATCGTACGCCGAGTCGACGCCGTGCGGGGAGCGAAGCACTCATGTCGGGATACCGCCGACAAGCGCGACCGAGGTGGTCAAACGAGGCCGCGGACCCGCTTCATGACGGCGTCAGGTCGGCATCCGGCGGTACGGCAGCGAGCACGATTTCGGCGTCCGGAGGCGGTTCAGCGCCGTCCCAGAAATCGGTGCCGGCGACGACGCCCCAACCGCCGGAGGGCTGGTCGGGCGCCGCCGAGCCGAGCCAGGCAACGACACCGGGGACGGTCCCGTGCGGCCATGCCACGGCGGATTCCGCGCGAACGACCACCGGCCACCCGTAGTTGTCGGCAACGTTGAGTACGGGCCGGTAGGCGCCATCGACGAGGCAGAAGTCCGTCAACGTTCCGCCGTTGTCGATGTTGATCAGTCGTGTCATCGCGCACGCGTCCCGTCCGAGATGCCCCGCCCGGACGCAGGCCCTCGATCCGCCCGGGCGGACACCTCATCGCTAGCCGCGAGCGCAGCGTAGGAACGCCGGTGCGGGGCGACATCGTGGTGCGGGCACGACAAAGGGCGCCGGGGACGGTTCGGGAGAACAATGAGCCGGCACGCAGGGTAGCGCCGGCGGATGTGCCCACGGTACGACGCCCGCGCGCCGCTTCGTGACCGGCGCCCGACATCGAGGCCATCCACACGTACGAGGGGACCGAGACCATACAGACGCTCATCGTCGGGCGGGACATCACCGGTGTCGGCGCGTTCGCCTGAGTCGCGCCGTTCGCCCACGCCGGAGGGGTTCCGCTTCGTCGAGGTCGACGGGGTCCGGCTGCGTACCTCGGTGCGCGGTCACGGCCCCCCGTGCTGCTGATAACGGGGATCGGGGCCAGCCTCGACGTGGCCGAGCCGTTCGAACGGGAGCTGACCGCGCGCGGGGTTCAGGCGATCAGCTTCGACGCACCCGGCGTCGGCCGGTCAACGGCGTACCGGTGGCCGCGGCGGATGCCGGGCGTGGCGCGCACCGTGGAGCGGATGCTCGACGCTCTCGGGTACCACCAGGTGGACGTGGTCGGTGTCTCGCTCGGCGGGGTCGTCGCCCAGCAACTGGCTCGGCAGGCCGGCCGTCGCGTGCGACGGCTCGTGCTCGCCGCGACCGGCCCGGGCCTGGGCGGCGTACCCGGCTCGCCCCGCGTGCTGTGGGCACTGGCCACACCTCGTCGCTACTACCAGCCCGACTACTACCGCCGGATCGCGGCGCACGTCTACGGCGGGGAGGCCCGGCGCGACCCGGATGCGATGCTCCACGGGTCGATCGCCAGGTTCGTCCAGCGACCCTCGGTGGTGGGCTACGTCGGTCAGCTCTATGCGATCACCGGATGGACGAGCCTGCCGTGGCTGTGGACCCTCCGGCAGCCGACACTGGTGCTGGCCGGCGACGACGACCCGATCGTCCCGCTGGTCAACGGACGGATCCTCGCTCGCTGCATCCCGGGTGCCCGCCTGTACGTCGTGCACGGCGGCCGCCACCTGTTCCTACTGGAACGGCCGGCAGAAAGGGCGGCGCTCGTCGTCGACTTCCTGCGGGAGGACGAGGACTTGGCGGGCCGCGAGCCGTCTGATTGAGCGCATATCCACATCGGGTGGCCGGCACGCCCCGGGTGCCCGATTTCCGGGTGCGGCAGGCGCTCGGCCTTCGGCGTGCAACGGTTGGGCCGTTGCAGTTCTGGTTTGCGCATACTTTGCCAGCGCCTGGTGGGTATCTGATCATCGGGCGCTCTTTGCTGTTCCGGCTCTGTTCCGGGCGAAGGTGATCAACGCGGCGACGCGGTGCCCACGCGGTGTGGGTGCTATTCAGCCTTCGAGGGAGAAGACAAGGCCGTTGGTACGGTGAAATGGTTCAACGCGGACAAGGGTTTCGGCTTCATCACCCCGGACGGTGGCCCCGACGTGTTCGCCCACTTCTCGGCCATCGCATCCAGCGGCTTCCGCAGTCTCGACGAGAACCAGCGGGTCGAGTTCGACGTCACCCAGGGCGCGAAGGGTCCGCAGGCGGCCAACATCCGCCCCGTCTGAGCCGCCCGCGCAGTCACCCGACTGCGCCGGCCGGACGTCCTGCTGGCAAGCCGCTCGATGCGCAGGCTTCACCACGGCTCCAACTGGTTCCGGACCGGGCGTGACAACGGCGCATGCCGCGGGCGCTTTCCAGGCACGTCCCGCGCCGGCTGTGGGTCAGTACGGCATAGCCTTGCCGCTCGGGGTGCGTAGATCGAGCGGTGGACGCGGGCGGGGCTGCGCCGGCCGCTTGACATGGACGCGTATCTGGTGGGCCATCGAGTCTCCTTTGCGGTCTTTGGCGCAGCGCCCTAACGGACGCGGTGCGAGAGCCATACGCCGGCGGCGGCACCCATGCCGCACAGCCCAAGGACGGCTACGCCGACGCTGCCGGCAATCAAGGCAACAGCGGTGATCATCACCGCCAGCAGGAAGCCGAGGAAGGCCAGGATTCTCCTGCTCTGTGAAACGTCGTACCGGGCGTCGAACTGTTGCACAAAAGCCAGGTCGTCGGCGCGTAGCAGCGCTTCGATCTCGGCTAGGCGGCGCTGCTCGGCCTCGCTGAACATGGCTGGCCTTCCTGTCGTACTGATTCGGTTACGACACAACGTTAGGACTGACCGAGGGTGAGTTGAATCCTGGAAATGCCTAGGCGTCACAACGGTCCCGGGCCCCGGGCCGGTGGCGGCGAGCAACAGCCGGCGTACCCGCGTGGGGGCCTGACGGGCCAACCGCTGGGCAACGACGCCGCCGAGCGAGACGCCGAGCGCGTCGACCCGGTCGTAGCCGAGCACGTCGAGCATCCGCTGCACCGTCCGGGCGTCGGCGACGCGGGGCCTGCGAGGATCCCGCTGCACCTTCTTGCCAGGTATGGCGGCCGCGGTCACGGCGGTACTCCTTCCATCCAACCCGACGGTACGGCCGCGGCGCTGCCCTGCCATCGGGCGCACGTCACGAAGTGGCGGCACCGCGTCGTACCCTGCGCGCATGCGGGGCACGGCGGATCGGGCGGCGTACGATCGGCCGGTGGACACCTCGGTTTCGTCCGCCGCCCAGAGTGCTTCCGAGGGCGCCGGTGCGCTGGTTCCCCGTACCGCGGAGGTGTCAGCCGACGTCTTTGACCTGATCGTGCGGGAGATCCCCGATCTGCGGGCAGACAGCCGGGTCCGCGCACTGCTACAAGCGAGCGTCGGAGAAAACGTGGCGACCGTGCTGCACGTCCTCCAACACGGCATCGACGTCGAACATGCGCACGCCCCGGCGGCCGCTGCGGAGTATGCCCGCCGGCTGGCGCAGCGCGGCGTACGACGAGCTTCGAAGACGTCGCACCGCTGGCACTGATGTCGGACTCGATCGAGCTCATCCGCGCGTGGGTCGTCGAGATCCTGGGTTCGCTCGCGGATGACGACGAACCCAACGCCAGGCTACGGGAGACGCTCCGCATCTTCCTGCAGGAGAACCGCAGCTTCAAAAGCCACCGCCCAACGGCTCACATTGCACAAGAACACCGTCCAGTACCGGGTACGCAATGCCGAGGCTGGGCGCGACAGTCCTGCGCCAACCCGGGGAGGCCCGGGCATGACCCGCTGAGACGCAGCGGACCGACTCATGCTGATGGATGGGCAGTTCCCCGCCGTCCTCGTTGGTCCGGACGCGCGCGAGGTGCGCGGTGGCCGGCAGGGCGCTGCCACGGAGTTCGATGTCGTCAAACCTGTGCGGCAGACCGGGGCGCCTAGGCGTTTCCGTGATTCGAACGGCGGCAACGACAGCTATGGTCGTCGTCACCGGGAACCCGGGGTGGGACATGCTCAGCGATGCGCTGGTCCGTGTCGATGACCGTGGTCCGGCGCGACGGTTCGATACGCGCGGGCATGCGTACGGAAGGGTCTCGCCCGCTGGGGAGGGAGGCGATCGTGGCCGACGGGCATCGCCGCCGATGGTTGGGTTGGCATCCCCTGGCGGTGCGACGTGCCATCGTCGTGGCCGCGAGCGGGCTGATCGCGGTCAGTGCGCTCCTGCCGTTCGTCGAGTGGGGCATCGCGGTGGTCGCGGGCTGGGACGTGGCCGCGTTGGCCTTCCTCGCCAGCGTCTGGCCGATGATCCTGCGGGCCGACGGTGCGGACGCCGAGCGGCTCGCCCGGCGCGAGGACGAGACGCGTGGCTCCGCCGCGGCGCTGTTGCTCGGGGCAAGCGTGGTGAGCCTGCTGGGGGTCGGCTTCGTCCTTGTCCTCGCCGGGCGGAACAGTGGCCCGGCGAGGGTGCTGTTGATCGGCTTCGCGATGCTCACCGTTGTGCTGTCGTGGACGGTGGTCAACACCGTGTACACGCTGCGCTACACCGATCTCCATTTCGCGTCAACGGCCGGCGGTGTCGCCTTCGATGTTCCGGCCGGGTCGCAGCGGCCCGGGTACCGCGATTTCGCGTACGTTGCCTTTACGATCGGCATGACCTATCAGGTGTCCGATACGAGCGTGCGCGATCCGCGGATACGTCGCACGGTACTCAGCCATGCCCTCCTGTCGTATCTGTTCGGCGTGGTCATTGTGGCGGGCTCGGTCAGTCTCATCGCTGGACTGATCCAATAGGCAGGCCGCCGCGCCCGGCAGCTCATCTGGTGTATCCGATACGGGTGCCGCGTGGTCCAACGGGCGGCAGTCGGATGTGCTGGGGAATTCGGTGATTCGGAGTACAGGCGCTGGTTTCTACCTTGGCAGTAACGACATCCGCACCGGGCGGAGTCGCGGGACAAGGAGAACAAACATGACCGACGCGGAGCTGGAGCTGAACGTCACCGACGAGCTGGTCTGGGATCCTAAGGTCGACAGCGAGGAGATCGCCGTATCAGCGGACAGCGGTACGGTCACGCTGCGGGGGACTGTTGGCAGCTTCCGACAGAAGCGAGAGGCCGGGAAGGCGGCCCAGCGGGTCTACGGCGTCCTCGCCGTCAACAACGACCTGGACGTGCGGATCCTCAACGAGAATCGGCACGAGGACGCCGACCTGCGCGGCGACGTCCTGCAGGCGCTCATGCTCGACGCGCTCGTGCCGACCACCATCGACGCGAGCGTCAAGGGCGGCTTTGTGACCCTGACAGGTACCGCCGACTGGCAGTACCAGCGCGACGAGGCCGAGTTCATCGCCGGCAACGTGGCCGGCGTTACCGGCATCGAGAATGACGTCTACCTGACCAGCCCAATGCCGTACGCGGGCGACGTCAAGGACTCGATCAAGAAGGCGATGAAGCGCGATGCCAAGCTCGACGCCGAGAACATCGGCGTGGAAACGCTGGACGGGACCGCGATCCTGACCGGAACCGTGCGCTCGTGGGCGGAGCACGACTCCGCGGTGCAGGCGGCCTGGGCGGCTCCGGGCGTCACCAACGTCGACGACCGTCTCGACATCGTCTACTGACGCGACATCGGATACTGAACAACCCGCCACGCTGGCCGGCTCCACTGCTCAATTGGAGCCGGCCAGTCCGCGTGGGTAGCGACGTCGCGGGGCCTGCTCGACGGCGCGTACGCGGATCGTCGTCAACCGGTGCGGCCGACCTGGGCGCTGCTGCTTGCGAGCTGGACGGGCTCAGCGTAGTCGGCGACCGTGCGAATGGGCTGGTGCTGCCGGCTGGCGGTACTGGTGCTGACGCTACGCGGCGCGGGGTGACGAGATCCCGGTCAGCAGCGCACGGGCCAGTTGGGTGCGCGAGCCGATCCCCAACTTGCGGAACACCTTCTGCAGGTGGTACTCGACGGTGTTGGGGCTGATGAACAGTCGCGTGGCGATCTCCCGATTGGCCAGGCCGTCCGCCACCAGCTGGGCGATCTGGGACTCCTGTGGGGTGAGCTGGTCGTCGGGTCCACCCACGCGCTTGCTGACCCGCTCGCCGGTCGCGCGCAGCTCCACCCGGGCGCGCTGCGCGAACGCGTCCATGCCCATCGTCTCGAACAGGTCCGCGGCGGCGCGCAGCTGCTGCCGGGCATCCCGACGGCGGCGCTGGCGGCGCAGCCACTCGCCGTGCAGCAGATACGTGCGAGCCAGCTGCGGGGCCGCGCTGGTCCGTGCCAGGAGGTCGCCAGCCTCCTGGTAAAGGCCGTCCGCCGCGGTGTCGTCGGCCAGCAGCGCCCGGGAGCGGGCGAGCAGGCCGAGCGCCAGCGGGGTACCACTGGCCAGTGCCCGTTCGGTGAACCGGTCCAGCGCGGCGGTCGCGGTGGCGCGGTCACCGGCCCGGCTGGCCGCCTCCACCAGGTCAGGCAGGACATGCGTACCCAGATCCGGTGGATCGTGCAGGTAGGCGGCGAGCGCGCAGGTCAGCGCCGCCTGGTAGCGACCCGACGCCAGCTCCAGCACCGCCAGTGCGGATTGCACCGTGGCCGCGGCGGTGCCCGGGTCGACTCCGACGGAGCTCTGATGCAGCCGAGCGGCGGCCGAACGGGCTTCCTCGGCCCGTCCGCGCCAGGCCAGTATGGTCAGCTCTCCCAGGCTGACGAACTCGGCAGCCGCAGGCGTTGTGGTGACCGCCGCGACGCCACGCGCCTCGGCTAGATTCGCTTCGGCCGACGCCATCCGCCCCGCCAGCAGGTCGACACGAGCCAGGCAACTCAGCGCTTCTGGCAGCCTGCCGGCGTTGCCCCGGGCACGCTCGGCACCCACCCACCGGCTGGTCAGCACGTAGTGCGCCCCGTCGTCCAACAGGTCACCGGCGGCCCTGCCGGCCTCGGCGAACAGGTCGCATCCGTTTCCATTCGGCGCGGCCGGCTCGGCCAGGAGCGCGCTGACGGCCGCGCGCAGCCTGGAGACGGCAGCCGGGTACCCATGAGCGCGCCGGACGGAGAGGCCGTCCCGCAGCAGAACTCCGGGCGCGGTCAGCGCATCCGACTTCAGCGGGCGGGTCCGCACCTGCCGAACCCCGCGGTGATCGGGCAGCGCTGAGCCGGACCGTCCAGACGGCACCTGATCGTCGGCGTTCGACCGCCGGTGGGCCGCAGCCGCCAGCGCCGCGTGAACCCGGCGCCGCTCGGCCAGGGCGGCACCGTGGTAGACCGCGGAGCGGACCACCGGGTGGGGAAAGGTGACCCGATCGCCGATGGACAGCAACCCGCCGGCTTGCACCGCTACCGCGGCGTCGGCGCTCAACCCGAGTCGGTCGGCCGCGCGCCGCAGCGCGGCCGCGCTGCCTGACGGCTCGGCGGCCGCCACGAGCAGCAGGCTCTGCGCGGCCGCCGGCAGCGCCTGAACCCGCCCCCGGAAGCGCTCGGCCAGCCATTGGGTGATCGGGCATGGCGCCGGCGCGCCGACGGCGGGAGCGGCTGTCCGGCCTCCCAGCGGCGCGGTGAGGTACCTGGAAGGTACTTCCGTGAACGGCGCGTCTTGCGGCGCGGGTTCGCCCACGGCGGCCAGCACGGCAATCGGATGGGTCTGCGCCCGGTGGGCGACGAACCCCAGCAGCTGCGCCGACGTCTGGTCAAGCCATTGGGCGTCGTCGATGGTGACAAGCAGCGGCCGGTCGCGAGCCGCTTCGGCGAGCAGCGTCAACATCGCCAGCCCGACCAGAAACCGCTCCGGGGTCGGGGCGGGGACCAGCCCGGCGACCGTTCGGAGGGCGTCCCGTTGTGGCGGCGGGAGGCGGTCCACGTGGGACAGGAACGGTACCAGCAGCTGATGTGCGGCGGCGAACCCCAGCCTGCTCTCGGATTCGATGCCCGTGACGCGTACCGAATGCATGCCCGCGGCCTGTCCGACGGCGTACTCGAGCAGCGCCGTCTTGCCGGTACCCGGCTCGCCGCGCAGTACGAGGCAGCCACCCGCGCCCCCGCGGGCGTCGGCCAGCAGCCGATCGACCGCTTCGAGTTCCTGAGTGCAGTCGCGGAAGGAGATGGCAGCCCGCCCTTCTGACTGTCTCAAGTGGGTGCCGGGTCGGGTTCGATCCGAGGTGCGGCCGATTCGGCAGGCGCCGGACGAGGCAACGGAGTGCAACCCCTTGCCCGGGACAACCGCGGTAGGGGCCGTGTTGGAGCGGTCAGCGGCGACGGGCTCGCCAAGCTCCGCCGCCCGGAGCTTTATCGATGGCATGCCCTCGTCCTTTCGACGCGCGTCACCAATACAGAAACGATGAGCGCACGCGCTGCTGTCGAGCATCGACACCAGCCACCATCCGGGTTTACCGCGAGCAGGAGACCCGGATACCGGCTACCTGCAAGACCGTGGCCAGCAAGCGCATTTTCCGGGCGCGCTTACGCGGGCACATCCCCTCGCCTGCGGCTACGGGCTACGGTGATTCCGAGCAACACGGAAAGCGCTAGCGTGCCGGCGTGGCAACAGTGCTGGCGTTACTGACGTTCGTGTCGACGGTGCTGGGCGGACTGTTCGCGCTGCGCCATCGGGACCGGATGCATCGGATCCTCGGCTTCACCGCCGGGGTCATCCTCGGCGTCGTCGTCTTTGACGTCCTTCCCGAGATCTCGGAGTTGTCCCGCACGACGGGTGTGCCGTTCGTAACGCCGATGATCGCGCTCGCGGTCGGGTTCCTCGCGTTCCAAGGGATCGAGAAGGCGCTGCTCGTGCACAAAGCGCACGAGCACGAGTACGCCGACCACAGACACGCGCCCGCGGTCGGCGTCGCGTCGGCACTGGCACTCATCGGCCACAGCCTCACCGACGGGATCGCCATCGGCCTGGCTGTCCAGGTCAGCACCAGCGTGGGGCTGGCGGTCGCGCTCGCTGTCGTCGGACATGACTTCGCGGACGGCCTCAACACGGTGTCCCTCATGCTGGTACAGGGCCACGACCGGCGACGAGCGGCGGTGATGCTGCTCCTCGACGCAATGGCACCGCTGATCGGTGCCGGCCTGACGCTGCTGTTTCACGTCCCGGATCAGGATCTGTTGATCTATCTCGGCGCTTTCGCCGGCTTCCTGCTCTACATCGGCGCGAGCGACATCCTGCCCGAGGCGCATGCCGGCCATCCCTCGCTCGCGACGTACGGCCTGACGGTCGTGGGCACCGGGTTGATGTATGCCGTCACGGGAGTACTGCGGTGACGGGCGGCGAACCGGCGTGTCGGGATAGCCCCGTCCATCGCCTCGCCCCAACCCCGGCTTTCATGATCACGCCAACCTTTCGGCCCCGGGGTAGCCGGCTCGCGCCACGTCGCGTACCCATGGATAGTCGCCTTGGCCATCGAATGGGTGTAAGCACGGTATGGGGCGGGTCCGACGGTGCGTGGAGGTGTCGAATGGGGGCAGACGCTGTGCCGGGCCGAGATCCGCCGGTTCGGACCGAATTGGTGCGTGAGAGCGCACGCACGCGCGTCACTCGGCTGTTCCTCCCTGGGCGCACGGTCGTCCGCAAGGAGCCGCTGGGGCCGGACGCGGCGCGACGGCTGCAGCATGAGCTGGCGATCCTGGAGCGGCTGCGCGGTGTCATGGGCGTCGCGCAGCTGGTGGAGGCGCCGCGGTACGCCGGCTCGATCGTGGTGGCGGACGTTGGTGACACGAGCCTGGCCGGGCTGGTGAAGCCGCTGGCAGTTGATCATCTGGTCGATCTTGGGTTGGGGCTGACCCGGGCGGTGGCGGGGATGCACCGCCGAGGGGTGATGCATCGGGACATCGCGCCGGCGAACATCGTGATCTCCCGCAGCGGTGCCCCGTGCCTGGTGGACTTCGCCCTGGCGACGTCGTTCGCCGAGATCCGCCCCGAGTTCACCCATCACACCGAGATCGTGGGAACGTTGGCGTATCTGGCGCCGGAGCAGACCGGGCGGACCGGCCGGCCAGTGGATCAGCGTGCCGATCTGTACGCGTTGGGCGCGACGCTGTACGAGCTGGCGACGGGTGGGCCGCCGTTCGGCTCGGGGGACCCGTTGCGACTCAGCCATGATCATTTGGCCCGGGTGCCGGTGCCGCCGGCGGAGGTCAACCGGGCCGTACCGGGGCCGCTGTCCGAGATCATCATGCACCTGCTGGAGAAGGAACCGGACAACCGGTACCAGACCGCGGATGGCGTGGTCTACGACCTGGAGCGGTTGCGGGACGCCCGGGCAGGTCCGGCTGCGCCTGCGCGGCGGGTGGGCGAGCACGATGTTCCGCTGCGACTGCTGCCGCCGTCGCGGCTGGTGGGACGCGACGACGACGTGGCGGCGCTGCGGGCAGCGTTCGAGGACGCGTTGGCGGGCCGGTGTCGCGGGGTGCTGGTCAGCGGCGCGCCGGGGGTGGGTAAGACGGCGCTGGTGGATGAGCTACGGCCGGTGGTGACCGGCCGGGACGGCTGGTTCGTGGCCGGCAAGTTCGATCAGTACCGGCGCGATCTGGAGTTCGACGCCGTCCATCAGGCGTTTCGCGCGTTGGGTCGGCTGTTGCTGGCCGAACCCGAGGACGAGCTGGCCAAGGTCCGCGCGCGAATCTTGGAGACGGTCGGCGCGAACGCGGGTCTGCTGACCGCGACCGTGCAAGAGTTCGCGGCGCTGCTGGCGGTGCCGCCCGATGCCGGGGATCCGCTGACCGCGCAGGTGCGGACGCAGCGAGTGGGCATCGCGGCGCTTCGGGCGGTCGCCTCGTGGAACCGGCCGGTGGTGCTCTTCGTCGATGACCTGCAGTGGGCGGGGGGCACGCCACTCGGCTTCGTCGACCTTGTGTTGAGTGACGAGCCGGTCGACGGCCTGTTGCTCGTGGGTGCGTGCCGCGACGGCGGCGTGGACGCGGCGCATCCGCTGGCGGCGCCGCTGTCCCGGTGGCGTAAACAGGCCGGGGTGCGGCACCTGCGACTGGTCAACCTGCCGATGCCGAGTCTCGTGACCATGGTGGCCGAGATGCTGCACGTGGACCGGGCCACCGCGGCGGGCCTGGTCGAGGTGATCGGACCGCATACGTCCGGCAACCCGTACGAGACCGTGGAACTGCTCAATACGCTGCGCCGCGACGGCGCGCTGACCGCGACGGCCGCCGGCTGGCGGTGGGACGACACCGCCGTACGCGCCCGCCTGGGCGAGTCCGAGCCGGCCGGGCTGCTGAGCGCGCGTATTCAGGCCATGGCGCCGCCGTCCCGGCAGATGGTGGAGGCGATGGCGTGTCTTGGCGGCCGAGCCGAGGTGGGCCTGCTGCAGGCCGCGACCGGGGACCCGGCGGGTGTGGTGGAACAGAGGCTGGCGGCCGCGCTCGACGACGGCCTCCTGGTGGTGGAGCCCGGGACGCATGAGGCGGTGCGGTTTCGCCATGACCGAACCCGTGAGGTCATCCTGCACGGGCTGGACCCGCCGCGGCGGGGCACCCTGCAGCTGGCCATGGCGCGGCGACTGGCCGGAGTGCCGGAGTTGTTCGCGGTCGCGGCCGAGCAGTACCTGCCGGTGCTCGACGCGGTCGACGATGCCGCCGAGCGGCGCGTGGTGGTGGGGCTGTTGCGGCGCGCCGCCGACCAGGCGGCGTTGATCGGCGACTACGCCCTGGTGGACGCACTGCTGGCGGGTGCGCTGCGGCTGATCGACCCGGGCCAGACCGCCACGCTCGTCGCGGTGCACACCGGCCGGCATGCCGCTCTGTACGGCCTGGGGCGCCTGGACGAGGCGGACGAGGAGTACCGGACGATCGAGAGGCTGCGCCCCACCGCCCTGCAGCGCGCGGATCCGGCAGCGGTGCAGGTGAGAAGCCTGACCCACCGGAACCGTTTCGCGGAGGCCGTCGGGCTCGGTATTGAGTCGCTGCGCGAGCTCGGCATAGCCGTCCCGGCGGCGGATCGGCTCCCCGCTGAGCTCGACCACCAGGCCGACCGTCTGTACCGGTGGCTGGACCACACTGACCCCGCGGATGATCTGGCCCGGCCAGACATCACCGACCCGGCGCTGCTCGCCGCCTCCGCTCTGATCGACGCAACGCTGCCGCCGGCGTACCTCGGCCAGGACTTCTCCATGCATGGGTGGCTGAGCCTGGAGGCGCTGCGGATCCTGACCCAGCACGGCCCGGCCCGTGCCCTGGTCGGCCCGGCGAGCTATGCCTCCTTCCACGCTGTGGTGCTGCGCGGCGACTATTCTGCCGAGCACCGGGGGAAGCGGCGGCTCCTGGCGCTGGGCGAAGCCCGCGGCTACGAGCCCGGCACCTCGGAGGCGCGCTTCCTGTTCGCTCTCACGAGCTGGTGTGTCGAGCCGATCGAAAACGGTGTCCACGAGGCGCAGCGGGCCCGGAAAGGGTTGATCGCCGGGGGCGACCTGGCCAACGCGGGACACACCTACCTCCCGGCCGTGACGGGCCTGCTGGACTGTGCGCCAACGCTTTCCGCCTGCGTCGCCGAGGTGGAGGCCGGGCTGGACTTCGTGCGGCGTACCGGCAGCGAACAGACCGGCCAGTTGATCGACGGCTACCGGTGGCTGGCTGGTGTGCTACGCGGCGAAAGCCCTGCCGCAGCCGGTGAGGTGGCGCCCGACCGGTACGTCGGCAATCAGGTGGCGCTTTTCCACGCCCACCTCACCCGCGGGCTGGCCGCCGCCATCCTCGGCGATCCGGCCGGCCTGTTGCGGCACACCGCGGCGGCGATGTCGCTGCTACCGGCAGCCCTGGGCCTCTACCCGACCGCCCTGGCCCGCCTGCTACGCGGGCTGGCCCTGGCCGGGCAGGCCCGCGCCGGCCACGGCGACGACGGCGAGGGTCTGCTGGCCGAGCTGGATGAGGTGACCGGGTGGCTGGCCGAACGCGCCGCAGACGCGCCGGCGAATTTCCTGCACCTGCTGCGGCTGCTCGAGGCAGAGCGAGCCTGGGCCGTCGGCGATTTCCGAGCCGCCGTCCTCGCCTTCGATGCCGCGCGGCGCGAGGTCGCGCAGCGGCAGCGGCCATGGCATCGGGCCCTGATCGCCGAACGCACGGCCTGCTTCTATCTGACCCACGGCGTCGAACACGCCGGCTACGACCTTCTCGCCGAGGCGCGCGAGGAGTACCTCGCGTGGGGTGCTACCGCGAAAGTCGACCAACTGGACTGGGCCTACCCGACCCTGCGACCAGACGCCGACCCGACCGCCGGGGACGGCGGCGTCCACCCCGGTGAGCTTCCGCATCGGCGCTCCATCGTCACGACAGGAACGATCGACCTGCTCGGCATCTTGTCCGCGTCGCAGGCGCTCAGCTCGGAGACCGGCATCGAAGGGCTGCACTCGCGCGTGGTCGGGGTGCTCAGCGCGATGACCGGCGCCACCGACGTGCACCTGCTGCTGTGGAGCGACGACCGGCAGGACTGGCTGCTACCGACGCCGGGCGGCGACGCCGGCACCACCCCGACGAGCGGCGCCGGCCACGAACCCGCTGTCCCGATGTCCGTGCTGCGATACGTCCAACGGATGCCTGAACCGCTGGTCGTGAGCGACGCCATCCGCGACGACCGCTTCGCCCGCGACCCGTACTTCACCGGCATCACCTGTTGCTCGCTGCTGGCCGTACCCGTCCTCAGCCGCGGCCTGCTGAGCGCGGTTCTGCTGCTGGAGAACCGCCTCATCCGCGGCGCGTTCACCGCCGAACGGCTCGACGCTGTCAAGCTCATCGCCGGCCAACTCGCCGTCTCCCTCGACAACGCCCAGCTGTACGCCCAGTTTCGCCGGATCGCCGACGAGCAGGCTGCGTTGCGGCGGGTGGCGACGCTGGTCGCCCGCGGGGTGGGGCCGGATCTCGTGTTCGCCGCGGTGGCCGAGGAGGTCGGCGCGCTCTTCGGCGCCGACAGCACGACGATCGTGCGGTTCGAGCCGGACGGGGAGGCGACGGTGATGGGAGGCTACGGGTTCGCGCATTCCCAACCGGGTTCGCGCGGCAAGCCCGACTCTGACACGGTAATGGCGTCGGTCCACGCGACGGGCCGCGCGGCTCGCCGCGACGCGGACGCGAGCCGGCCCGAGGCAACACCTGCGGAGGCCAGGTCGGCACGGGCCGCGCGGCTCGCCGCGACGCGGACGCGAGCCGGCCCGAGGCAACACCTGCGGAGGCCAGGTCGGCGGTCGCCAGCCCGATCGTGGTCGAGGGTAGGGTCTGGGGCGCCGTGGGCGTCGGGTCGCGGGGCGACCGGCTGCCCCCGGACACCGAGCAGCGGCTGGCCGAGTTCACGGAGCTCGTGGCGACCGCCATCGCCAACACGGAAAGTCGGGCCGAGCTCACCACCTCGCGGGCGCGGATCGTGGCAGCCGCCGACCACGCGCGCCAACGCATCGAGCGGGACCTGCACGACGGCGCCCAGCAGCGACTGGTCTCGCTGGCGCTGCAAATGCGCGCGGCGCAGGCGGCGCTGCCGCCCGAGCTCGACGCGCTCGGCGCGCAGCTCGACCACGCCGTCGCCGAGGCGACCGGCGCGCTGGACGAGCTGCGCGTCCTGGCCGAGGGCGGCCTCGGCGCGGCGCTACGCGCGCTCGCCCGCCGCTCGCCGATCCCGGTCGACCTCGACGTGCGGGTCGACGGGCGGCTGCCCGAGCAGGTCGAGCTCGCCAGTTACTACGTCGTCGCCGAGGCAGTTACCAACGCGGCCAAGCACGCCCGCGCCTCAGCCCTCACGGTCACCGTCGAAGCCGACGCCGCCGACGCCGTCCTGCGCGTCGAGGTCAGCGACGACGGCACCGGCGGCGCCGATTTCACCCGCGGCACCGGGCTGGTCGGCCTCAAGGACCGGGTAGAGGCGCTCGGTGGCCGAATCCTCCTCCACAGCCCGCACGGGGCGGGGACGACGCTGCGCATGGAGGTTCCGCTCACCGCCGCGAACCGCGGCGCCAGCTCCACCTAGCCCAAGGCCCGGACTCCGCGGTCCGGAGCCGGAGGTGGACGCCCGCCGTGACGACACGGGCGGCGCGGACAGACCGAACGTTGCCACTAGGCGTTTCCGTGATTCGAGAACCCCGCAGGGTTCGTATGGTGGCTGCCATGACCGCCGACGTCGTGCCGGCGGACAATGCCCGCGAAAGGAGCCACGAATGGCCGCCATCGAGCTGGAACTCGGGCCTGTCGACCGGTACCACCAGGTAGCCGTGGTGGGTGCCGGCGTCATCGGCGTCTCCTGGGCGGCGTTGTTCCTGGCGCACGGGCTGCGCGTGACGATCTGCGATCCGCGGCCGGACATCGAGCGACGAGTTCGTGCCGGCCTCCGCGAGATCGCCCCTACCCTTGCCCAGCTCGACCTGCCGGTGGGTAGCCTCGGCGACGACTCGGCCGCGCTGCGGTTCGACCCGCTCGTTGCCACGGCGGTGGCCACCGCGGACGTCGTCCAGGAGAACGGTCCGGAGCAACTTGCCGTCAAGCAGCAACTGTGGGCGGAGATCGAAAGAGGCGCTTCCCCGGAGGCCGTGCTCGCTTCGTCGTCTTCGAGCATCCCCGCCTCGGCGATGGGAGAGTCGATGCGGGAGCCGGCCCGTCTCGTCATAGGACACCCGTTCAACCCACCTCACCTCGTGCCGCTCGTGGAGGTCGTACCGGTAAAGGGAGCGGACGCCGCTGTCGTCGAGCGCGCGGTGGCTTTCTACCGCGCCGTGGGGAAGCGGCCACAGGTGCTCGCCCATGAGATTCCGGGCTTCGTGGCCAATCGCCTCCAGGCGGCTCTGTTCCGGGAGGCGGTGTACCTTGTCGCTCAGGGTGTCGTCACCGAACAGGAACTCGACGAGGTGGTGACCAGTTCGGTCGGCCTGCGCTGGGCGGTGGCCGGGCCGTTTCAGACCTTCCATCTCGGCGGTGGGCCCGGCGGCCTGTCCGAGTTCCTTGTCCACCTCGGACCGGCCCTGGTGGCGCTGTGGTCGCAACTCGGCGCGCCGAGCCTCGACGACCCCACGACCGAACTTCTGGCCGCGCAGGCGGCACATTTCGACGGTACGGTCGCGGAGCTTGCCCAGCGGCGTGACGAGGCGCAGATCCGCTTGTTGCGTGCGCTGGGTGGGACTCCGTCCGATGCGACACCGGGCCCGTGAACGGGCCGCCGCACGCCGGCGGTAGGCGCAGACCTGTGACTCTTCCGGTCAGGTGTACCTTCCGGCACGCCTCCCTCAGGTCATCGCGCACCGCGGCGCGCCTTCGCTGCGCCGCGTCAACGGCTGGGGGATTCCGTGATTCGAGCAGCCGGCCATGGCTTCTATGTTTGGCCGTGACGACATCCGCGCGGGTGCGAGGTTGCCGGAACCGGTGAGTGCACTGGAGGTATCTGGCCATGGCCGACGACGACCGGGGCGCAGTGGCCGGCGGGGAGCGACCCGGCGGCGCCGGCACCGATGAAACGGCGGCGTCAGGACCGTGGGCCGCGAGGGTTCCGTCCGATCTGGTCTTCCGGTGGGCGGCGACGGGCACGCTTGGCGTGCTTGTGATGCTGCTCGCAGGGTACGGAATCTATGTCGTGCGTGGCATTCTCGTCCTCGTCGTGATCGCGCTCTTCCTTGCCGTCAGTCTCGAGCCGGTGGTGCGGTGGTTGATGCGGCGGGGGATGCCGCGCGCAACTGCCGTCGCACTCGTCCTTGTGGCGGTTGTCGCGCTGGCCGCCGCGTTCCTGTGGTCGGTCGTGCCGCCGATCGTCGACCAGGGCGGCAAGCTCGTCCACGATATGCCCGGGTACCTTCACGAGCTGTCAGAGGACTCGACGTTGGTTCGTGCGGTCACCGACCGGTATCACCTGACCGACCAGTTGAGCGCCCTCGTCGCCGGCCTGCCGGCCAAGCTGGCCGGCGGCGCGGTCGGCTTCTTCCAGCGGTTCATGGGCACCGTCGCCTCCACGCTCACTGTCCTGGTGTTGACGATGTAC
>WNFX01006006.1_pt1 | contig 23022 bp, 20 predicted proteins | sample 5400111 | NCBI WGS metagenome assembly WNFX01 (sample SAMN13153363, study PRJNA577476) | soil metagenome | isolation source: 40 cm soil or saprolite under grassland replicate 1 | place: USA:California | collected 2016-06-15 | reverse complement strand
CTGAGCACCTTCGTGTCGCGGAATGAGGTCGGCAACGCTGGACTAGAGGTCAAGTATCACGGGAGTCCCCAGGACGGCCTGATCATTGGATCGACAGCGCGAGGGCGACGCGCGGCCTTCGCTGACAATTGGCCAACCCGCGCCCGCTACTGGCTTCCGACCTTTGATCATCCCGGTGACAAGGCCCGGGTCATGTTCATGATAGAGGCGCCAGGCGGTTGGCGGGTTGTTTCGAACGGCGAGCCCCAACCGTGCAGTCGACGGGAGGCTGAACGGCGTGTCGTGTGCCGATGGGCAGAGAACCGCCCGATTCCCACCTACACGATGGTCATCGGCGCCGGGGAATTCGCGGTCTCGACACACCGTCCGGTGATCAACGGCCGCGACACGATTCCCATTGAGGTGTGGACGTACGCGGAAGACTCGGCGTTCGCCGACTCGGTCCCGTTCCGTCGCGCAACCGAGATCGTCGAGGTGATGCAGCGGTTGATCGGGCCCTTCCCCTACGAGAAGCTCGCGCACGTGCAGTCGTCCACGCGCTTCGGCGGGATGGAGAACTCGAGCGCCATCTTCTACGCCGAGAAGCCGTACATCGAGCGGCGAATGGGCGAGGGGGTCGTGCGGCACGAGACCGCGCACCAGTGGTTCGGCGACGCGGTCACAGAGCGCGACTGGCCCCACCTCTGGCTCTCGGAAGGCTTCGCGACGTATTTCGATGGCGTCATCGCAGCTGCCCTCGACGGCGACTCGACGCTGGCAACACATATGAAGAAGAGCGCGGAGGACTATTTCGCTTCCGACGTCACCGACCGGCCCATCGTGGATTCGGGATTTGCCGCCGATCCCATCAAGCTCTTGAACGCGAACAGCTATCCCAAAGGCGCGTGGGTGCTGCACATGCTGCGGGGATTGATGGGCGATTCGGCATTTTTCCGCGGGCTTCGTACCTACTACCGGACCTACCGCGACTCCACTGCAACCAGTGAAGACTTCCAGCACGTGATGGACAAGGCGGCCAAAGCGGACTTTGGCTGGTTCTTCCATCAATGGCTCTACCAGCCGGGGTACCCGCAGCTCGACGTCACATGGCGCTACGACGCAGGAGCCGGGCGAGTGGACGTGGGTATCACGCAACGCCAGAAACCGGAATGGGGTCTCTTCCGGCTCCCTGCGCTAACGCTCGAGTTCCGGGGAGCGGACGGCGCGGCGATGCGGCGCGATGTCGCAGTGGCGGGCGCCCGTGAAACCGTCGCCCGTGTCGCAGTTCCGTTCGCGCCGGTTGAAGTGCGCGTGGACCCGGACGGCAAGCTGCTGCTCAAAGTGATCGCCATCGGTCGGAGGTAGCCAATGCGCGTGCGTGTGCTGTCAGTCGTGATCATCGCCGTCGCCTGCCGCGGCCCGGCACCCGCAAGGGGCCAGGGAGCGGACGACAACCTCCGCGTACCGGCGGGCTTTCACGTGTCGGTGTTCGCGCAGAATCTGCCCGGGGTCCGTTACCTGGCCCTCGGTCCGGGGAACCTGGTGTACGCGTCGCAGCCAGGCTCCGGCCTGATCGTCAAACTCCCCGATTCGAACCATGACGGCGTCGCCGAGAACGCCGTGACCGTGGCGAGCGGCCTCAGAGGACCGTTCGGCATCGCGTTCCGCGCGGACACGATGTATGTCGCGGAAGAAAGCGATGTGAAGCGTTTCGATCCGGCCGGCGCCGCACCGGTCACGATCGTGCCGAACGTGCCGGGCGGCGGTCACTCGACCCGCACGATCCTGTTTGGACCGGACGGCAAGTTGTACCTGGCCGTTGGCTCCTCGTGCAATCTTTGCGACGAGCGCGACTCGCTGCGCGCCGCCGTGACGCAGTTCAATGCCGACGGCTCGGGCGGTCGCATCTTTGCAAAGGGTCTGCGCAATACCGTCGGGCTGGCGTTCAATCCGACGACCGGCGAGCTGTGGGGTGGCAACAACGACCGCGACAATCTGGGCGATGACCTCCCGCCCGAACACATCAACATCATCAAGGACGGGCGCGACTACGGATGGCCCGCGTGTTATCTCCCCGGCAAGCCCAATCCGGAATACGGATCGGCTGATTGCTCGCGTGTCGAGCCGCCGACCATCACTATACAGGCGCATTCCGCGCCGCTCGGCTTAGCGTTTTACACGGGCGCCGAGTTTCCGCGCGAGTATCGCGGCGATGCGTTCGTCACGCTGCACGGTTCCTGGAACCGCAGCGTGCCGACGGGCGCAAAGGTCGTGCGTGTCGAAGTCGACAGCGCCGGCCGGCGCGCCGTGGGGGTTGAAGACTTCATCGTGGGGTGGCAGCGTCCGGACGGCTCGCGCTGGGGCCGGCCGGTTGGTCTCTTGGTATTGCCGGATGGATCCTTGCTGGTGAGCGACGATTACGGTGGCAAGATCTGGAGGGTGACCTATGGACGGTAATACGGCGGCGAAGGGCGGCGAGAGGCGGCGAATGGCGGCAAAGGCTGTGCTGGTGGCTGGCGTGGGGATTCTAGCGACAGCGGCGATGAATTTGCCGCCCTCCGCCGCCCTTCGCCGCCTCTCGCCGCCCGACATCCATTCAGAGTACGTCAAGTTCCTCTCCGGCAAGGACACGGTGACGGCCTACATCGCCTACCCCGAGCGCCCGCAGCCCGCGCCCGCCGTAATCGTCATTCACGAGATCTTCGGCATGTCCGACTTCATCCGCCAGACGACCGAGCAGCTCGCGAAGGACGGCTTCGTTGCGATCGCGCCCGATCTGTTGTCGCGGCGCGGCGGCTCGCCCAGCTCGCCCGATTCCGCGCGCAAGCTCATCGCGACGCTGAACCCAGACACCGTGACCATCGATCTCGATGCGACGCGCGCCTTTCTGAAGACGGTAAAGGCCGCCCGCGCGAACGACGTTGGGGTCATCGGCTTCTGTTGGGGTGGCGCGCAGAGCTTCCGGTACGCCACCAACGCGCCCGAATTGAAGGCCTTCGTCGTCTGTTATGGCTCAGCGCCCAGCGCCGCGGATATGCCGAAGATTCGCGCCAAGGGGCTCGGGGTGTATGCCGAGAACGACGCGCGCATCGACGCGGGACTTCCGGATGCGGCCGCGGCGATGCGGACAGCCGGCAAGCCGTATCCGTATACGGTGTATCCGGGGGTCGGACACGGATTCTTCCGCACGCGCGAGAAACCGGAGGTTGCCGACAGCGCTTGGCGCGCGGTGATCGGTTTCTTCCGCGCGCAGCTCAAGAGCTAGCGCGGGGCCCCCCCCGCCGTTTCGTTAAGATAGGCGCGCGCGCGCGCCAGCGCCGCGTCACGTCCGGCGAGCACGTCCTCGACCCGTGCGTCTACCCGGTGTAGCGTGCTTTCGCCCACAACGCCGCGGCGACGAGCTGTCGATCGACACCGGCAGGTCGCTGGGCGGCAAGCAGCGCGGGGAACACGCCGAAAAACGCCAGCGTACGGAGTGACATGGCCCTAATCTATTTGTTGCTGTTTGCGTCGCCTCAACTGCTGCTCTACCTCTACTTGCGCGAGCGCCTGCCGCTGTCCGCGCGGCGGTGGCTCAACCTAGTCTTCATCCTCTTCAACATCCCCTGGGGCATCGTTGCCGTGCGGATGTTCACCGGCAGCCTGTGGGGAATCAGTCGCGTCCCCTACATCGCGCCCTTCATTGCCTGGCAGCTTCTCGGTTGGATTTTCTGTGGTCTGGTAGCCTTGTATATCCTCGCACGAGGCGTGCGTCGTGCGTCGTACGTCGTGCGTGAGCGGTTGACTGGAAACTCCGACGCACGACCCACGACGGACGACGCACGCATGTCGCGTCGCCAGTTCCTTGCCCGCGCAACATACGCCTATGCGGCCGCAGGACTCGGCGTGTCGGCCTACGGCATTTGGAGCGCCGAGCGACCCCCCGCGCTCACGCGCCGCACGTTGCTCTTTCCAGACTTGCCGCCGGGACTCGACGGGCTCCGCATCGCGCATCTCTCCGACGTGCATGCCGGCATTCACATGTCCGAAGAGAGAATGCGTGGGATCGTCGCGCAGACGAACGCGCTGGGCGCCGATCTGATCGTGCAGACGGGCGACATGATCGACATCTCCCAGTCGTACATCCCCGACTACGTGCGCGCGTTTCGGGACCTGCACGCACCGCTGGGCGTGGTCACCGTGCTCGGCAACCACGACCGCTACACCGGCGAGGACGCCGTCGTTCGAGGTGTGCGCGATGCGGGACAGGTGTTCGTGAAGAATGGCGCCCACGTGATCGAGCGGGGCGGCGCCGCCCTCGCGCTCATCGGGATCGACGACCCGCGTAACTGGCGTGCCGATGATCCCCAGGACGATGACCTCGAACACGCCTTGCGGCTCACGCCCCCCGCGAAACACGCGTTCCGCATCCTGCTCGCCCATCGCCCCGGGGCCTTCGATGGCGCCGCGCCACGCGGCATTCCCCTCACCCTCGCCGGCCACATTCACGGCGGCCAGTTCTACGTGCCCGTCGTGGGCTGGTCACCAGGCCGGCTGATCACGAAATACGTGATGGGGCACTTCACGCAGGGAAGCAGCCAGCTATACGTGAGCCGCGGGATCGGTGTCGTCGGTGTCCCGCTACGGGTGTTTGTCCCGCCTGAAATAGCGTTGTTCGAGTTACGACGGGCCTAAGAGCGCATAGACGGAGCGGGGCCCATCGTCTACGCGCTAATGGCCCGCCACGCAGCATCGATGACCAACCGCACGCCGGTGTCCCCCGGCTTCCAATCGCCGGCTACGACCTTCTCCAACGCATGACGAATCGTGGCCAACCAGACCCCTGCCCAGATCTCGACCGCCCCGGTTCGGACCGAGTTCTGAGCTTTGCCCTCAGCAACGATGCGCTCCAGCACGATACGAAACTCGCGCGCGGTCTTGCGGCTCTCGTCATCGAGCACGGCATCGAGCCGCTCTAACAACCCGAGCTTGACGACGGCCGTGTCGTGCTCGGCTCCCTCGAGCAATCCATGCGCGACCGCCGTGAGCTGGGCGCGCGCGGCTCTTGCATCGGGATTACGCACCGCCTCTTGTGCGACCTTGGTCGCCCACCGCTGCGCCGCGCGATATAGCTCGTTGACCAGTTGCTGCTTGCTCGCGAAATGCCGGTAAATGGTGCCTTCGGCGATCCCGGCCTTCTTGGCGATCTGCGCCGTGGTGGTGTCGTGGTAGCCGCGGGTCGTGAACAGCTCCAGCGCCGTACGAATCAGGCGCTGGCGCGTGAGCTCCGCGGCCCCGACATGTGGCGAAGGCTGTGAGGGGTGTAACACGGTGGCCGAATCTACTAGCTTTCCGCCGCTTCATCCCCAACTATCATCGGAGGCGTGGACTCGCGATGCGCATGCTCGTGCTCGGCGCTGGGCTGCAGGGTTCTGCCTGCGCGTTCGACCTGCTGCGGCACCCGGAAGTCGAGCGCGTCACCCTGGCTGACCTGCAGCCGCACCGTGCGCCCGCCTTCCTTAAGAAGAAGAGGGGCAAGCGGCTGGTCACTGCCCGCCTCGATGCAAAACGTGCCCCCGAGCTTCGCAAGGTGATGCGCGGGCACGACGCCGTGATGAATGCGTTGCCCTACTATTTCAATTACCCGGTCGCCAAGGCCGCCGTCGCCATGGGACTGCACTGTGCCGACCTGGGTGGCAATACCGAAATCGTCCAGAAACAGAAGACGCTGCATGCCGCCGCGCAGCGGAAGCATGTCTCGGTGATACCCGACTGTGGTCTCGCCCCCGGAATGGTCAACATCATCGCGGCCGAGGGCATTCGCCGCGTCGGCGAGGCCGAGAGCGTGAAGATCTTCGTGGGGGGGCTGCCGCAGAAACCGGAGCCGCCGCTCAATTATCAGATCGTCTATTCTCTCGAAGGCGCGCTCGACTACTACACGACGCCCTCGTGGGTGCTGCGCGAAGGCCGGCCGGAGCGCGTGGATGCCCTGTCGGAGGTCGAGGCCGTCGAATTCCCCAGCCCGGTGGGGACACTCGAGGCCTTCCATACCGGCGGCGGGATCTCGACGATGCCGTGGGCGTACCGCGGTCAGGTGCGCACCATGGAGTACAAGACGCTGCGATATCCGGGACACGTGGCGATCATGCGCCCGATTCGCGAGCTGGGGTTGTTATCGCTCGATCCGGTGACCGTGAAGGACGTGACGATCGTGCCGCGCGAGGCGTTCATCGCGACGGTGTCCCCGCAGCTGACCAAGCCCAATAGCCGCGATCTCGTCGCGCTGCGCGTTGAAGTGCAGGGGCGCAGCGGCCGGCGCGTCGCCTGGCAGCTGCTCGACTACTTTGACGAGGCCACAGGAATCAGCGCGATGATGCGGACGACCGGGTTTTCACTTGCGATCACCGGTGTGATGCAGGTGGATGGCCGGATCGAATCGCCTGGCGTCTACACGCCGGACGAGGCGGTGCCGTTCCAGGCGTATGTGGACGAGCTGAGCAAACGGGGCGTCGAGATCCGCGAAGTGACGGTCTAGAAACTCCACGTCGTCGCGAAGGTGACGAGCGTCCCTTCCGTGCCCTTTCCCAGGAAAAACGTCAGCAAGGTATTCCGCATGACTGCGGCGCCGACGCCGCCGCCCCAGGCCTTGTGCAGGCCCTCGCTCGTGAGTCGCACCGTTTCGCCGGGTCCGAACACGCGTCCCGCATCGTAGAACGCGAACAGCTTCACCTCGAGCAGGCGCGGCGCCCACAGCAACCCGTACCGGGCCTCGACGCCTCCGACCAGCTTGCCGGGTCCCACAAAGCGCGCGTCGTAATAGCCGCGCAGCGAGCGGTATCCACCCACGGCGACGACCGGGCCCTCACTCGTTTCCATCGTGAGCTGCGCCGAGATCGGCGGCGAACCGGTCATCCGTTCGCCCGCGACGCGCGCGGCGAGGATCAGGCGTTCGAAAGGGTGAAGGTAGGCCCGGATCGCTGCGGTCGTGCGCGTGTACCCACGCCCCTTCCCGACGAGTGCCTCCGCGAGGATGCCGCGGTGCGGGTCCGCCTCGAGATCACGAGTATCGAACACGATGCCGGCGCGCCCGACGGCATCATTGAACGGGCCCACACTGTCTCGCTGATACAGCGTCACTCCCGGGAGCGCGCGAAAATCGGTGTGATCGAATGTGGCGCCGCCGAGCACGCGCAGCGGGCCGATCACTCGGCGCTGGACGGTGAGTCGCGCGCCGTGCGTCCGCCGGCTCACCCGATAGAAGTATGACCGACCGATGGTGCTGTCGCGGTCGTACGTGGTGTTGTTGCCTTGACCGTAGTAGCCCAGGCGGTTGGCGCGCGTCAGACTGAGCGTCAGACCCAGGCGCCAACCGTCCCAATACGCGGGCGCCTGCGCATCGAGCACGAACGCGTAGCTGCCCTTGGTGCTGGCGCCCACATCGAGGGCGACTCGCCCGAAATTCGGCTCCGGCCGTTCGGCGAAGCCAATGGGACTCGACCAGTCATAGTGCCCGGCGGCCCAGAATCCGTCGATCGAGCTGTAGGACACGTATGGGTACAAGTGATCGACCCACTCGTGCTCTTGTTTGGCCGCGGTCTGCGCCGCGAGCGGAGTCGCCAGCGCGACGAGGAGGAGAATTAGGCGCGGGTAAATAGGTAGGCCGTGTCGCGAATCTTGGCGTCCGTGCCGTCGTGGACTGCGAAGTGGTTGGGATAGAGCGACGCGGCCCCGAATTCTCCGCGCTTGGTGACGGCGTAGAACACCAGGTCGAACTTCGGTTTACCCTGCGCGTCGAGGAGCCGGGCTTCCGTTTCGGCAACGACGCGCTTGAGCGTCTCGAGACACGCGTCGGTCGGCTTCATGCCGCGCCGCAGGTGCTCGACGGTCAGAAACCCGCCGCACACTTTGATGTTGGCCTCGCCGAGTCCGGTGGATCCCGCGGCCCCGACATCGTTGTCGCAATACTGCCCCGCACCGATGATCGGTGAATCACCGACGCGGCCCGGAATCTTCCAGGACAGTCCGCTCGTGGTCGTGACCGAAGACAGGTCTCCCTGCGGCGTCACCGCGTCGCAGTTGATGGTCCCGGTTTTCGTGACGATCAGATGATCGGAATCGGGCACGTCGAGGTAGTTATCGGTCGGGCTCAGGTTGGCGCGCCAGCGCAGCCACGCTTCGCGCGAGTGTTCGGTCAGCAGATCTTCTTCCTTGAAGCCGAACGAGAGCGCGAATCGCTTGGCGCCCTCGCCAACCAGGAAGATGTGGCTCGTGTACTTGAGGATGAGCTTCGCGACCTCGGATGGGGTCTTGATGTTCTCGAGTGCACCGACCGCGCCGGCGCGCTTGGTGGGTCCGTGCATGCACGACGCGTCGAGCTGTACCACGCCTTCGGCATTTGGCAGACCGCCATAGCCGACCGAGTCGTCGTTGGGATCGAGCTCCTGGATCTTCACTCCCTCGACGACGGCGTCGAGTGTGTCGGCGCCCTGGAGCAGCATGTCGAAGGCTTTTTGCACAGCGCGCAGGCCATTGGCGCTCGCGATCGCCACCGGCTTCGCCGCCCAGCGCGATTGGGGGGGCAGCGGCCCTGGCGGCCGCATCGGATGGGGAATGTCCAGCACCGTACGCGCGGCCATGCCCCCGGCGACAGAGCCCAGGAACCCGCGACGCGACCAGAATTCAGGCATGCACGGTTTTACCCACTCGTCTAGCGACTGTCAACTTGCTATCGTTTGCACCCCGTGGACATTTCGCTCGTGGTGCCCGCGTACAACGAGCGGGAAAATCTCGCGCCGCTGCTCGCGGAGATCGCAGCCGCCCTCGCCGGCCGGAGTTACGAGGTCATCGTGGTGGACGACGGCTCGAGCGACGGGTCGGTGGCGGCGCTCAAGGCCCTGCGACAACGCTATCCCCAGCTGCGCGTCCTCGCCTTCGAACGCAATGCCGGCCAGACCGCGGCGTTCGCGGCCGGCTTTCGGGCGGCGCGCGCGCCGATCGTCGTCACGTTGGATGCCGATCTGCAAAACGACCCTGCCGATATTCTCACACTCGTGGATACCTTGCAGCGCACTGGAGCCACCGCCGTTGCCGGCTACCGCGCCACCCGGCGTGACACGCCGTGGAAGCGCCTGCAGAGCCGGATCGCCAATGGCGTGCGGAACCGGTTGAACGGCGAGGTGATTCGGGATACCGGGTGCTCGCTCAAAGCCTTTCGCACCGATGCGGTGAACGCCTTGCCACTGTTCACCGGAATGCATCGTTTTCTACCGACGTTGATCAAAATGCAGGGTGGCACCGTGACCGAGGTACCGGTCGGCCATCGGCAGCGGCAACACGGCGTGACCAAGTACGGCATGTGGAATCGCGTGTGGCGGTCACTGGTGGACGCCTTTGCCGTGCGCTGGATGCAGCGCCGCGCCCTGCGTTACCGCGTCAAGGAGGAGGTCTAATGGCGGATGCCTCGCACGAGCAATGGCTCGCGCAGATCGATGCCGAACTGGATGGCGAGCTGTCACTGGTCGAGCGCGCCGCGCTCGCCAAGCATCTGGCGACGTGCGGGCACTGCGCCGGTGCCCGCGCGAGCCACCTCGAGGTGCGCGTCGCGTTGGCGCGGTCGGCGGGCAATCCGCATGCGTTCGTCGTGCCCCGTCCCGCGATCCGCGCCGGTACGCTCGCCCTCTGGGTCGTGATCGCGCTGGGCGCGGGTGTCGTCGGAGGGTGGGTCGCCCACCGCCAGTGGGGTGGGCCGGGCAGCGGTGCCACGCTCGAGGAATCGCGTGGGACTATCGTCGTTCACTAGTATTCTCGTGGCGCTGACCGCTGTCCAAGCACCGGGCACACGGCTCACCTATCGCATCCGCGTCATTGAGCCTGCGTCGGTCGCGCCGCGCATTCTCGCGAGTGGCGCCGTCAGCGGTCCGCTGGACAGCGACATGCGACTCACACTCCGAACCGACACCGCCGAAGTCGAGGCGCTCTTTCAAGTGACGCCGCTCGGCGATACGGTGACGCTCGCCGGCGAATTCTTCGCGCGCCGCCAGGTGGGACGCTCACGGCGAGGATTGCCGCTGTGGGAGGAAGACACCTACCGGCGCCTCGTTCGATTGGCGTGGAGCGACACGGTGCGGATCTACCCGTTCGGCGCCGGCAAGCGGGGACAAGATGCGAAGGGTCTGCGCGTGGAGCTGGTTCTCGAGCGGGAGTTCGCGGGTGGCGAAGCCCGTCCCGCGGAAGCTTTCGAGCTCGGCGATTCCACGCGCGACTTCCGGCTCGAGGCGGTCGTCCGGCCCAGACGAGCGCGGGTCATTCTCAACATGGTGCGCGGAGACACGGTCAGCGCGCCACGGCCGATGGATATGGTGCCGGACGAGCCGCCGCGCCTCGTGCAGCTCGTGCTCCGGGGGCGCGCGACCACGCTGGTGCTGAGTCTCACGCGACCCGATCCGGCGCGCTCGGCACGTGAGCGCGCGCTCGCGCTCGACGCCGACGTCGTCTGCCTCCGTGTCGCCCGTCCCGCTGACACGGAGCCGCTCGGCACGATCTGCGGACGGCTCAATAACGTCGGGCGACAGCTCGCGCTGCCCACGGGCGACACGCTGACCGCCACGTTTGTCTGGCCAGGTTGGCGCTGAATGGGGAGGGCGGGGGGAGCTCCGCGCCGCAAGCGCCTCGATCCGGCGATCTTCCACCTTCCCGTCGAGAAAATGCGGGAGGGCTATTACTCCGACAAATACTTCGTGCGCGCGCGCGATCTCTTACGCAAAGACAAACACCGCCCGCGGGTGACGATGCAGGTGTTCGGCAAGGGGCACGCCTACCTGGGCGGCATCGATGAAGCGATTGCGATTCTGAAGCTCTGCGCCGAGAGCTGGGATGAGCTGGTCGTGCACGCGCTCTATGACGGAGAGGAAATCCAGCCGTGGGAGACGATCCTGCTCATCGAGGGGCCGTACGACGCCTTCGCGGTGCTCGAGACGCTCTACCTCGGCGTGCTGGCGCGACGCACGCGCGTCGGTACCAACACGCGGCTGGTCGTCGAAGCGGCGAAGCCGAAAGAAGTGATGTTCTTTCCGGCCCGCCACGATCACTGGCTGGTCCAAACGGGCGACGGCTACGCCGCCCACATCGCCGGCGCGATCGGCGTCTCCACCGATGCGCAGGCGTCGTGGTGGGGCTCCGAAGGCATCGGCACGGTGCCGCACGCGCTGATCGCCGCGTATCACGGCGACACCGTTCTCGCGTCTCGGAAGTTCGCCGACCAGAGCGATCCGTCGACTCGTCTGATCACACTCGTGGACTTTGACAACGACTGTGTCGGCACCTCGCTCGCGGCGGCGCGGGCACTCGGCAACCGACTGTACGGCGTCCGCCTCGACACCTCCGAAACCCTCGTCGACAAATCGGTCATTCCACAGATGGGGACGTTCAAGCCGACCGGCGTGAGTCCGCAGCTCGTCTGGAACGTTCAGATCCGGCTATTCGAGGAGCAGGGCGTGCCGGTCGACGCCTACGGCGTGGGCTCGAGCCTGTTCCAGGGTCGGTTCGATTTCACGGCCGATGTCGTGATGCTCGAGGGAAAGCCGTGCGCCAAGGTCGGGCGATCGTATCGGCCTAATCCGAGGTTGGAACGGGTAGAGTAGGGGCGCAGCATGCTGCGCCCCTACCTCTCAGAACGCCATGTTCAGTCGCAAACCCAGCTGGTGCTGACCCGGTATGTAAACCGGGGTAACTGACAACCTCGCCTCCGCGCGCGCGCGGTGGTTTTGGACATTGTGACGTAGGCGCGCGATGTCGTAAATGGCAGAGAAAGCGCTCAAGCCACTTCCGGTCGCGAACGCGAGCCACGCTACCTCGTACGCGGCATCTCCCTTCGAGCAATTCCACCCACAGATGGCAAACGCAGTGCCGAGTGAGAGCAGCGTCGCTCCGGCGCGCAGCCCGACGCCTCTCAGCCCGCGGCCACCCATGCCCGCGGCGCCGTAACCGAAGGATGGTCCGAACGTCAGCCCGCCGGCCACCAGCAGCGCCGCTCCCGTACGATCAGGTCCTCGCGACGACCAGGCGTCCGAGGCCTGCCGGATCCACAGCACGCTGCCCACCGCCACCGGAATCGCGGTTGCCCAGAGGGACCAACGAAACGCCGCCCGCTCCGAGACCAGCGTGGGCTCCTGCGCCAGAGCCGGTGTCGCGACGAACAGCGCGAGCAATGCGAGCCGCATGGGAACTCCCCGATCGAGTTGCGCAGAGCATCGATCCGGGCCGTCAAGCCCGCGTCAAGCTCGAACGGGTCGAGTAGGGGCGCAGCATGCTGCGCCCCTACATCTTGCGTACGCCCAGGTGTCTGCATAATTTTCCGCTCAAATGAATAATCATGCATCTATCCCGGTCGGCGTGCTGGGGGCGTCCGGCTATGTCGGTCAGGAGCTGTTGCGCCTGTTGCACGGCCATCCGGACGCCACGGTCGCGTTTGCGACCGCCGAGTCGGCGGCCGGCGAGTGGGTCGATGGGCACCAGCTGATCAAGGCGGATGACGCGCCGTGGCAGCAGGCGGAGATCATTCTGTCCGCTCTGCCCCACGGCGTCTCGGCCCGCTACGTCCACGAGGCACGCGCGGGCGGGAAGCGCGCGGTCGATCTGTCGGCCGACTTCCGGCTGTCGCCCGATGCCGTGTACGGTCTCACCGAATTCACGCGTCCCCGGCTTGCCGATGCCGAGCTGGTGGCCAATCCGGGGTGCTACCCGACGGCCGCACTGCTCGCCCTGATCCCGCTCGCGCAGCTCGGGCTGATCGATCCGTCGCGTGAAGTCATCATCGACGCGGCGTCTGGCGTCACCGGCGCCGGCCGCAATCCGAAACGCGAATTGCTGTTCGGGGAAGTTGCCGAAGACTTTCGCGCCTACGCGATCGGCAACACGCACCGCCATCTCGCCGAGCTGAAGCAGTCGCTGTCACGCGAGGGCGGGTTTACCGGCGACCTCGTCTTCACGCCGCATCTCTTGCCGGTGAAGCGCGGCATCCTCGAAACGATTCACGTGCCGCTGACCCGCGTGCTCGATCAGGCCACCGCGGAAGGCCTCTACAGCGCAACCTACGACGCCGAGCCGTGCGTGCAGGTGATGCATGGCGCGCTGCCGTCGCTCAAGGACGTCGTCTATCGCAACCGCGTCGCGATTGGCGTCGCGGAGGTCGTCGACGTGCGCCGGCCGCGGCTGACGGTGATCGCGGCGATCGACAACCTCGTGAAGGGGGCGGCGGGGCAGGCGATTCAGAACATGAATGTGATGCTCGGGCTTCCAGAAACGGCAGGACTGGCATGCTGATTCACATCCTAAAGCCCACCCTTCAAGGTGTGAACCACCTGTGCTAACGCGAGTCGTCAAGATCGGCGGCAACGAGCTCGATCGTCCTGACTGGGTGGCCGCTTGCGCCCGGGCTCTGGTAAAGCTCGGCCCGTCGGTCGTCGTCCACGGCGGTGGGCAGGCCGTCAGCGCCTGGTCGCGCCGGCTGGGCCTCCCGGTCGAGCAGCGGGACGGCGTGCGCGTGACTACGCCGGAAATCGCGCAGCTCGTCGAGATGGTACTGGGGGGGCCGATGAATCGGCTCCTCGTGAGTGCGCTCCGCGCCGCTGGGCTCGATGCCCTTGGACTGTCCGGCGTAGACGGTGGCCTGCTGACAGCGCAGCCGCTTCAGAACGGAACGGCACTGGGCGAGGTGGGCGAAATCGTGAACGTGCGGGCGTCTCTCTTGCACAGCCTGTTGCTGGCCGGACTGACGCCGGTGGTGGCACCCGTCGCGCCGTCGGTCACCGCCCCGGTCCGGCCTCTCAACATCAACGCGGACCAGGCCGCCGCCGCCATTGCCGCGGCGCTCGAAGCACAGGAGCTCCTGTTCGTGTCCGACGTCCCGGGCGTGACGATCGAAGGGGTCACGCAACCCACTCTTGCGGCTGCCGAAATCGAGACAATGATTGAAGGAGGCGTCGCGACGGGCGGCATGGCCGCCAAACTGCGCGCCGCCGCGCAAGCCTTGCGGGCGGGTGTTCGGGCCGTACGGATTGGCGATCTCGACATGTTCGAGCATGCCACCGCCGGCACCCGCCTGCTCGCGGTCCCACCCGCTTCGGCCGTCCAACCCGCGTGACACTGCCGCTGACCTCGTCGGACGCCACGGGACTCCTCGGCGTCTACGCGCGCGTTGGCCCGCTGTTCGTTGCGGGCGAAGGGTCGGACCTCATCGCCGAGGACGGCACGCGCTATCTCGATTTCGTCGCGGGTATCGCGGTCAACGCCCTCGGCTACAACAGCCCCGTGATTCGGGACGCCGTGCTGCACGCGCTCGACTCAGGACTCATCCACGTCTCGAATCTCTATCGCACCGAGCCGGGTGAACGGCTTGCCGCGGAGCTGACGAAATCGTTCGCCGGTCAGGCATTCTTCTGTAATTCGGGCGCCGAGGCAAACGAGGGCGCCTTCAAGTTCGCCCGCAAGTGGTCGAAGAAGACCGACATCGTCGCGTTCAGCGGCTCGTTTCACGGGCGCTTGTTCGCGTCGCTCGCGGCGACCGATCGACCTGATTATCGGCGCCCATTCGAGCCGCTCCTGGCCGGCGTGCAGATCATCCCGCTGGGCGATCGCGACGCGGCACAGCGCGCCATCACCGCCGAGCGCACGGCGGCCGTCATCATCGAGCCCGTGCAGGGCGAAGGCGGCGTGCGTCCCGTCGCGGCCGAATTTCTGGCGTTCCTGCGCGAACGCTGCGATGCGTGCGGCGGCGCGCTGATCTTCGACGAAGTGCAATGTGGTCTTGGGCGCACAGGGACCTTGTTTGCTGCGGAACAAGCGGGGGTGACGCCCGACATGTACACGCTGGCGAAGCCGCTGGGCGGCGGACTGCCGATGGGCGCGATCCTCGTAAGTGACGCGATCGCGGCGGCACTTGCCCCCGGCGACCACGCCACCACGTTCGGGGGCGGGCCGTTCGTCGCCACGGTCGCGCTCGAGGTCGTGCGCACGATCGCCGAGCCGGAATTCCTTGCCGCGGTTCGCGCCAAGGGCGAATGGTTGGGCGCGCGGCTCCGCGCGCTTGCCACGCGCACCACGCGCGTGAAGGAAGCGAGAGGCCGCGGGCTGATGTGGGGCCTCGAGCTCACGGAAGCCGGTGCGCCGTTCGTCGCCGCGGCCCGGGAGCGTCATCTGCTCGTCCTCACGGCGGGCCCGAACGTCATTCGCATCGTCCCGCCGCTCACGATCACGCGTGAGGAGTTGGAGCGGGGCGCCACGATTCTCGAAGCGGTGCTTGCGTGACCAGCTTGTCCGTCGGGACCGCGACGAAGCTTCGCCCGGCCACGCTCGCCGATGTGGCGCCGATGGAAGTGCTGATGGCGCCGTTCGTGGCGACGGGGGATCTGCTGCCGCGCTCGAACTACGATCTGTGCCGCCACATCAAGGAATACGTCGTCGCCGAAGCGCCTGACGGCGGCCTGGTGGGCACCGGCAGCCTCAAGGTCTACAGCACCGGGCTCGCGGAAATCGCGGGACTCGCCGTGCGGGACGACCAGCAGGGACGCGGCGTCGGCAAGGCGCTCGTGGAAGCGCTGCTGGTGGACGCACGCGCGCTCGGCTTGAATGAGGTTTTTGGGCTGACGCGCAAACCCCTGTTCTTCATGCGACTTGGCTTTCGCGTCGCAGAAAAGGAGCAGTTTCCGCTGAAAGTCTGGGCCGACTGCGCGCGCTGCCCGCGCCAGCATGCCTGCGACGAGGTGGCCGTCGCGCTCACGCTGTAAGGTTGCTGCTCGGTTGACACCCCCTGCGTCTCCCGGAGAGATTCCCGGTTGCCGCCCCTTCCTGAGGAGTGCATTGGATGGCCGTAGCATCCCCTCGCGTCATTTTCTGGGACGTAGACACGCAGTATGACTTCATGAAGGCAGACGGCAGGCTGTACGTGCCGGACGCCGAGCAGCTCATTCCCAATCTCAAGAAGCTCACCGACTACGCGCACGGCCATGGTATCCGTATCGTGGCCAGCGCCGACGATCACGTGCCCGAGCACGCCGAGATCTCCGCCAACCCCGATTGGAAGACGACCTTCCCGCCTCATTGCCTGCGCGGGACGCCGGGCCAGCGGAAGATTCCCGAGACCACCTTGCGAGATCCCCTCGTGATCGAGCCAGCGCCGCAGGACAGCGCGGCGCTTGTGACGAAGGTCCGGAACCATCGCGGCGACATCCTTTTTCACAAGCACCGGTTCGATGTCTTCTCCAATCCCAACGTGCTCTCCGTCCTCGACGTCCTCAGCCCGCACGACATCGTGCTCTACGGTGTCGCGCTCGATGTCTGCGATAAGTACGCCATTGAAGGCCTGCTCCAACACCGGCCCCACGTCCGGCTCTTCGCCGTCGTGGACGCCATGAAGCCGATCGACCGCGACGTTGCCGAGCACCTGCTGAAGGAATGGGGCGAGGAAGGGGTTCGGCTGGTGAAAACGAGCGAGGTGGTGGTAGGCGGGCTCGTCGAAGAGCTCGAACGAGCCAGCGCGTGACATCCACCGCATCTGTTCCGACCCACGCGGTGGCCGTCCCGACATTCGGCAAGTTCTTCCTCCCTGGACCCACCGACGTCCATCCCGAAGTCCTCGAGGCGATGATCCGCCCGATGGTCGGACATCGCTCGTCGGCAATGGAAAAACTGCTCCAGGGCGTCGCGCCGAAACTCGCCGCGGTATGTCGCACGGCGCGGCCGGTGTTCATCGGCACTACGTCGGCGACGGGATTCATGGAGATGGCCGTGCGCAACGGCGTACGCCGCCGGGCGCTGTCGCTGGTCAACGGGGCCTTCAGTGAGCGGTTCGCGGGAATCGTCGGCGCGTGCGGCAAGGAGTGCATCCGGCTCGACGTGCCGCTCGGCCAGGCGATCGAGCCGGACATGCTGCGCGATGCGCTGAAACGCACGCCCGTCGACGCCGTGACGTGCGTCCACTCCGAGACATCGACCGGCGTGCTGCAGGACGTCGCCGGCTACGCCGAGGTCGTCAAGGAATTCGATGAGGTCCTCCTGCTGGTTGACGCGGTCACCTCGATGTGCGGCTCACCGGTGGAAACGGACGCCTGGAAGCTCGATTTCGTCTTCACCGGCTCGCAGAAGGCGCTGGCGCTGCCGCCGGGCCTGGCGCTCGGTGTGGCGTCAGAGCGGCTCGTCAATCGTGCCAGGACGCTCGAGGATCGCGGCGCGTATTTCGACGTCATCGGCTTCCTCAATGCGACGACGAAGTTTCAGCCGACCAACACGCCGGCCGTCTCGTTGCTCTACGCGCTCGACGTGCAGCTCGCGCGCATCGAGCGCGAAGGCGGCATCGACGCGCGTTGGAAACGGCATGACGCCATGCGCCGGCGCGTCGAAGCGTGGGCGGCTGAGCATGGCGTGAGCTTCCTGCCGCGCGACGGCCGGCACAGCTGGACAGTGTCCTGCCTGCGGCTCCCCGAGGGGAAGCACTCCAAGGACGTGGTCGGCGCCTTGAAGCAGCAGGGATGGACCATCGGTGCCGGGTACGGCGCGCTCAAGGATTCGACGATCCGCATCGGTCATATGGGAGATCACACGGTCGCAGCGGTGGATGAGCTGCTGCCGCTGATTGGCCGGGCGCTGGAATGACGTGGCGCGTGGTCGTGGCCGACCGCGTCGCCGATAGCGGCCTCGAGCTCCTTTCCAAGACGCCCGACATCGAGGTCGTCGATGTCGCGGGGAAGCCGGCGGAGCTGGATACGGCCATCGCCGGCGCGCATGCCCTCATTGTCCGCAGCGAAACGCGCGTGACGGCCAGTTTGATGGCGCGCGCGCCCCATTTGCGCATCGTGGCGCGCGCCGGCACGGGCGTAGACACGATCGACGTGCACGCCGCCACGCGCCGCGGGATTGCGGTCATGAATACCCCGGGCGCCAATACCGTCAGCGCGGGCGAGCATGCGATGGGCCTGCTGTTGGCGCTCGTCCGGCGCATTTCCGACGCGGCGGCGGCACTGCGGCGCGGAGAGTGGGATCGCAAGCGATTCGAAGGCACGGAGCTCCGCGGCAAGACGATGGGCGTCGTGGGGCTGGGCCGGATCGGCGGGCACGTCGCCCAGCTCGCGCGCGCCTTCGGCATGCAGGTCGTGGGGCACGATCCATATCTGCTCCCCGAGCGGGCGAGCGAGCTGCACGTTCGCCTCTTGCCGCTCGACCAGCTGCTGCGCACGGCGGACGTGGTCACGCTGCACGTCGCGCTGACGGACCAGACGCATCATCTCATCGATGCCAATCGCCTGAAGCTGATGAAACCGACCGCGGTGCTGATCAACACCGCGCGCGGTGAGCTGGTCGATGAACTCGCACTCGCCGACGCCATCAAGGAGAAACGGATCGGGGGGGCGGCGATCGATGTGTTCGCCGTCGAGCCCCTGCCAGCCGATTCCCCACTGCGCACGTTGGACCGCGTGATCCTGACCCCGCATCTCGCCGCGTCCACCGCCGAGGCGCAGGAACGCGTCGCGATGGAGATCTGCACCGCCGTCCGCGAGGCGCTCGTTGCCGGCGATCTGTCGTTTGCGATCAACGTGCCCGGCATGGGCGGTGATTTGCTCCGGCGGCTCGCGCCGCTGCTCGATCTGGCACGGCGGTTGGGCCGGCTGGCGCTCGCGCTCGCCGATGGTCCGGTGAAAGCGGTCGAAGTCGCCTACGGCGGCAAGGAGGAAGCGGCGCAGCGTCCCGTGCTAGTGTCTGCGCTGGAGGGATTGCTCGCGGCCATGAATGCTGGGCCCGTGAGCCTGGTGAACGCGCAGGTGCTCGCCGACGAAAAGGGCATCCAGCTCGGCACGCGCACCGGCGCACCGGAGGCCGGATTCGAAACGTCGATCGGCGTCAAAGTCGACACGGCGCGCGGTCGCGTGCGCGTGACCGGCGCGCTGATCGGCGGCAGCCACGGCCGCGTGATCCGCATCGACGACTTCCACGTCGACGTCGTGCCCGACGGCTGGATGCTGGTGATCCGCAACCGCGACGTACCGGGCGTGATCGGGCGCGTCGGATCGGCGCTCGGGAGCGCGGGCATCAATATCGCGAGCTATCACCAGGCTCGACGCTCCCTCCCGAGCGCGAGCGGGGGGCCAAATGACGCGCTCGCCGCCATCAACGTCGATCAAGCGTTGACCAATGGCGTGCTCGACAAGCTGCAGGGACTGCCCGACGTGCTCGACGTCCGGTTGGCGAATTTCGGAGATTAGGCGCCCTTTCCCCGAGCAGCCGTGCGTCAGCTAACTCTCGCAGTCATTGCCGCGCTCCTGGGATGCCGTCCTCGAGCCGGCCAATCGAGTCAGGACCCAACCCTGTTCCGGGTGGTACCCGGCCAGCAATTCGGCGCCGTCGCTCCCACGACCAGTCACGCGGACCTCGTACGAGTGTTCGGGGCAGGCAACGTCCACCAGTCTCGGGTGCAGTGCGCCGAGGGTTCGTGCGACGAACCAGGCACCACCGTCGTGGTTCCAGGGTGCCCCGATACGCTTGAAGTGTTCTGGGAGGACACGGTTGCCCTGAGCCGGCCATCAGTCGTCACAGCCGCCGTCAGCTTCGGGCAGTACGGTGACTCCGTGCGCGGGTGTTGGAGGACGGAGCAGGGACTTGGCATCGGGACCACGCTGCAGGAGCTGGAAGGCTTCAATGCCGCACCCTTCCAGGTCGCGCCCCTGGGCGAGTGGGATTACGCGGGTTATGTCGGGCCGTGGCTTGGCGGCCGTCTCGCCAACCTCCTCGACGCGGCGTCCGGTCCGCGGATCGGACTCCGCGTAGACTTCATCACGAATCGAGACCTGACCCGGGTGCAGTACGACAGTCTCTCGGGGCGAAACCGAGACTCCCTGCGTTCCGACGAGCCGCTCCTCCGGCGCCTGAATCCCAGAGTCGTGGAGTTCTTCATGAGCTTTGGGGCTCCGGAGCAGCGGCCCGCCGCTGATACGATGCCATCGGCTCAGCTCGTGACGATCAGCGGCCCAACACTCATCCTCGCTGTCCCGCGCCCCGCTCCGGACCAGTCAGAAGAAGCGTCGGAAGCCGGCGATGATATGGGACACTACTTCGCACGCGCCGCCGAATTCCTCGAGCCACGAGGTGTCCGCTCACTCGGCATCACCACGGACACGCTGCGCCTTAGACAGGAGGGCAAAGATTCCATCGCGACCGTCGTCCTGAACCGGCCCCGCTACTTCTTTGTCGTTCCGGGCAAGCCGCCGCGCTCGTTGAGTGAGTTTACGACCGATGACGAGCTGATCGCGATGGCGGCGGACTACTTCTGGGGCGGCGTGGTGCCGCGGTGAATCCCACCGATTGGGAGCTCTCATCATGGCCAACCTTTGGGCCGATGCGATGCTGTTGAGCCACATCCACGAGTATTTGGAGCGAAGCAAATGAAAGTCTTCGTTGGTCTGCTCGCGCTGTTCGTATCTGTGCCATCCGCCACGGTGGCGCAGGTGCCGGACAACGTCAACGAGATGATGCGCCGCATCTTCGCATCCGCGGACTTCGCGCCGCAGCGCTTCGGACCGGCGCGGTGGATCGAAAACGGTACCGCCTATACGACCGTGGAGAAATCAGCGGCCGACTCGGATGCGTCCGATATCGTGCGCTACGAGACCGCCACGGGCAACCGCAGCATCTACGTCTCCGCGCGACAGCTAGTGCCCTCCGGTACGAGCGGCGCGCTCGACATCGACGACTACGGATGGTCGGCCGACGGCAACCTGTTGCTCCTGTTCACCAACACCCAGCGGGTGTGGCGGCAGAACACGCGGGGCGACTACTGGGTGCTCAACCGGAAGACCGGCGCGTTGAAGAAGCTCGGCGGACCGAACGCGCCGCCGTCGTCGCTCATGTATGCCAAGTTTTCGCCCGCCGGCGATCGTGTGGCCTACGTGCGACAAGGGAACCTATATGTGGAGCGACTTTCGGACGGCGCCATCACGGCCCTGACGACCGATGCGGATTCGCTCCACGTGAACGGCATGACCGATTGGGTTTACGAGGAGGAATTCGACCTCCGCGACGCCTTCCGCTGGTCACCCGACGGCTCGACGGTCGCCTACTGGCGGTTCGACATGACGGGCCTCGGCACCTATTTCCTCGTCAACGACACCGACTCGCTCTATCCGAAAATCACGCCGATTCAGTATCCCAAGGCGGGAACCACGAACTCGGCGGTGCGCGCCGGCGTCGTGAGCGCGGAGGGCGGCCCCACGACCTGGCTCCAGATCCCGGACGATCCCCGCGAGAGCTATCTGCCGCGCATGGAATGGGCGGGACCGAACGAGTTGATCCTCCAGCGCATGAACCGGCTCCAGAACACCGACCGCGTCATGTTGGCGGACGCGGCGACGGGAGCGACCCGGACGGTCCTGACCGAGCGCGACACTGCCTGGGTCGACGTGGTCGACGAAATCCAGTGGCTCGCGAAGGGAACCGAATTCCTGTGGACGAGTGAACGCGACGGCTGGAGGCACGTGTATCGGGTCAGCCGCGACGGGAAGCGCGTCACGAACGTCACGCCCGGCAACTTCGACGTTGTTGCCGTAGCAGCCGTGGACGAGCCTGGCGGGTGGCTCTACTACATCGCGTCTCCCGACAACGCGACCCAACGGTATCTCTATCGCACTCGGCTCGACGGAAAACAGTCCGCCGTGCGCGTGTCGCCGGCCAACGCGCCGGGGACGCACTCCTACCGAATCTCTCCGGACGCGCACTGGGCCTTTCACACCTACTCGCACTTCGACAGCCCGTCGGTGATCGAGTTGGTGCAGCTGCCGTCACACCGTGTCGTGCGGACACTCGTCGACAATGCCAAACAGCGCGCGGCGGTGGCGCCGCTCATCGCTGGTCACGGTGAGTTCTTCAAGGTGGCTGTGTCTGACGGAATCTCGCTCGATGGCTGGATGATCAAGCCCGCAACCTTCGATTCGACCAAAGTCTATCCGTTGCTGATGTATGTCTACGGCGAGCCGGCGGGTCAGACTGCCCAGGACTCCTGGGGCGGCGGTCATCTGTGGGAGCACATGATCGCGGATCAGGGCTACGTGGTGGCCACGGTGGACAATCGCGGCACGCCGTCACCGCGCGGTCGCGCGTGGCGAAAGGTGGTCTACGGGGCGATCGGGATCTTGTCGAGCCGGGAGCAAGCGGACGTGGTGCGGGCCCTCACCGGGTCGCGTCGCTATCTCGACCCGACGCGTGTCGCGATCTGGGGCTGGAGCGGCGGCGGATCGAGCACGCTGCAGGCGATGTTTCGGTACCCGGACGTCTACCAGGTCGGCATGTCCGTGGCGCCGGTGCCGGACGAGCGCCTCTACGACACGATTTATCAAGAGCGCTACATGGGACTCCTGGCCAGCCCGGCGGACAGCGCGCGCTACCAGCGTGCCTCTCCGATCAATCAGGCCGAGGGGCTCAAGGGACGCCTGTTGGTGGTGCATGGCTCCGGCGACGACAACGTGCATTACCAGGGCACGGAACGCCTGGTGAACCGCCTGGTCGCGCTCGGCAAGCCCTTCGATTTCATGGCGTACCCCAATCGCTCGCATTGCATCTGCGAGGGTCGGGGAACGACGCTCCACATCTACTCGCTGCTCACCCGGTACCTGCTGGAGCATCTGCCCGCCGGCCCGCGAATGCCGCTGACCCAGTAACATGCTCATCGCAGTCACGCGTGCCGTCAGTCCCACGCTCGCCGAGTGCGAGCTGACTCACCTGCCACGCGATCCGATCGACGTCGCCAAAGCTGTGGCGGAGCACGCGGTGTACGAAGAGACGTTGCGGTTGTGCGGAGCGACGATTGTGCACGCGCCGGCGGAGCCGGCCTTGCCGGACGCCGTGTTTGTAGAAGATGCGGCGCTCGTGTTCGCTGAGACGGCGGTGATGACGAGGCCCGGGGCTCCGGTGCGCCGGCGCGAAGTCGAGTCCATGGCCAAGGTCTTGAGCGCGTACCGACCACTGTTTGCCATTCAGCCACCCGGCACGCTCGATGGCGGGGATGTGATGGCCGTGGGACGAAAGGTT
>WNFX01001629.1_pt1 | contig 23057 bp, 18 predicted proteins | sample 5400111 | NCBI WGS metagenome assembly WNFX01 (sample SAMN13153363, study PRJNA577476) | soil metagenome | isolation source: 40 cm soil or saprolite under grassland replicate 1 | place: USA:California | collected 2016-06-15 | reverse complement strand
CCCTGGAGCCAAGTTGACAATCTTCGCAGATGCTGTAGGCGGCTCAGGTTCAGATAGCTTTGATGTATTGATATATGGATGCGAAGAAGACTAACCCTTATTCAGGTTATAGAGTCGCACTCAATGACACGACAAGTAAGGATTCACAACGTTCCGGTTCTAAGAAAAATGCAGCTGAGATTGTTTGCTAGTCGAAAGCGGTGAATTTAAGTCTCCTTAAAAGGGACTCTGATGGTTGCATCTATCAATAGCTATTTGGCAAACTTAATTAAACATTACCCCAGCAAGTACGTAGTTTCAAACCAAGGTATTTTTTTTCGTAAACTGGTTTTCCTAACATATGCTTTTATTTATAAAATAGTCTTATATACTTCAATGCTAAAAGGCTAAGTCTAATATACTTCAATGCCAAAGCCCCTCTACGATTCTAAAGCCAACGTAAGAACAGCTAGATCTTGTGAAGATAATTGTTCCATGTGGTGATCCATTTCTTTTCAGTATCCTCTCTTCTTATTTTGCTGTTTAGAAATCCTGAGATCTGCTCCTTTTTCTGAATGTCATAGAAGGTGGTAGAAGGACCAAGAAACGTCGCGAAGGCGATTATAGACTTCAAGTCTAGTGTGCCTACTTTCGCTGCTATAGTTCAAAATTGCAGTGTTGCATAACTTGTGATCCTACTGTATGATATCTGTCTTACAATCTATTTTCTTACAATGAACGTATTGTACAACGATGCTTTTAGAATCATTTCTTTGACCATGTTTGGAAATCTTCTTGGGATACATATTCTCCAAACAGCCTTTTCCTGGAAGAGAAGACACTTTCAACTATCCACCTTTGTCGATAGCTGACGCTACTCTTCCATTTTTCAAGATTCTTTAGTTGTTGGAGTACAACTTTCCTCCTTGGATTACAACCCATAAATCTGTACGACATAGGAAACACCTTCTTTACCTTCATTCATATTATCTACCGCCTCCAACTGCGCCTCCGATTCAGACACCAACTCCGCCTCCAACTGCGCCTCCGATTCAGACACCAACTCCGCCTCCGATTCCGATACGAACTCCTAGAAGCGCTCACGTTTTATGGGTACTCGTTAGTATATCTTTGATTGCCGCATTATATTTTGCATACTTAGACACAACTTCAAAGAGCACCCTAGATATGCTTCTACCGAAAACGAACATATCTATCTACACCCAAAATCTCTCCAGCACCCATACCACTACAACCGTCACCAAAACCTCTCCCAGTGCATTTTTATCGGTGCCTCAAATTCCAAGGTTCATTATTATCTGGGGCTATATAGGGGCAGCAGCATACCTTCTAAAGGTGGTTACTGGGTACTTAGGAGAAGGCAAGTATGACAAAAGATATTTGCCGTTTCATATTTCGAGGCTTTTTATAGGCCCAGCATTAGCGGTACTGCTTTACTTTATCTTGCAAACTGGAAGCTTCTTTGGGTTGTCATTTGATATTACTAAGGTTCCAATACCACTACTTCCATACCTGTATGCAGGAGTGGCATTTCTTACAGGATATTTTGTTCGCTCCATAATCGAAACTTTATCAAAAATAATAAATGGTATATTTAATATCAAGCCATCCTTTCCGCATACGTCCACTACCCCCTCGAGCGGTTGACATCCGTAAACTTGATGAAGGGTTTTTACGATTCTTCTTAGCTGTTCACCGATAAGACAAGGGCGTGTTGAAGAACTAAGATCGCCGGAATGATATTTCCTCAATGATCTCGATGGCTAAGGAGATGTCTTGGGTTGACGATGTACATTTGGTTTTTGTCATTGATGACAAATTCCGCATTTACTTAGCGGCTCCAATTTATCAACAAATAAATCATAAGAACTGGTGAACTCTTACAACAACTGCTTGTTGATCAATTTCACAAAACCGGAATTAGAAAAACGAGATAAGTATCTGGAACTTTGTGGATAGTATAGTGTTGATATACCCCCGGTGTGGTCCAAGACTAATCCGTTCTTGGCATTTCCATGCTGTCTACCCAGCTGCCGTTAGAACGCTATCTGGATTCACGGAGTTCGCTGCATGACTGAATTAAGAGTTCGTTCGAACTTGCTTGGTTGCTTAACTGCTTGCAGTCAATGTCTGTTCGGTGTGATAACGTAGTTACGCTTCCTAATCCCTGTGCCGACCAAGCAGTAGTCATCATTAACTAACGAAACTAACACTATTAGAATAGCATTCTACGTTACTCGCGGGATTTAATAATGTCCAAATCTAGATTAAAGTTATGGACTAGAATCTTATATTCAATTTGAAAGATTAAGGTGTAAAATATTCTGGGAAATTATTTGCAATCAGACCAAATCGTAAACCAAATTGCGCCATCCATAAACAGAAAGAAGTAGGCATTCTTGTCGTATCGAAAAATCTGTGGCCCATCTATTGAGTCCTTTTCTCTCCTTTCTAGCTCATAAAAACAATATATTAGATCATAGCAGTTGGTCCTTTCGAATATATTAAATCAACACTTCAGAACATTGTTTTCGAAATGTAAGCGGTCATGTAGATTGCAAGGTAAACCCAAATGATCCGTCATTGGGTAATAATAATAATAACGGTAATGGTGCTTCTTTCCCCGACCGCACCTATAGCTGAACGCCCAGTTAAACGGTTGAGACCTCTCACCTCTGTTACGATGGTTCGATATCTGCTTTACTAGAGTGAAGGAGGGAGGGATCTTTCAAAACTCTCTAACCATATTTGATATATTAATCTGTTTTCCATGTGAAATTTACTTCTAAGGCTATGGTCATGAGCCAACTTTATACCTCTAATTACATTGTGAGAATGATCTCCTTGGTGAGAAACGTTGATTTTAGTTAGGTCCTTGTTTCTGAAGGAGTAATGGCGGCCGCCATAATACTCCATCTCAACTGGCTTATACCACACTCTAGGATACGGCAGAAATTCATGACTCCTATTTCCACTCTGAAGCATCACTGCATAGATATTGTAGGCATATCGATCTCTATCAAAAATCACCCTTTTGAGGTTATTACGAAAAAGCTTCCAATTCGACGCAGTATCTAGCACAAATTCATCTGAATCAATTATCAAAAGAACGTCTACAGAGTATAGTGAACTGTATTCCAGGTACTTTGTGCGTTTTTCAAACTCCTCTCTTGGAAAATCAATTAGCAGACACTTGGAATAGGATCCTGCTAACTCTCTACTCCCATCCGTTGATAAATCAGAACTATCTGGAAAATTCGGAAATCTTCCATCAATGGCAAATATTATATCTACGCCGTCATTAATCGAATTCAGACACCTGTCCAAATTAGAATAATCGTTAAAGAATATTATTCCTGCGGCAATCTTAATTTTATTCTCTCTTTTTAGTAAGTGCCACATGATTTTAATCAACGATAACTGGTCATTTAAAATTTTACTTTTTTTGAATTAATATTATTGTATGAGTATAGTCTTTCCTGTTATAGCTGTCTTGTCTGTTATAGTGTTTTCTGTTATATCTTTCCTGTTATAGCTGGCACATAATAATAAATCGTTTTCGAAAAGTTCCATCTTTAGTTTCTGTAGTAAAATGTGTATTTTTTTGACTTAGAGACATCATTTGAATAGTTGCTGGATGGTATTATTTTTGATTTTAAACAGTATCGGAGTAGCTGTTGTTGTCGGAGTGGCTGTTGGTGTTGGAGGCGACAGAACTGGATAAGTGAATTTTGTTGTGCTTTCCATAAGTCAATATTTGGCCAAACGCCGCGATACATAGGTGGAATCGCAAGGCCTCGATACGATCAAGATATTGTGCGAAGATCATAAAATTTTTCGTCGCCAAATGATTCTCAAGATGGAAGGAGGAAGCATCACACAGGAGTCTATAGTGAAAGCATATTTACGAGATGACCAGAGACTAGGCAATATAACTGGATACCATGAGAATAGGAGGCCAATTGCTTTTATTACTACTCTAACAATATTGTTGCCCTTCTTTGATTTGAATCATTGAATTTACCAAGTAAATGCGATTTATCTTCGTTCTTTCTACTTCTAAGAATACAATTCAAGCAAGGTCGGCTGTGGCAAATTATGTTATATGTTTTCAGAATAGTATCTTTAAAGTGTGTAGATCTGTCACAGTACAGTTTGTGTATGCAATTTTGTATCCTACTAGCTGCTTCATATACGTGAGCTTGCGCTTTGACCGACTTTTCATCTAAAGGATTGAACTTAGGGAAATTTCGTGGCAAATGCCATAGAAAAGGATATAAACTAAGATCTTGGCTGTAATTAGTTGCAAGAACAATATATAGACAAAAATCCAGGCTTTGAGATTTCTTCAGCAGATGCTGGGTCCGTTAATGTTACTGGTCAAAAAACCGATATATCTATTCAAAATACCATGGATAAATCTTGCGCATGCGGCAAGCAAGGTTGTTCCTCTGGTTCTGATGGTTACCACCCTTTTGTTAGGTATAGGAAAAGTTCTAGACCTTTGTGTTGTTTAACCTCTATGATGGTAAAATGAATAAAGCAAAATATGTTTTTATAGCAATCCCTCTTGTAGCATTAGTATTAACGACAAGCATTGGAGCATTTTTTGCGATAGCACACGCTCAAACATCATCCTGTTACAATGGCGTAGTAATGCCGACACCATCCTCTTCGTCTAGCCATGTCCTACCAGTAATTCTGATACATGGCTATATTGAAAATGCGGGAGCATGGTCTAAATGGGAACCATTCCTCGCAAGTAATGGCATTCCATTTTGTACTGTCTCTTTTCAATCTGCTGATGAATGTGGAAAGGCTATAGACCATGCTACAGAACTGAGCCAAATAGTTCAAAATGTCAAAAACTTCACAGGACAAAACCAAGTAAATATAGTAGGTCATAGTAAAGGTGGATTGGATGCAAGGGTGTACTTAGCTCAAACCGGTACTCATGATGTTGCAAACCTAATAATGATTGGAACACCAAATGGTGGGGACACTTTAGCAAATCAGGCAGCAAATTTTGCAGATTTTGTAGGTTTGTTTCCATTCTCAGATTTGTTTAATTTCTTTTGTCGTCCAGCTTTATATGATTTAGAAATCGGAGCTGATGCTACCAACTCAGCAGAAAACAATAATACTCAGTATTATACTATTTATGGTGATTGGAATCCGAGCTTATCAACAAACAACTGTCCACAAGTACCTAATTTGTCCGGGTTTGATTGGCCGGAATTACAAAAGGAAGGTTACTCTAAACTTCAACCGCAACCAAATGATGGTATAGTACCGGCTTCTAGTGTAGAAACAGTTCCACACCATACTAACCTTGGACATACTCAGGATTGTCATACAAATCTATTAAGTAAGCCAGAATTTGATCTTGCACTAAAGGTGTTAAAGCCTATAGGATGAAAGTGCATATTTTTTAAATTGTATACCTAAGATATTCATGCGAGGAACATCAAAATATGGCTGACTATTGATAATCTCTCATGTTCACGATAACATTTAGGCCTTGGTATCATATACCGCTACTGGTTGCATTCGCGTCAGCAGTACATACTAGTGCAATTTTATTTTTCGGAGCTCTTGCATAATATACCTAGAACTTCTTTTAGAATATTTGCGGCGTGGTTCTGAAAAATTTCGTCAAGTTGTTAACAGCTAATAGTTTTATTTCGCCTTTTCTTGATTTAATAAACTCAGATACTTGATCTACTACAGCTTCCTGATGCTGCTGATTGTAGGCTATTTGAATAAATAAATTGTTGAATGCAACTTTGGGTTCTATTCCTGCGCACTTTGCAACGATTGTTATATTCTCCGGGATAAGAACTACTGACTTATCCGGCTGGTAATAATTGATATTTCCGTATTTTGCTGCGGTAGGTCTAATGATAAATATGTAGTATCTTTGATTTCCAATATCATATCGAGATAGCAATTCTAAGTTGAAGCGAGCTTTGAAATCGAGCTTTGCATTATTGCAATTAATAGGCTATCTCGTACGATTTAGTGTAGGACGGTTTCGACCATTATGGCCCAGCTCCAGAATTTCGGCCCTAAATGCTTGTACCACCCTCCAATTGGTGAAATAGGACTCCCTCATGCAGTAGTAGTAAATTTCCAACTTTTGGGAGTGCTCAACGTATTGCCTGCTAAATCCTTCACTCCAGTAATTGTCGCAATGTAAGTAGTAGATGGATCTAGTCTATTGGATAGCTTAAACTCCAAAGTTTTGCCATCTTGATTAGGGGATGTCGTTGTTCCTTGGATAGTCTTGTTGTTGATATCCTTTAAAGTCAAACTGTTGGGTTCAACTGTTACTGGCTCACTAAATGTTGCAGTGATAGAAGTATCAACTGGACGATAATGACCCAGAAACATGAGACTTTTGACATGCAATATTAATCGTCCTAAGGGAGAATCCATCAACTGTATTGTATATATCATCAATTTTTACATGGGAGCCACGAGAAAAGCAGTCGCTGTGGGTCTAAGTGATATGAAGTAATCATCTAGTACGTCTTGTAATACTACATAACGTTGAGAATCTTTCGGCGCCGAAAAATTTTCATCATGAGCCGCTATATTCGAATGAAACAACAACAATGAAGGATCCACATATATCAGTGTACGTAGATTCTCAATGCCAGACTAAAATTGAGTTTTATATATGGGCTAAGCAGGAATTAATATGCGTTAAATCCTAAGGACTAATCGAGTTGATTATATATTATTCCTATACTATCAACACATATGCATTTAACAGGGGCAAATGTGATTCTAGCTAGCTATGAGTATTCCGGGTCAATTAATTTTCGCTTAAATCCATGAGATAGGACTATTTCATGACGCCGTAATAGGAGCGGGAGAAGTAGTAAATTTCCAGCTTTTGGCACCGCTCATTGTATTGCCTGCTAAATCCTTCACTCCAGTAATTGTGGCAATGTAATGCGTAGCAAACTCCAGTTTAGTGGATGGCTTAAATTCGAATGTTTTGCCATCTTGACTCAGAGTTGATGTTCCCGGGATGGCCTTGTTCTTAATATCCTGTAAGATAAAAGCGCTCGCTTCAACTGAAACGGGTTCACTAAATGTTGCTGCGATTTTACTTTCGAGGGGAACAGGATCAGATCCGTCCGTCGGAACAGTACTAACTACCGTTGGCCCTCCTCCGACAATACCACCGTTTTTGGGAGCGCTGGGCCCACCAGTCGTGCCACTTTTCTCCACGCTTTTTTGTCCAAAATAGAATCCGATTATAGCTGAAACTGCGCCGCCTAGTATAGTGCTGAGATTCTTTATTATATCAATAAGGGCAGTCCTAGTTTCTGGAATTACTGTAGAGTAGGTAATTGTTACAAGGACATGGAATGCTAGAATAGCTAGTATAATTATGATACCAAATGCCATCAATGATCTGGCTAGATCTGGAAAGCCACCATTTCTGGCAGCTAGTTTGCCTTTCTGGTTATATGTCTTGAACATGTCATAAACTAATGGGAGGAGCATAAAGAAAGCAACGATTGCTACGTAAAATAAAACAGTGCCCGTCAGAGCTCCGGTGGAGCTAGTGGGGACTGGAGGCCCAGTAACATTGAGGATTGTTGTTGCTAGTGGTTTACCAACATTTATTGTAACCGTACCGTTATTGCTGGGTAATCCCGCGCTATCCTTTGCTCGGAAGGTGAATTTGTCTTGACCTATAAATCCAGGATTGGGAGCATAGGTTGTTAAATTGCCGCTAGGATCACTTAATAAAGCGTTAAGCGGCTTTTGGACTAGCGAGAATGTCAATTTATCGCCTCTATCTGGATCTGAACCAACTAGTAGAATCTTAACGGGTTTCGTTCCATTTATGCTATTCATCCGGTTAGATACAGTTGGTGGATGATCTAGTGTGACTGTACCATTATGGCTGGATAAGCCAAAAAGCTTATCTGTTGCGCTGTACTTGAATTTGTCTTGACCTATAAATCCAGCATTGGGTGTATAAGTTACTGAATTTCCAGTAACATTACCCAACTTTCCGGTAACATTATTTAAATTTCCATTAGAAGGATTTTGGATTATATAAAATTTCAAACTATCATTTGGAACTGGAACTGACCCTTTGAATTTGACGATGGTCGACGGTTTTGTTAAATTGATTGGCAATACGATGTCTGGTACAGTTAGCCTAGTGGAATTAGGCGGTCGAGGGCTTAGTGTGACTGTACCATTATTGCTGTGTAAGCCAAAAACCTTATCTAATGCGCGGTAAGTGAATTTGTCTTGACCTATAAATCCAGCATTGGGTGTATAAGTTACTGAATTTCCAGTAACATTACCCAACTTTCCGGTAACATTATTTAAAGTTCAATTAGAATGATTTTGGAGTATATAAAATTTCAAACTATCATTTGGAACTGGAACTGACCCTTTGAATTTGACGATGGTCGACGGTTTTGTTAAATTGATTGGCAATACGATGTCTGGTACAGTTAGCCTAGTGGAATTAGGAGTTGTTATTGCTGCCTTGGTTAGCTTCGTATTATTATTCGTACCATTTTGAGTCTGTGCCATTACTTGGTGTTGATGAACATTCAACAATGTTGCCATCAGGGGTAACGAAAAAATCGCAATTGCAAAAAGAATTCCAAAAAATAACAAATAATAATGTAACCCTAATCTTGGGGTTTTGTACATCTATCCTGACTGCGAGGCCACATATATTAACATATTCCCTGGATCCAGTGTTATGATTGAGCGTAGATAGTCTTCAGCAGTCTATCAAGCAAAGATTTAAGGTTTGCATTTTTGTCGAGGTTTAGTATAGACGATAAAGAGCGGTCGAAGAATTTTTTGCAGAATCAATAACTGGCGTGGGTAGAGCAATCAGCTCTAATGATAACAGGGGCTGCACAATAACAGGAGGCGTATTCCATTGTTATTTTTTGAAGGATCTGAGTGTCCGATCAAGGTCATTATGGCGGTATTGATTTAGGCAATATAGAAGAAAACTCGCCCGCTCATAAATTAGTCAAAGGAAATGAAAAATCCATACCGACGCTTATGGCAGATTTGATTGATTTCGTAGCTACTGTGAGTGCAAGCATTGCTGTTTTTAAAATAAAAAAAAATGGGTGAAGCATTGACTCTTCTGGTGATACCTTTATCTTAATAACAGCGTCAACCGTGTTCGTAAGATTGTTGACGGCAGTACATTTTGTCTTTCTTGCTGCTGAACCATCTTGATACTTTTCGTCAACTAATTATCAGATCGTCATCAAGGTTCAGGACTGTCCAACAAATTTTCTGCTATACCGCAGCTGGATCCGACTGGTAAGTAATACTTTTGTGCCATTACGTCAAGAATTGGTCGGTTATGTTGCGAATAATTTTCAGAAGTAGAAGGTGTTAGCTCTTGATTACGTTGAAGCCGTTCCAGTCAACTCTGCTGAACTCATTTTCTTCTTTAATAACAACATCCGTTCTAGTGTATACCGCACCTGAAGATGGCCAAATCTATAAGCAATAGACCGGTTCACGATATTTACTACTATCGTTATCTTACCACCATTTAGATTAAGATTTATGATCAAAAATGGTATTGTCAAGGATAAGCATTCAACTTTATGGTTCATTCTGACTGATTATTTTTATCAGGTATTCTTCCCTGATTTGTGTTACATATCTGGGATCTCTCACTAACCCGACTTCATCGAAACCCTGTCTGCTACGAGTAGCATGTCAGATTAGTCGTTTCCAAATTCTTTAACAGACGAGCCGTCCACTACTGTACCGGTTTTAGAAAAGCCATCAAAGCTTTCTATCTTTCCGGAAACATACTTTGTTAGCCAAGGACTGTATCTATAATCATTTTTATGCTACCAATTCCTTGATCTTTTTCTTCTGTTTCTACTAATGACATAAATTAATGCTAGAATCAGCTAGCACTATATACGACTTGATAAGCAGTATATTAGAAAGTGTTCCTCACAAAACTAATCTTCTAAACTGGTCATAACTATTAGAATTTTTGACACTTATTGTTACAAAAGCAGAACTTTTGAAATTTTATCCACAGCATCCGCACCCTGAAACCCAGTATAAACACAACTGCTGCTCAATACTTGACAGGTTTTTAAGGTTCATTTCTCAGTATTCGGCCTCAGATAAAGCAATGTTCTATTCGTGTTCACTGACTTCAGCCTCTTCAGAAGTCCCTATTGAAGACAATAGTAACCGCAATCAATCAGACGAGAATTAGACTGATCTAACATTCGCTCTTCTAAATTCACCGTTACCTTCTATTCAAAAAGTCTTTCATAATGGTCTCCCAAAAATAATAAAAGACACTTAGGTTGTAGTGAATCTAAAATTGTTTTCACCAATAGGATTGCTTATCTAGATGATTAGATTAGTACCTCCAAATCTAAACTTTTAGCAAGAAGAAGATCATACTCAGTTTTCAAACTCGCATGTTTAGGAGTTGATTTGCTTACTCTAATGAGTTTGAAGTTTAAATTTTAGTCCTTGGCTCAATTTCAATTTTGCTTCAATAATATCAATAAATACCACAACAGAAATTTCTTTTCTAGAATTTCTTTAAAGCATCCTCATATCCATCTCTTATCAACTGCTTTATAGTATCGGCAGAATAGTCAAACAATTTATTTGAGATGTCATTGTCAATATTGCTTATCCTTTCTATTCGCTTTACATCTATGTCAAATCTTCCTTTTACCAGGTCTTGATAAATCCGGGGGTCTCCGCTACGATGACTGCTTTTTGCTTTTGTTTTAAAGATACTGTCAAGTTTTGACTGGAACATCTTCTTTTTATTTGTATCAACAATTCCATCAATTGCTTCAACTGCAAGGTCTCTCATACTAGAAACAAATTTAACATAATCTGATACTATGTTTGCAACTTTCTCATCGTAATCTGTCTTGTCATTTAGGAGTAAATCGTAGTTTCTATCTATAACACCATCATGATCGATTGGAATATTTGCTTCTTTGGTAGGCCATACATCTGCAATATAAACTTCTAAATCTGGAATGGGTGCATTCACCTCTCCCTTCCCTTTTACATCTAACCAATAATCTTTGTGTGCTTGAATTAGTTCTCTTAATGGCGTATTGCTTGCTATACCGCCATCCCTTGATTATCTATTATTAATTTATTAGCTTCTATTTTTGCATAATCATAATTTATTGGTACAGATCCACTTGCTATAGCATAGTCTGAAACAATACCGTGATCATAACTTATAGTATATTCAGATCGCCCATCCTTCTTGTTGTTTGTCCCATTTCTTCTATTAGATGGATAATAATCACCGTACTCAGACCTTCTGCTGTGATCGGCTTTTGGATAGCTATCGAACGTTACTACAGCTCCTTCCAATACGTCTAAACTAACTAATAAAAGTCTGGGCTGCTTTTGATTTTCTTTAAAGCTCGTCGCTATCGGAAATTTCGCAAATTTCTCTAAACTATCTTTTAGTGGTTGATTGCTATATACAGGCCATATATTTTGAGGATCAAAAAATTTAGTGTCTGGTAATGGAAAAGGAAGAGGAAGAAAGACATTCTGAACTCCAGTAAATGAGAACTGTTTTGTAGAATAATATCTTCTAGCAGCCTCTTCTGAAGCAGCACTCGGATCCACATTATGCAGGTTCTTCCACCAAATACCGAATCCTGGAATATTCTGTATATATGGGTTGGTAGATACATAATCCCAGAACTCGTTTAACTTGCTTGCGGCATGATGCCAGTTTTTTTCCAAAACACTACTGACCAATATGGCAGCATTCATGGCACCACTAGACGTACCAGCAACGATATCAAACAGTGAACCATCATGACCTATGTTAATTTTCTCAAATAATGCTTGAAAGACTCCTGCATCATATGCTCCAAGGGCTCCACCGCCTTGAAGAACTAAAGCTCTTTGTATTTTAGGCACTTTATCTTCAGACATTACAACTAAGCACCTCTAGACTCATTTTTTAATATTTATAATATGCAAGTACCACTACTATAGTTGGCGGAGCAGTATCGGTTCTAATTGGCTTCTAAGGATAATCACAAGGTGGTCAGGAAGATGTTGAAGCTTTGCAATAAAATACACAAGATCGTCTGCATAGGCTGATACACACAGGTATTGGAAGCAAGTAATTATCCAGATGCTCTTTTTTATCGTTTTTAGAATTTCATTTAATTCTACCGCTTTTAGGAAACAGATAGAAGTAGGTCAGGGCAAGTATTCCAAAGAATAGATATACAAATCTGGCTACCATATGTCTTTGTCCAATTTTAATATAGCTAAAGATTAATCCAACTAGCGCAGAAAACGCAAATGTTATTACAATAGTTCCAATCATTCTATCTTCTGAGATACGGACATCTGTGACAGGGTCGTCATGATTGACCCCAGCCTCAAAGAAGAGCCAGATTCTGGGATGGAATGAAGCAGGGTGAGCAGGACTGCGATAACTGTGGTGTTAATTAGAATTATATCCTTGGCTTCTAGCTTCCTATTTTTTTCTTTCCTTAAATACCAATCAGTAATACACGCTTCTAGACCGAGACTAAGGTAAGAGCCACTATTTATGCCAGAGAAAGTTCGGATAGGCTTGGATAACTTTTAGTTGAGTTAAAAAAATCGTAGGCAAAGCAGTACCGTCAAGGATAGCAATAACTATTTCAACATTCTTGAGTCCTATTAGTTTCTTTTTCGTTTGCTTTAGCTCTTTTTATGGCAAACATGGCGGGCATCAACATCCTCGGGCGTGCCATCAATTGTGAGACAAAATGCTTTTGAATTATTCTACAATGCAAAAGCACTCCTCTTCTACAATCCTGTGACTTATTTGACCATTAATATGACCATTTATCTGACACATTTGACCAAAACTTAATATTTCGCGTTTTAGTATTCCATATCAATGCCGGTTAAGTTACCGCATGCTACTAAATCTCTAGTCATACAGCAATGGCTCCAGGGCAAGCCTAGGAACGATATTGCAGCCGAAAATGGCGTAAGTTCTGGAGCAGTTACTAATATTGTTAAGGAGTGGAGACATAACCTGGGATTCGCTGTGGCGGATGAATTAAGGGAACTAGCACTAACCATGAAAAAAGTTGGAATTACCGCTGCCCAGTGTGCTTTGGGGTTTAGGATTGCTACCATTATGCTCAATCTAGGAGTCGATGAAGATAGCTTTGAATCCTTTATTCTAGACGTGTATAATCGCTGCAAAGATATTGCATTATCACCGGAGAACATTTCTGTTTACTTGCAAGATTTGCTTGAATTTTCAACAACTGTGCTGCCTCTTTCCAAGTTAGAAGATTATATCAAGGAAATGACAGATGATAAAAGAAAATTAGAGCAAGAAATACAAAAACTAACGATCCAAACAGAGACACTACAACAAGAAAAATCGAATGCCGAGTCTCGTCGCGATATGGCAATACAAGAAGAAAAAATGACAAGTTCTAGACTAAAATGGTATTCCGACTTAAGGGCGGAATTGAGAAAATATTCGATACCAGTAGACGATATTTTGAAATTTGGAAAAATAGTTGATAATATAGCAGAGTATGGTTATGATGTAGACAAAGTTATAAAAGAATTTTCTGATTTAGAAATATTGAGATCAACCCGAGACACTCTTCAACAAATTGTTCGGGGTCTGGAAAACAAAAATAGTGAGCTTGAACAACGACGCTTTACGCTTGAAGTATTTGTAAACATGCATAATCAAACAGTTTCTACATATCAGCACCTAGATGCCATGGGATTTGGTCTTAAACAATTGGATTTTCTTCAGAATACCGTTAAGGAGATTTCGCTTGAAAATGAAATACCAACAGATGAAGCCGTAACTAAATTTTTGTTAGATGTTGAACGGCAATATGATAGGAAATTAGGATATGAGTCTAAGGTAAAAAGCTTACGCGATGAAGTCAACAGGCTAAATCAAGATCATAGTAGGCTTCGTACTGAATTATTATTATTACCTTTGGTTGGACCCAAATTAGTCAAACTGACTCAAAGTGGGGTGAGCGAGCAAGATATTGTCAACATAGCAACTGTATTTGAAAAGTATGTTGCAGGTATTGATAGGCAATCATTAGCCTCTGAATTAGAGACGTATGGAGGCCTTAAATCAGCCATACAAAAATTAACCAAAGAATCAGACACCTTGAGGAAGGAGGTAGGTTCGTTACAATCGCAGAAGCGAGATTTGAACACGGATAATCAAATGATCATGTCAAACGTAGTTGTTTCACGACAAACCTTTGAATATTTGCAAGGTAGGGTCGATTCATTAAGACGTGAATTTTTAGGATTGGTTTCAATCGCTGCATGTATGACATACCTAGTGAGGTTTCAGTTTGAACATCTTGAAAACTTAAAATTGAATTACGGTGGTGGTGGTGGCGATGAATTTGTATCGTTGACAAGAGCCTGTAAGGGAGAAGAACATGTTTCAATGCAAGAGATAATGAAAGAGGTGATAAAGGCTATTGAGGTACTACAAAGTAAATTAAACGCTTCCGACAGGCTAACCGTGATCTTGTCTAATGCACGAGTTGCGTTAGTGGATAGAGCAAATAATTGACTTATTGAGTAATTCCTTCAAAATCCATGTTCTTATTAAAGAGGATGTATCGAGTCGGAACGCAGGTAACCTATTATCAAGTCATCTTTAGATAATAGGTTACTTCAGTTGAATAATCATCTTCTAGCGCACGAAAATGAATTGTATGTCGTGAACCTTGTTGCCATACGTTATCCTTTATGAAAATATAATAACCATCTGCAGCAGCTGTTGTAATAACAAGCGCTGGCCCCGGGTTTAAATCAAACAGATCACCACCAATAATTGATAGCGGAAAGGTCGCCGTTTGCGCCTGGGGAAGATTAGGACGATTTCGAGTTCCTACCCTATAGGTCGACAAATAACCTGTCAATAGTGCTATTTCTTCGTCGGTTCCCGCATCGAATGTTGCTTGCAGACTGACCATACGATCAGTATCGTCACTTGCCGCGCCCGGCAAACCCGCGCTTCCAAGCGCTGGCTTTTCTATAAGAGTCTCCATATCATTAATTAAGGGAAAAAGAATAGCTTTCGTACGCTGGACCGGTAGCGGGTTATCAGTGCTGCCTCGTGTAGCCTTGCCTTTGTCTGCTTTAAATGGGAATGGTGTAGTTACCCCTGCAAGGAAAAATACAGATTGATTCGTTTGATTTCGATTATGATTAGCACCCGTGGCATCGTTGGCCGGGCTATCTACCTTCCCTATACCCATCAGCCAATTCCACCACGCTATGGACCAATCCTCCCAAGTTGTATTGAACGGATTAACATCTCTCCCAAATAATATGGAAGCAGGGTCGTTAGCGTTGGTCATTCGACAAACCCCATGATAGGAAAAATGTAAAATCTAGACATGTCTCTACATGACATTTAACTTCGCAGTGCTTAATAAGTATGCTCTCCTAGCAGTGTTTCACAAATTCATCGTAATCGCATCTACGGTTACTATCGTAAAATATGTATCTATGAAAGCGATCCTTGATATTCGTATGCTTTGCAGTTGGTATACGTATGGAGAACATAATTCAGTATTCACTTGACGGTTAAATGATAAGTGGTATCTATAGCAAAATTATTGACAGCGGTATTTGTAATGTCGACCGATGCCCCGGAAAAGTGAATCTCGTGTTTACCTGCAGAAAGAGGACTCAAGAAAACCCAATTACCATCAGCTAATCCCTGAGTAGGCCCAGCTGGAGCCCCGGCGACGTTGCCCGGCGGAAGTGTTTGGTTGAATAAGGGAGTTACAACTCTATACTTAGCTAAATTTTGCAGGTTCATTCCATCTAAGGTAGCTACCAATGATGTCACCCCATTTTGGAGGTGTGTAGCACAGGACCTCAAATCTGATTCACTCTTGAGATTAGGAAATTCTGCATATGAGCACTCCGAAGTAATAATTGGAAACAGAATAGCCTTTCCTGCAGGCACGGTACAGCTACGCTCGGCCGAACCTCCAGTGGTTCCTGCTAGGAACCATATTGGCCCACTCTGTTGCAGACCGCAGTTGCTACCAGTCTTATCAGCAGCAGGATTAGTGGCTTGCGGTATTTCGTTGAACCACTGCCACCATTTGACGGTCCAATCTGCGTATGTTAAGCCGTACGGTTTGGAGTCGATTGAATATACCCCGGGATTTACACTGTCAGCTCTTACGAATGAACTAGTTGAAGGGAGCATAAACATCAAAGCAACACAATTAATCGCAAATATAATCAGCAGAAGATGATGACACCTATCAACCTTCATAGGTATTGGTTTTCTGTCCTACCATATAAGGAGTTCTCTCTTTACAGGTGGTTCGCACTTTTTCTTAGCCAATTTATTTAGGCTGTAGGACAATAATAGTACCGTTGATAGGAAACTATTATAGGAATCTTTGTGAGTACTCTAGCAACGATATGCATTGGTCATAAAAGGGGTGTTTCGTGAATTTGCTGTCCGATTTAACGCATCATAATAGAATAATTTTGATGGTGGTGTCTGCAGTTACTATTACGCTTGTAGTAGATACTTCGATTATTAAAATTTCTGATTTATCGAGCGATTATCAACTATCATTTTCCAACTTGAAAATTACCGCCTTTATCATTATATCAGCCGTCTATATCATAGCACAATATGTCATTCTTAATTTTGTGAAGACCAAGAACACTCAGATCAGGGACAAGGATCATATGCTTCAAGTAGTTCACAAGGTTGTAACAGTATTGCAGTACCTATTGACAGCAATTCTCGTAGGAGTAATTTTACAAATGATTATTTTGTCATATTACAACGTTGCCATCCTTGCTGTGGCAACCGCAATTAGCTACATGCTTGCAATTAGTATGATGGCTCTACTCGCACTTCGATTCTTCCGCTGGTTCAAGTCAAACAGGAATTCCGTAGTATTATTCTATGGTTTATCAGCTGCAAGTCTTTTAATTAACACGGTATTCACGACTATTTTCGTAATCGATATCTTGATGAATAGGCCTGTTGTGCAATATTCCTACATAGATAGCAATCCGCCATATATTGTTCCTGGTTCCCCGATTGACAGCATCTATAACGTATATGTTACATCTGCTGTTATGGCCTTTCTGTTAACTTGGGTTGCCACCGCATTACTTTTACGTCATTACTCCCAAAAATTGGGAAAAGTCAAATATTGGGTTATTGTCACCATTCCTTTAATATATTTTCTAAGCCAGTTTTTTGCATTATTTATTAATTATATGGTCTCCCCATTGCTGACCTCAAAGCCCATCTTCTTTAGCATTTTGTTTACTTTGATCTTTACTTATAGTAAGCCAGCCGGCGGGATCTTATTTGGTGTTGCCTTTTGGACTACAGCAAGAAGTATCCATCGTGACAGCATCGTGCGAGATTACATGACTATTTCTGCTTATGGTCTCATGCTAATGTTTGTTTCAAACCAAGCCATCGTGTTAGTCGATGCTCCTTACCCACCTTTTGGGCTCGCAACCGTCTCGTTTATTGGTCTATCATCCTACCTGATCCTAGTCGGTATCTACTCTTCAGCAATTTCAGTAGCGCAAGATTCAAAATTACGTCAATCGATTCGGAATATTGCGATAAAGGAAACCAAACTACTTGACAGTATCGGAACAGCGCATATGGAGCAAGAAATACAAAAGACTGTAATACGAATCACAAAAAGAAATCAAGATAGAATGTTGGAAGAAACTGGGATTCAATCTTCTCTTAGCGAAGATGAGATGAAAGCGTATCTAGATACAGTGATAAGCGAGGTACAGAAAGACCGCAACCGAAAATGAGGTTATCTGTGGTGGGTAGTTAATAGAAGAATTGAGAAAAGAACTCCTTATAATAGGTATCGTGTTATTACGTACTATGACACATAACCCTGAAACTAAAAAAGTCAGAACTGCAAATCTTGGAGGCGTGATATAGTGCCAGTCCGCAGGTACCAACCTTGGGATACTGATATACCTTTTGGTAGTTATCTGAATGCGACATATGCATGGTATGATTGGGCGCTGACAGTTCCAAAGACGCTAGCTAACGGTGACCACCCCCTGAAACACGATCACGGTGCAAATGCTATGGCAGGTCAGCCGGCGGCCAAAGGATTGGTTTGCCTTGGAACCCATTGGTCAAGAGGGTCGGATCCTAAAGCCAAATCTCCTTTTGTCCGTGCATTTGATCTCGATTCTGGTATGTCTATTTTGATAAATGGTACCTCATCCATGATCGTCCCGGAGAAATACCCACATCAGTTTCCAACCGGAGTAGAGGAGGCCATAAAAGACGAGCGAGATATAATGGACCGGGCCAGATCTATAATCGACCGAGCGTTCGCAGTAGTGACTATTCGTCATGAACAGAAACCGATAGAATGGTTCTCCAGCTATTCTGGAGAGTTAGAAAGAATACGACCTCAGGAAATTAAGATCTGTAACGTATCAAAAGACCTTTGGGATAACTACCGCAAAGGAGGGCAAGTTCATGCCGCTTTAGATGGTTACTGGTTGCTGCTAAGACCTCTCGATCCTGGAAAATACACAATAGGAATTAGCTGCCGCGAGCCTTATTTCGCCGGTGGTCAGGATGAGTATTTTTACGCTGATGTAACCTATGATCTGACGGTGAAAAAGGGGAGATAAGTTACCTGACCGAATATTAGGGAAGCACGTGGAGAAAAAGTGGATTTAGATTTTGACTTAATGCTACCAGATCTCAATTCGAAGATGATGTGAACAGAACTAAAATTAAATCCGAAGGAGAAACCAAACGAATAACACAACGTCGTACCTAATAAATTAATTATTGACAATGGCATGACATAGAGGTATAGCCTTATTTTAATGACTATGGAGAATGGACATTGTATGATGTACGCCGTTGGGTCAGTGTGCTTATTAAATTACAATTTCCTAAATTACCTAGCCACACTTTGCTTTATATGGAACATACTAAATTATTACTATTAACATGAACTTGGTAAGAGGTAGAGAATGCATAGAAACATGACCTATACTTTATCAAATAATCGGTTAGGTTAGGGTCTTATGAAAGGCAGCTGTTCTGGAATAACGTATAGACGAGAAGAAAATCCCTTCGGCAAGACGTGGGAGGAATGGACTGCGGACTGGTGGCGCTGGGTCCTCTCTATCCCGAAGAAAGATAATCCTGGCTACGATCAGACTGGTAAAATGTTTGACACAAACCAGAAGGACCACGACGTATTGTTCTTGGTGGGGACATACGGCGGATCAGCTAAACGTAGTTACACAATAGCTGCAGGAAAGCCTTGTCTTTTCCCTATCATTAACTTCACAACATCATATGCAGAGGAACCTGCCCTGAACACTGAGTCCGAACTAACATTACGTGCTAAAAACGACATCGACGATATCGCGTATAAACAGGCGTCAATTGACGGAATGGAATTACCAGATATACAGATGTATCGGGTCGCGTCGCCACCTTTCGACCTCAGTTTTCCAGAAAACAACGTGTTTGGAGCTAAGGTGGGTCCAACTCGTGCTGTATCCGATGGTTACTGGGTTTTCCTAAGGCCTCTGTCCCCAGGTATCCACAGGATACACGTAGCGGGGTCATGTTCTTCAGGGAAAACTAAGGTAGATACGGTATGGGATTTAACTGTAACGTAATACATCGCGCTAGCTACGGGTTAATTTATGTGGCTGGGCAGCATTGTCCTCCCTCCACTTTGAATTCCTCAGTCGAAAAGTTAAGAAACTAGCAGGCAAAGGCAAATGAACCCAACAGCGGAACCATTATCATCTATTTGTTCAAACTGCTGCTTTCTACTGATGCCCGGCATATTCACCTTTAATATTGCCTACAGCAACTTTTGCTTTCCCAGTTACAAGAGAAGCCAACAAAGCCAATATCTTTGCCATTGTACTTCGGGTTATTAAAAGTGCTTATTATACCTTATGATATCACAACATGTCAAATCGTATCATCGAAATTACATTCTGTCACAGGTGGCTGATATGACTGAGCGAGAAAAAAATAGAAAAAAGACTTGTAATAACTTCTATGTCACAACTTCATTTCACCGATTCCATAGTCTACCCACTAGTCACAGGAATAGCAATCATGCTTCATTTTAAGTTACATTATTAACCATCCTTGCGTCACTCAATCCGTCTCTCTCCTAGACAGAATCTTAAATCTCGAATGTTGAGCGTATGCTCACATGTACGTCTTATATAGGTTGAAATACTAACAAGAGCTTAGTTGCTCCGAATAATCCGAGGTCTATTTAGACGTACGAGATTTTTCGTCCATACTCCTAGATCGCCGGTGGAGACCGATCCAGACGTTAAATCGAAAAATTAAAAACATATACATTAAGGAGAGCCTTTGCCAACTATTAGAGCAGGCGGTTGTGTGGAATCCCTTTAACGAGGATAGTGGCACTCCAGGATTCAAAATATGGAGAATTATTCGTATCGCCGTATTTGTAATAATTGGTCTAACTATATTTTGGGTAGCCAGTAGCCAGTCTGTAAACCTTTTCATGAACGTTATCGAGTTTGGTAACGTTTTCACAAAGCCATTGTTTTACACGATGGTTTCCGGTCTGATATTGTGTAGTGTCGCCGTAGTACGAGTAGATTTTCGGCACAGAAATTCCCTGACTTGGTATGGCCTCCACCTGTTTGTCAACTTTCTGAGGCGTGGCGATGATGATTCCTCATCATCTTCATCCTCTTCATCATACAGGTCCTCGTCCTCCTCCTCATCTTCGTCTTATTATTCAACAACCCCTTCCAAACGCTCCAAGCTCCCGCTACGGTATCCGGATTTCAAAATGGAGAGGAGAAGTTTCATAATATGGCAGATAACAAAGGTGGTTTTATTTGCACCGTTATTTACTAATCTGATATTTGGAATCAGTGCCGTCTTCTTACTGGAAGGACATGATATTGGACTTGGATCACTTCCAAACATTTTCCTGGTGCCCTTCGCAAACATTCCAGCTGACGGCAGTTTCGCCCAGCAGCATGTAATACCGCTTATTCCGGTCCTGACACTCCTACTCCCGTCGCTTTTATCCTCAATTGGGATTCGAATCTTTCTCTATGTCGGCGTTGTAGGAGGAGTCAGCATCGCATCGAGATACATGGCAGATACGTCAGAAAGTAAACCCAGATTGTTGTCATATATTTCAACAATGGAAAGAATCCTTGGCGTAGTACTTTTGTGGACGGCCTTTACTATGTTTTTCAGCTTCAGTATCAATTACAATACAAAGTATGCAATATTGGGGACCCTTGTTATGGGCGCACTTTTCATTGCTTACGGATTCCTTGATAACCGGCGCTCGAAAGTAATAGTGACCCCAGATAGAAGGCAGGTTTACACCAGACTCGTGACTATTCTGGTAATCACAATTATAACAGGCTCAATTATGGCTGTCAATAACACTATCGCCGATGGCAAGAAAATTGAATGGGGAGGTCCATACATCGCCCAAGACATTGCTGTTAATCGCTATATTGCGGAGCTTGACAAAGTACAAGTCGTAAACTACAATCTGGCGCCACCTCCGTCATTGTCGTCTTCATCCTCTCCGGCCTCTTCTTCATCTGTCTCTTCGTCAATACCACTTCCCAACATTTCCGCAGTAGTAAACGGAAATAATGATCTTCTAAATAATATCAGACTATGGGATCAGGGAGCAGCACAACTCAAACTCAGGCCCGAGTTAGGACAGAAAAACGACGTTAATTTTGCAGATACCAATATCGTGCGCTTCAATAACACTATGTATTGGGCCGCTGCCACCGCTCCGAATTTGCCTGCAGATGTCACACCAGAAAATACTTGGTATAATGAACACTTTGTATACACACACTCAGGAAAAGGCGTCCTGATGATGCAAGCCAACACGGGTAATGTAATAGACTCGAGTAAATTCTTCAAACAAAAAAATATCTACTATGGTGATAGTGGTGCTACAGGAATCTTCGGTCAAGCCTGGTCTGCTTTCCCGGTTGGTAGAACATCCAGCGATGAAATTGAAGGTGCTTTTTATGCGGGCACAGGGGGTGTTAACGTAGCTCCTCCTTTAAGCTGGGTATTTGAGCCCAAATTTATGCTCTCCTACACGAATAGTCCTATGCATATTATGCGATACAAAGACATATTTGACCGGATGAAAGTGATTTTTCCTTATTTTGTTTATGACTTTACCCAAGGAGCTTCCCAATCTAATTTAGACATAACAAATGTAGAAGTTGTACCTGTTACTGATGGAAAGAACACTTATTGGTTGATGCCTTTAATCGTTTTTCTTGATACAAGTCACGTCCCTTGGAGCTCCGGTGATATGTTAAGGCTGGTTGGATTTGCCTTAATAGACGCGTATAATGGTAGTGTGAAAATAATAAAGAACCCTGCCGGCGGTAACGACGATCCGTTTTCGCAAATTTTCTTTGAACAATATTCCGGCAATAATAGTGGCGACGTTACCGTATTGACTCAAACCCCCGAATGGCTAAAAAACCAACTTGTATATCCCGTGGAAATGTTTTTGTGGAAAATAAACAGGTTTAATCAATACCATGTCACTGACCCCAAGACATTCATTGAAGCCCAACAATTCTACAAGGTTCCTGACCAGATTTCAACAAATTACCTTATTACTAAACCTCCTGGCTTTGAGATGCCACAATTCATGGGAATGCAATTACTGCAACTGAGTAATTCTCCTGCCAATAATCTAGTAGGATACATGGTGGTTCAAAACAATCCAGAAAATTTTGGCCAGATGAATTTCTATTCAGTTCCTCTTGACTCACCCACAAAGCTCCTAGGTCCTGGCGCAGCAAGAGATGCTTTGGAAAAGGATCCGGCATACGCAGCAGAGAAGGCTCTGTTACGCAACCCAAGAGTTGGTGATAACCTACTTTACAGAATTGGAAACCAAGAAGTTTAC
>WNFX01006712.1_pt1 | contig 23061 bp, 17 predicted proteins | sample 5400111 | NCBI WGS metagenome assembly WNFX01 (sample SAMN13153363, study PRJNA577476) | soil metagenome | isolation source: 40 cm soil or saprolite under grassland replicate 1 | place: USA:California | collected 2016-06-15 | reverse complement strand
CCGCCGCCGACATCGAGGAGCGTGACGCGCAGCTCACAGTGCAGGACCAGCCGGACGCCGAGCCGGTGGTCATTGCGCGCGAGCGCTGGCGCTTCGCGTCTGATGCCGGTCACGTCACCCTCGACGGCGGATTCGCGAAAGGCCGGCTCTACCGGATCGCCTACACCGCGCTCGGGGCGCCCGTCATGGGACTCGGTCCCGCCGCCCTCCGCGAGGCGGCCTCGTGGATCAAGCACGGCACGACCGGCGACGGCCATCCGGCGCCCGGTCGCCTCCGCCACGTCTACGGCTATGGCCGATCACAGACGGGGCGGCTCCTCCGCACCTACGTCTACTACGACCTCAACCTCGACGAGCAGGGCCGCGAGGCGCTGGACGGCATCATCGCCAATGTGCCGGGCGGTCTGCGGGGCGAGTTCAACCAGCGCTTCGGCCAGAACTCGAAGGACCGCCCGCAGATGATGGCGCACCTCTTTCCCTTCACGGATGTGCCTCAGAAGGATCCGGAGACGGGCCAGACGGACGCCCTGCATCGCCGGCTCGACGCGCGGCGGAGCCCGCTCAAGATCATGTACACGAACACCTCCGCCGAATACCACCGCGGCGACGCCTCCCTGATCCACACGAGCGCCGACGGCATGAGCGACGTCGCGCACGGCCCGAACACGCGCATCTATCACTACGCGGGCACCGAGCACAGCCTCGGCGCGTGGCCGCCCACGAACTGGCAGATCGGCGCCGCCGATCCGACCGGCGCCATCGACCACTCCCAGAACCTGCGTGGCGTCGTCGACTATTCCCGGCTCCTGCGCGTGTGCCTGGTCAGCCTCGACCGCTGGGTGACCGACGGCGTGGAGCCGCCCCCGAGCATCCATCCGCGCCTGAGCGACGGCAGCGGGGTCGCTCCCGAAGACCTGGCCAAGGTCTTCGACGCCATCCCCAACGCGCACTACCCGCGCCACCATCCGCGGCCGCTGCGGCTGGACTTCGGGGCCTCCGGGGAGCTTCGGGAGACGCCCACCATTCCACCGCGCCGCGGTCGCCCGTATGGCTCGCGGGTGTCCGCGGTGGACGCCGATGGCAACGAGATCGGCGGTGTCGCGGTGCCCGAGCTCACGGTGCCGCTGGCCACACACACGGGCTGGAATCCCCGCCACCCGGAGATCGGCGGCGAGGAACAGCTGCTCGTCTTCGTCGGCTCCACCCTGTTCTTCCCGCGGACACGCGCGGAGCGCGAGGCCTCGGGCGATCCGCGGCTCTCCATCGAGGAGCGCTATCCCTCGCGGGAGACCTACCTCGAGCAGGTGCGACAGGCAGGGCGTGAGCTCTGCGCGCGCGGGTATCTGCTCGAAGAGGACATCGAGCTCTCGGCGACGCTCGCCGCGCGAATGTGGGACTACCTGCGCGCGGGAGCCGCGGACGGCGCGAGGGCCCAGCCCCAGTCGTGAAGCCCATGGGGCGCGGTCGCTCAGCTCCGGGCGCCTGAGCGACCGGGCGCGTGGACGCGGCCCCGCCGAGCCCGGAGAGCCCTTGAGCCCCCAGAGTGCCCTGCCTCTCTACACAGTCCTGCCGTTCCTCTTCATGCTGCTCACGATCGCGGCCCTTCCCCTCTGGATACCGCACTGGTGGGAGCGCAATCGCAACAAGCTCCTGGTCGCCTGCGTCCTGGGTCTGCCCGTTCTCGCGCTCTACGTGATGCGCAGGCCTGCCGCCCTGGTGGGAATGGGCGAGGAGTATGTCTCGTTCATCGTTCTCCTCGCCGCCCTCTACGTCGTCTCGGGCGGCGTGCTCCTCCAGGGCGACCTGGTCGCCACGCCCCTGACCAACACGGGCTTCCTCGCCGTGGGCGCCGTGCTCGCTTCAGTGGTCGGGACCACGGGCGCGTCCATGCTCCTGATCCGGCCGCTGCTCCAGACGAACCGGGAGCGGGCACGCGTCAAGCACACCGTGATCTTCTTCATCTTCATCGTCTCGAACATCGGCGGCATGCTGACGCCGCTCGGCGACCCTCCTCTTTTCCTGGGGTACCTCCAGGGCGTCCCCTTCACGTGGACCTTCCGGTTGTGGCTCCCCTGGCTGCTGATGGTTGCGACGCTCCTGCTCCTGTACTTCGTCTGGGACTCGAGGCAGTACGCCCGGGAGCGCCCCGAGGCAATTCGTCGCGATCGAGCCCGAGTCGTGCCCCTGCGTGTGCGCGGCGGCCTCAACGCCCTCTGGCTGGTCGGCGTCGTCCTCGCCGTGGTCTTCCTGCGAGAGCCCGCGCGCGAGGTGGTCATGCTCGTCCTGATGGCGATCTCGCTCCGGTGGACGCCGCGCGACATCCGTCGGGCCAACGGCTTCACGACCTATCCCATCGTCGAGGTCGCCGTGCTCTTCTTCGGCATCTTCCTGACCATGATCCCCGCCCTCGAGCTGCTGCGCGCGCGAGGACACGAGCTGGGCGTGCATCAGCCCTGGCAGTTCTTCTGGGCGACCGGCGCGCTGTCGTCATTCCTCGACAACGCGCCAACCTATCTCGCCTTCCTGGCCCTCGGGCAGAGCCTGGGGCTCCCGGCCGACGTGGTCGGGGTGCCACGGGCCATCCTCGCCGCCATCAGCGTGGGCGCCGTCGCCATGGGCGCCAACACCTATGTCGGTAATGCGCCCAACTTCATGGTCAGGTCGATCGCCGAGGAGGCGGGGATCAAGATGCCGAGCTTCTTCGGCTACATGCTCTACAGCGGGGTCGTCTTGCTTCCCCTCTTCGCCGCCATCACCTTTCTCTTCTTCTGAGGCTCCCGCCGCGTGCTCCTCCTCCTGAAGATCATCGTCGTCCCCGCGCTCATCATCTCGGTCACGCTGGCGGGGCGACGCTGGGGGCCACGCGTGGGGGGCGTCCTCGCCAGCTTTCCCCTCGTGGCCGGTCCGGTGCTCTTCTTCCTGGCCCAGGAGCAGGGCGAGGGCTTCGCCGCGGAGGCGGCCCGCGCCACCCTCGTGAGCCTGATCGCCGTCGGCGCTTCCGGTCTCGCCTATGCGTGGGCTTCCCTGCGCGCTCCGTGGTGGGCGAGCCTGGCCGCGAGCTGGGGAAGCTTCGTTCTTCTCGTCCTGGCGCTGCACCGCATACCCTGGACGCCCCTGGCCGCCTTCAGCGCCGCGCTCGCGAGCTTCATCCTCGCGCGAGCGCTCCTGCCCCAGACGGGCGAGGGTGCCGCGCCGGCCACGCGGAGCGCCTGGGACATGCCCGTGCGCGTGATCTCCGCCGTTGCCCTCGTGCCCGTCGCGCTCGCCATCCTGATGGCCTTCACACACGTACAGCAGGGCCCGCACACCACGATCCGGTTCCTGCGTGGATTCTTTCCCGGGATGTGGAGCTTCGCCGTGTTCTGCCTGGTGACGACGCTTGGCCTCGTCGCGCTCGGCAAGTGGGTCGGCTTCGCGCTCGCCTTGGCTTCGGTGATTCCCATTCAGACGGCCGTGCTCTGGTGGGGCGCTCGGGCTCCATGATCAAGCGCGAGCCCGGCGACCTCCGCCAGACCATCACCCACCGGATCACCCAGCGCTTCTTCGTGCGCTGGCACATGGCGGCCATCCTCGTCTGCGTGATGCTCTCGGGCGTGGTGTGCAGCGCGCTGCTCCTGCACCTCGGGCTGCGATCCATGCCCTGGCGCTACCTCCTGGCGGTGACGGGCTCCTACCTGATCTTCTTCGCGCTCATCAGACTGTGGCTCCTGTACGTGTCCATCGCGGGGAGCGGCCGGTCCGTGCCCGGCGCCGGATTCGGTGACCTGGGCAACCTCGGGGGCGGCGCTCCCGACTGGTCATCCTCGAGCGGGCCGGGATTCAGGCCGGGCGGCGGAAGCTTCGGCGGCGGCGGAGCCAGTGGCAGCTTCGATGCGCCGGAGGCCAGCGGAGGCGGAGCCTCGAGCGGAGGGTCATGGAGCTCGGGCTCGGACAGCGGCTGGGGCCTGGATCTCGATGACGGCTGGCTCGTCCTCGTCGCCTTCGCTCTGCTCCTCCTCGCCGTCACGGGATCAGGGGCCTATCTCATCTACCAGGCCCCGCACATTCTGGGCGAGGCCGCGTTCCAGGTCGCCCTCGCCACCTCGCTCCGAGGGGCGGCAAGACGCGTGGTCGGCTTCGGCTGGACGGGAAGCCTGCTCCGGAGCACGTGGATTTCCTTCTCGATCGTTCTCGCCATGGCCGGGATCTTCGGCGGGGTCGCCCAGCACTATTGCTCGAAGGCGAGCAAGATCACCGAGGTGCTCTTCGCCTGCTTCCTCAGCTTCTAGGGGGAGTCCGATGGCCAGCGGCGCTTCATCTCCTCGCAGTACGCTTTGCCGTCGTCGTCGATCTTGGCGGCCACGCGGTCGAGGAGAGCCCGCCATTCGTCCGGCGTCTTTCCCAGCGCCCGATAGTAGTCGAGCGTGGTGGCCAGGACCTCCTCGAGCGCGGGCACGCCGCGAAGACCCCAGAAGCTCGCGTCGGTGACGTGGTAGTTGGTGAAGAAAGGAAGAAGCTGGCGCTCCACGAGGTCGAGTCCGCGCGGGGCGCAGGCGCCTGCGTCTCGCAGGGCCTGGGCGAACAGGAGCTTCTTCTGGAAGAAGGTCGAGGTCTCGGGAGCGCCCGGGTGCGCATAGCTGAGATCGAAGGTGCGCTGCCAGCTCGCGTGCGCGCCTTCGATATCTCCACTCTTGACCTGGGCCATGGCGAGATTGAACCAGTCCTCGGGCACCTCGCTCCCCCTGGCCGCCGACTGGAAATAGCCGAGCGACTCGGTCCAGCGCTCGGCGAAGTAGTGGGCGAGCCCCGCGTAGGCGCAGGCCTGCCGGTGGTACTCGACGGGCAGGTCCGGCAAGGCGGCGACGAGACGCTCCACCGCCGCATCGAAACGGCCGGCCCGGATCAGCTCGCGCGCTTCAGCGAGGGGAGCCGGGTCGCTCATGGCGAACGGGGGAAGCTCCTTCGCGGAACTTCAGCGGGCAGAGCCGAGAATCACGGCCTCACGCAGTTGATGTAGGTCCAGCAGCACCGGAAGGACTTGCGGCCGCCCAGGAGCGTGTCCATCGCGTGCCGGATCAGGGCCAAGCGATCGCGCTCGGCTTCCGTGGTCGCCGGCGTGCCATCCACCTTCGCCGAGCCTCCGAGCCAGCCCAGCACCGCCTCGTGATAGGCCGTCAAGAACTCGAACCAATCCTCCACGCTGGTCTCGATGGTGCGAGCGGTCACCGCCTCCACGGTAAACCCGGCTCCCTCGAGGCAGCCCACGTAGTAGTCGAGGGGGCGCACCGGCAGGAAGACGCGGTCCCGATACGCGACGTGCGCCTGCATCCGCGCCTCGTCGTCGAGGAGGGGCCGGTAGGCGGCATAGCGAGGATCGTTACGGACGAGACCCATGGCCACCTCGTGGATGGCCCAGACCGTCTCGTCCAGGATCCACTCGCTCGGCCGGGCCTGGGGATTGCGGATATTGCCCGACTGCACGAAGACGCGCCCGCCCGGCCGAATCACTCGAGCCCACGAGGCGATCGTCTCGGGCAAGTCCATGTAGAGATGGATGGCATTGGTCGAGGTGATGGCGTCGGCTCCGCGCGCCGTGAGCTCATGGCCTATCGCCTCGTCGAGGAAGTCCAGCCGCTTCTCTTCCTTGCGCCAGCGCAGGAGCCGCAGGCCCACCCGCTCGTCTCCGCCGAACTTGTCCAGGGCCACCCGAAGAAACTTGGGCGAGCTATCCACGATGAGCATGCCCACGCGGCGGTCGAAGATCCGCAGCTGCAATCGGTCGAGAAGAATTCCCGTTCCCCCCGAGTAGTCGATGAGGAGCTGGCCTTCCTCCAGATGCCGGGCGAGGTCCTCCACGGTCGGGTCGAGGTTCCGGTACCAGCCGTGGTTCTCGACCGTGTCGTACCGAAGGCCAAAGACATCCACGGCCTGCCGCGTCCAGTCCTCGTCGGGAATGCGCGCGAACCCGGCCGGCCACGCGAAGCGCCCGCGCGGCCGGCCCGAGGGCTGGACGGGCGCGCTCAGCTCTCGATGGATACGGAGCAGATCCGGAAGGCTCGCCGGCGCGCGCCGGCCCCAGCCGCACTCCGTGGCGATACCGAAGCCGGAGGCGAAACGCGCGGCCACCTCCATGCGGCGTGCCGTTCCCTCGACCCCGTCCGTGTGGTGGACCAGGCCGAGGTGCAGCTCGGTCTCGGGCCGCAGACGCAGCTCCCTCAGCGGCGCGTAGTACGCCTCGTCGGTCCGGTCACGGGGCACCGGCATGTGGATCCAGTTCAGCGGCCGCCCGAGGCTCGCCGCCAGCGCATTGGCGACCTCCACCAGCTTGCCGGCATCGGGGGGCTCCTTGAAGTGCCGGTGCTGGACGTCGCCGTAGCAGAAGTGATATCCCAGCTCGACGTCCGAGGGCACCTGCCGGGAGAGCCGCAGCAGGCGCTCGAGAATGCCGCCCTTGACGTCCTCGAACCAGACCGGAAAGACGCCCTCGAGCATTCCGAACTCGAAGTTGGTGTCCCACTGCACGGAGACCTGGTCGTGGGGTACCTCCCGGAGGATCGCCTGCAGCTCGGCGAGCAGCCGCTCCTCGTAACCGCGCTCGAGGACACCCTGATGCTCGGGAACCACGAAGGCGCTGATCGGAGCCAGCGGCGTGGGCAGGCAGACCTGGAAGCGACAGGCCACCGGCACGAGCCCGTCACGCTTCAGCCGTGCGAAGACGCGATACGACGCGATCGCTGCTTCCGCGTACCCCAGGGCCTCGAAAACCACACTGTCGGCCCGGACGCCCTCGCCGAGACGGACTCGCGGCAGCGGCCGCCAGCTGTCGGGGCCTGGAGGAACCACCTCGAGCTGCGGCTGGGAGGTGAAGACAGGGAGCTGCCAGACGATCCAGTCCGAGCGCGGGCCGGTCTCGCCGTCGGGGATGCGGCGCAGGCGATCCCCGATCTCGGCGCCCACCGTCTGAAAGACGACCTCCGCGCTCGCGAGGGGTACGCTGCCCACCAGATGGGCCCCCTGCGCGACGGGATGAGCGCTCGCCCTCATGGTGAGCGCTCCGCGGGGCTGATCATCGGCCATCGAGAAAGGTGGACGAGCATGGCATCGTCACCCCTTTGAGTAGCGGCTATTGTCCCAGAAGCGGGCCACCCGTCAAGCGGGGCGGGCATCACGGGGTGTATCCGTTCCGACCCCTGCTATGATCAGGCGCCCACGACGACCCGGCGCCAGTTCCTCCGAACCGTGAGCGTGGGCCTCCTCGCCGCGCCGCTCGCCGTCGAGGCGCAGCAACCGGGAAGGGTGCCTCGGATCGGTTTTCTTAGCGTGACGTCCCCTTCCGATAGGCCGCCCCTGCTCGACGCGTTCCGGCAAGGGCTGCGCGAGCTCGGGTGGGTTGAGGGCCAGAATATTGTCATCGACTATCGATATGCGGAGGGTCGGGTCGACCGGCTGCCCGACTTGGCGGCCGAGCTGGTCCGGCTCAAGGTGGACCTCATCGTATCGGGGGGGACGCAAGGAGTGACGGCAGCCAAGAACGCCACCGAGACGATCCCCATCGTCATGATTGCCGTTCGCGATTCTGTTGGCACCGGGCTCATCGCGAGCCTCGCGCGCCCGGGCGGGAACGTCACAGGGGTGTCCGGCAGCGCCGGCCTGGAAATCGTCGCCAAACAACTGGAGCTGCTCAAGGAGACCGTCCCCAAGATCCGCCGTGTGGCCATCCTCTCGAACCCGGCCAATGCGTACCACCAGCTCGCGATAAGAGAAGTGAACGTCGCGGCCCGGTCGTTGGGAGTGCAGCTTCAACTCCTGGAGGCTCGAGGTCCGAACGAGTTCGACGGCGCATTCGCGGCGATGGCCACAGAGCGCGTGGGCGCACTCCTCGTACTGTCAGATGCGATATTCAACAGCCACCGAACACGGCTCGCAGACCTCGCAGCAAGGAGCCGCCTGCCGGCAGCATACGGCGTCAGGGAGAGTGTGGAGGCCGGGGGTCTCATGTCTTACGGGCCGAGCTTTCTCGATCTCTACCGGCGCAGCGCCGCGTACGTGGACAAGATCCTGAAGGGCGCCAAGCCCGCCGACCTGCCCGTGGAGCAGCCGACCAAGTTCGAGCTGGTGATCAATCTCAAGACCGCCAAGGCGCTCGGCCTGACGATCCCGCCGTCGTTACTGCAACGCGCGGATCAGGTCATCGAGTGACTGGCTTTTCGCGTTGCCGCAGATTTCAAACTGAGACACTACCGGGCATCAGGAGTCGTCCGCGGCGACTATTGGGCGCCCGGAAGCGCGAAGAAGCGCCCGGTACTCCTCGCCACGACCTCGCCGGTCTCCAGATCCTCGAGCGTGCCTTCGAGGTCCACATACTTCTCCGCTCGCTTCACGACACGGCCTCGACCCAGGAGCGGACGCTCGATGGGCGTGAGCTTGACGTACCGAATGCTGAGCTCTCCCGTCACATGGATCCGCCCCGTGTGACTCACGGCGGCTCCCGCGAGGACCTCATCGAGATACGCGGCGACAATTCCGCCGTGCGCGCCATTCGGCGGCCCTTCGAAGCGCTTCGGGATCACGATGGGCGAGAGCACACCGTCGTCGGACTTGAAGGTGCGAACGCGGAGCCCGATGTCATGGTGAGGGCCGCACCCGAAGCACTGATGGAAGGTGCGGCTGGCCCCTGAGGAATCTATCTCCTCCAGCTCTGCGAAGAGGGCCTCGAATGGCGCGGGAAGCGGAGGGGTGGGAAGCACGCGCCGGAGTATACCGAAGTCGAGAACGCGGAACCAACTAGCGGAGCGAGAGAAGCAGGCGGCGGACCCACACGCGGATCATCTCGCGGCGGTAGTCGGCCGAGCCCATGAGGTCGGAGAGCGGATCAGCCTCGATGGCGGCGGCGTCCGCGGCGGCGCGAACCGCGGCATCGGTCAGCGTCTCACCCCGGAGCGCCGCTTCGGCGCGCCGCGCGCGGATCGGCGTCGGCGCGGCGCCGGCGAGGGCGAGCCGGATGTCGCTCACTCGCCCGGCGCCGTCGAGCGTCACGAGGGCGGCCACGCCGACGAGCGGCTTGTCCTCGGCCGAGCGCGGGCAGAACTTGACGTAGCCCGCGCGGGCTCCTTCCGGCATGGGCGGCACGCGCACCGCCGTCAGGATCTCTCCCGCGGCGACCGCCGTCTCGTAGAAGCCGGTGAAGAACTCGCCGATCGGCACCACGCGCTCCCCGACCGAATCCGCCACGCGCACCTGGGCCTCGAGACAGAGAAGCGCCGGCGCGGGATCGGAGGCCGCCTCCGCATAGCAGAGATTGCCGCCGAGGGTGGCGCTGCTGCGGATGGAGGGCGTGGCCACGCGGGATGCCGCGTGAGCGAGAAGGGGCCAGCCGTCGCGGACGATACCGTCGCGCACGAGGGCCGACAGGCTCGTCATGGCGCCGATCTCGAGCATGCCCTTGTCGACGCGGACCTCCGAGAGCCCGGCGATCCGATGCAGGGAGACGAGTCGATCGGGCGTGACGAGGCCCAGGCGCATGGTGGGAACGAGGGCGGTGCCCCCCGCGATGACCCGGGCCTCCCCATCCAGGCGGGCCAGGATCTCGACGGCCTCGGGAACGGTCTCCGGCTCGACAAGCGCGAAGGGGCGCAGGCGCATCAGCGGGGGCCTGCCGCGGCGAGCACCGCTTCGACGATCTTCGTGTAGCCCGTGCAGCGGCAGAGATTGCCCGCCAGCGCCTCGCGCACGTCGTGCTCGGTGGGCGCCGGATTCGCGGCCAGGAGCGCGCGAGCGGAGAGCAGCATGCCCGGCGTGCAGAAGCCGCACTGGGCCGCGCCCGCGCGGGCGAAGGCGCTCTGGAGATGATCGGGCGCGCCGTTCGACTCCAGGCCTTCCGCGGTGAGAAGAGTCCGCCCGCGGAGCCGGGCCGCGAGCACGAGGCAGGCGCGGACCGGCTCATCGTCGAGGAGCACGGTGCACGTGCCGCACACGCCCTCGCCGCAGCCATATTTCGTCGCGGTGAGCGCGAGGCCGTCGCGGAGGAGGTCGAGCACCGTCCAGTGGTCGGGCGCCTCCAGGCGGTACGGCCGATTGTTCAGCGTGAAGTCCAGGCGCATGGGTGGCCTATGCGCCCTTCACCCTGCCCTCGAGGAGGAGCTCTTGAGGGCGGCGAGGACGCGCTCGGCGGTCATCGGGAACTGGGTGAGCGGGGAGCGGGCGGCGCGGGACACCGCGTTCATCACGGCGGCCGGCGTCGGGGTCATGGCGGGCTCGCCGATCCCCTTGGCCCCGAAGGGTCCCAGGCCCTGGCCCGACTCGAGCAGGATCGTGATGATCTCGGGCGCGTCGAGCGTGGTCGGGATCTTGTAGTCGAGCAGGTGCGGGTTCTTGGACACGCCGTCCTCGAGCACCACTTCCTCGAGGAGCGCGTGGCCCAGGCCCTGCACGGCCCCGCCCTCGATCTGGCCCTCGGCGCTCTGGCGGTTGATGGCCTGGCCCACGTCATAGCAGGCCGCGAGCCTCGTCACACGGGTCTGCCCCGTCTCCTCGTCCACCTCGACCTCGACGGCCTGGGTGCCGAAGGTGTAATCGTTGAAGGGCTTGCCCTGCCCGGTGGCGGGATCGATGGTCGGCGCCGAGGGCGCATCGTACTTGTCGAGGGCCTGGACAGGTCGCCCGGCCGCCGTCGCCGCCTTCACGAGGGCGGAGAAATCGATGGCGCGATCCGGCGCGCCCCGGACGAGGGCCCGCCCCTCCACGAGCTCGATATCCTCGGGGGCGGCCTCCAGCATCTCCGCGGCCTGATCCACCAGATGCCGGCGCACCTCGCGCGCGGCCTTGAGGACCGCGTTGCCCGACATGAAGAGCTGGCGCGTGGCCGTCGTGGTGCCGGCGCGCGGCGTGAAGTGGCTGTCGCGCCCCACCGCGGTCACCTGCTCCACGGGCACGCCGAGAACCTCCGCGGTGATCGAGCAGAGAGAGGAGGTCTGTCCCCCGCCCACGTCGGGGGCGGCGCAGCGGACGACCGCGGTGCCATCGAGCTCCATGCCCACCCAGGCGGAGGCGGAGTCCCGCGTCCAGCACATGCGGCCATACGGCGTGAAGGATGCGGCGAGTCCCCGCGCCACGCGCACCGGCCCGCCGCCGGGGCGGACCGGGCCCAGCGCCTGCCAGGCACGGCGCATGGTCTCCCCCAGCATGGGCTCGCTCTCGAGCACCTGCCCCGTGGCGATGCTGTCGCCCTTCCTCAGGAAGTTCCTCTCGCGGAGGTCGAGCGGATCCATGGACAGCGCGGCGGCCAGAGCGTCCATCTGTCCCTCGTACCCGATGCACGTCTGGATGGAGCCGAAGGTGCGGTAGGCGCTCGCCACGGGATTGTTCGTGTAGACGGTGAACGCGTCTACGGTGACGTGCGGGACGCGGTACGGCCCCGTCGCCGTCACGAGACTGTACAGGAGCACCCAGGGCGAGAGGGCGGCATACGCTCCCGAGTCCGACACGAGCTCCACCTCCATGGCCACCAGCTCACCCGTCCGGGTGGCGCCGGACCGGTAGCGCAGGACATACGGATGACGCTTGCCGTGGCCGATGAAGCTCTCTTCCTCCACGAACGGGGTCCGGTAGGTCTTCTCCACGACGACGTCCGCGCGCGCGAGGGCCTCCGCGGCATCGCCCTTGCGGATATGCCAGGCGCGGAGAAGGTTGCCGCCCTCGTGGACATGGGGCGCGCCGGGCCTGAGCGCCTCCGCCGGATCGTAGACGCCCGGCAGCGGCTCGTACTCCACGCGCACGCGCTCCGCAGCCTCCGCGGCGATCTCCGGAGTCTCCGCGGCGATGGCCGCCACGGGCTCGCCCTGGAAGCGCACCCGATCCTCGGCGAGCACGGGCTGGGTCGCGAGCACGGCGCCCGCCGTCGCCTCGGCCATGCGCCCGGGCAATTCCATCCGGAGCGCGTTCTGCGGCACGTCGGCGTGGGTGAGCACGGCGACCACTCCCGGCAGCGCGCGGGCCTCGCTCGTGTCGATCCTGACGATGCGCGCCGAGGCATACGGGCTGCGGACGATCCTGGCGTGGAGCATGCCGGCCACCGCGAGGTCGCCGGCATAGATGGGACGGCCCCGCACTTTCTCCCAGGCGTCCGCCCTGGGCTGGGACCCCCCGATCACGCGATAGGCCATCTAAATTCTCTCTCCCCTCGAGGGGAGAGGGCCAGGGTGAGGGGTGTGCATTCCGCCGCGCCACGTCATTCGATATCTCGCAGGAGAGAGAACTGGCCCCCTCACCTACTCGGGCCACACCTCGCCGCCCATGGCAGCGTCTCGGCTCGAACTGCATCCCTCTCCCCCAGTGGGGGAGAGGGATGCAGAACAAGGCCGCTATGCTCTCCTCCGCGGTCGAGAGCCGAACGCATCAGACGTCCCAGCCGCCGTCCACCGTCACCGACTGGCCGGTCATGTTCTTCGAGTCGTCCGAGGCGAGATAGAGCACCGCGTTGGCGATGTCCTGCGAGGTGGTGACGCGGCGGAGCGCCATCTCGTTGACGTACTCCTGGTGCACCTGCTCGGGTGTCCAGCCGCGCTTCTTCCCTTTCTCCCGGCAGAGCTTGTCCATGCGATCGCCCGCCACGATGCCCGGATGGAGGGCGTTGACGTTGATGTTGTGCGGCCCCACTTCCAGGGCGACCGTGCGCGTGAACCCTCGCAGAGCCCACTTGGAGGAGGAGTACGCCGCGCGGTACTTGTAGCCCCGCAGCCCCGAGGTGCCGCTGATGTTGACCACCTTGCCGTACTTCCGCGCGATCATTCCCGGGAGGACGTGCTTGGTGGGCAGGAAGGTGCCGAGGATGTTGGCCTCGAGGACGAAGCGGAAGTCGTCGACCTTGATCTCCTGCACGGGCGTCTCGATGGGGCCGGTGACGCCGGCGGCGTTGACGAGGATGTCGATGCGCCCGTAGGCCTCCAGCGTCTTTGCCACCATGCGCTCGACGGCCGCCTCGTCCGTCACGTCCGTGGGAACCACGAGGGCTCGGCGCCCCTGCGCCTCGATCTCCCCCTTGAGCTTTTCGAGGGGCGGGACATCGCGCGCGGCCAGCGCCAGGTCCGCTCCTTCGCGCGCCAGGGTCAGGCAGATGTCCCGGCCCATGCCCTTCGCGGCGCCGGTGACGAGGGCGACGCGATTCTCGAGCCTCATGCGACGTAGCCCTCCCGGCGGTCGGCCTCGCGCGCAGCGATCGGGCGATCGGCGGGATTCCCGTAGCCGCCGCCGCCGCACGTCTCGAGCAGAACCAGATCCCCCTGGGCGAGCTTGAGCGTCTCCTTGCCCTTGACGTCCCGCTCGCGCGGGGTGCCCGGATTGAGGGTGATCCTGAAGGGCGCCGCGTCCTTGCCGCCGAAGAGACCGTACGGCGGCACGATCCGGCGCTCGATCATGGTCGTCAGCGTCACGTCGGATCCCAGCACGCGATAGGCGCGCCGGAAGCCCAGGCCGCCGCGGTGGCAACCGTCGCCGCCCGAGCCCGGGCGCAGGGCCAGCTCTTCGATCATCAGCGGGTACTCGCTCTCCACGACCTCCAGTGGCGTGTTCATCACGTTCGACATGTGCACGCGGGTGGCGGAGACGCCGTCCTTGCCCGCCGTGGCCCCCTCGCCGCCGCCGTGGACCTCGTAGTAGACGGCCCAGCGGCCGTCGGGCAGGCGCGCGCCTAGGATGAGCAGCCCCGCCGTCGTCGGGCCTCCCGCCTGGACGCGGTCCGGGATGACCTGGGCCATGGCCCGCATGATGGCATCCACCACGCGCTGAGACGTCTCGTGGTTGCCCCCGACCACGGGCCGGTCAGGGTCGGCGTTGAGCACGCTCCCCTTCGGGACGATGACGCGAAGGGGCCGGTAGCAACCCTCGTTGGGCGGCGCGTCCGGCGCCACCAGCGCCTTCATGGCGTAGTAGACGCCCGAGCAGGCGATGTAGTAGGTGGTGTTGACGGGTCCCATGGCCTGGCCATCGCTCCCCGAGAAGTCGAAGCTCGCCTCGTCGCCTCGCTTGGTCACGCGCACCTTGATCCGGATTCGCCGGTCCTCGACGCCGTCATCGTCGAGAAAGTCCTCGCCTTCCCACGAGCCATCAGGCAGCGCGCGCAGCGCCGCGCGCATCTGCTCTTCGGACTCGTCGTGCAGCCGGTCGAAGCAGGCGAGGACAGTCTCCGCGCCGTAGCGCGCGAAGATCTCGTGGAGACGCCGGGCGGCCACGTCGTTCGCGGCGAACTGGGCAAAGATGTCCCCTTCCCGCTCGTCGCGCCCGCGCAGGTTGGCGAGCACGAAATCGAGAGCGGGCCGCTCGGGCCCCGCGGCCGAGAAGAGCCGGATGGGGGCGATCCGGAGCCCTTCCTGGTAGCACTCGGTGGCCCAGGGGACATAGCTGCCGGGGACGGCGCCGCCGATATCCGCCCAGTGGGCGAGGTTGATGGCGAAGGCGACGAGTCGCCCCCCGAAGAAGACGGGTCGCACCGCCTTGACGTCGGGCAGGTGGTTGCCCCCGACTTCCGGAAGGTTGAGGAACCAGACGTCGCCTTCACGTAGCGTGTCCGCGGGAATCCGCTTGAGGAATTCCTTCACCGTGAAGCCCATGACGCCCATGTGGATGGGGATGTCGCGCCCCTGGGCGATCAACCGACCCTGCGCGTCGGTCAGCGCCGAGGAGAGATCGCCCGCCTCTTTTAGTAGGGGCGAGCGGGCCGAGCGCATGACGATGACGCTCATCTCCTCGGCGATGGCATAGAGACCGTTGCGCACGACTTCCAGGGTGATCGGGCTCAACGCGGCGGCGCTCATGCCGGGGCTCCCGCCTCGATCACGAGATTGCCCAGGCGGTCGGCGACGCAGCGCATGCCCGGGTACACGATCGTGGTCGACCAGTCGTCCTCGACCATGGCCGGCCCCTCCACGAGGTGGCCGGGCGGCAAGCTGGCCCGGTCATAGCGCAGCATCTCCACAGCGCCCGTCTCCGGGAAGTAGGCGCGGTGCGAACCGGTGGCCGCGGCCGATGTGCCCGAAGGCGGCGCGGGCATCGGGGGCGGCTCCTCGGCGGCCCGCGCCGTCACGCGCAGGTTGACGCACTCCACGTTTTCGCCGGTGGCGTAACCATAGAGCTGACGGTGGCGCTTCTCGAAAGCCGCCCTGAGCGCCCCCGGTCCCCCGGGGACGAAGCCGATTTCGAGCTCGTAGTTCTGTCCGACATAGCGGAGGTCGAGGCTCCGCAGCAGCACGATCCGCTCCACGGCATGCCCCTCGTCCAGGAGCGGGCGCAGGCACTGGGCCTCGAGCGCGCTGAAGCGCTCCTCCACCACCTTGGCGTCCCACGTCTCGAGCCGCGACCGATGCGTCTGCACGGTGTCGTAGCGGAGCGGCGAGACGAGACAGCCCAGGGCCGAGAAGGCGCCGGAGTGGGCGGGCACGATGACGCTCGAGATGCCGGCCTGACGCGCGAGGGCGCCCGCGTGGAGCGGGCCCGCCCCGCCGTAGGCGATGAGGGCGAAGTCGCGGAGATCGTAGCCGCGCTGGACCGAGACGAGCCGGAGCGCGCGGAGCATGTTGGCATTGGCGACCTCGACCACGCCGTGCGCGGCTTCGATGAGCGAGAACCCGAAGCGCGCGGCGAGCGGGCCGATGGCGGATTCGGCCCGGGCGGGATCGAGTCGGATGGAGCCGCCGTAGATCCGCTCCGAGTTGAGGTAGCCAAGGAGCAGGTTCGCATCGCTCACGGTCGGCTCGGCGCCCCCCTGCCCGTAGCACGCGGGTCCGGGCACGGCGCCGGCGCTGCGGGGCCCGACCTTGAGCGCGCCCGTCGGCTCGACCCGCGCGATGGAGCCGCCGCCCGCGCCGATGGACTCGACGGCGATCATGGGCAGCCGCGCCGGATAGTCGCCGAGCTTGCGCTGCCCCGCCGTCTCGGGCACGCCGTCCGCGATGAGACAGACATCCGTGGTGGTGCCGCCCATGTCGAAGGCGAGGGCGCGCGTGAGACCGAGGGCCCGCGACGTATGCGCGGCGGCGGCCACGCCCCCCGCCGGGCCCGACATGGCCATGCTGAGCGGCCGCTCCTTGGCCGCTTCCACCGACATCATGCCGCCGGCCGAGTGGAGGAGATGGAGCGGCTTGCCCGACGCGCGCTGGACGAGGTCGTCGAGATACCGGGCGGCCAGGGGCATGACCGAGGCATTGAGCGCGGTCGTGCATCCGCGCTCGTACTCCCGGAACTCCGCGTTGATCTCGCTCGAGATCGAGACGTAAGGGAAATGCGCCTCGAGGGCCATGCGCAGCGCCTGCTCGTGGGCGGGCGAGGCGTAGGAATGGAGAAGGCACACCGCCACGCTCTCGATGCCCTCGCGCTTGAAGTCCTCCACGATGGCGGGGAGCTCTTCAAGGTGAAGCCGCGTGAGCACGGTGCCGTCCGGGCCCACACGCTCGGTGATCTCGCGGCGCAGGCGGCGCGGCACGAGCGGCTCGGGCTTGGCGGGCAGGTCGAGCCGGTAGAGGTGAAGCCGGCTCATGCGGCCGATCTCCAGGACGTCGCGGAAGCCGCGCGTGGTGATGTAGCCCACCGGCGCGCCCCGGCGCTCCACGATGGCATTGGTGACCATGGTCGTCCCGTGGGCGAGGGAGGCCCAGGCCCCGGTCCGGGGGGCGAGGGTGGCGATGCCGTGAAGCACACCCTCGGCGGGATTGGCGGGCGTGGTCGGCACCTTGCACGACTCCATCCGCCCCGCGGGATCCCAGGCCACCAGGTCCGTGAAGGTGCCGCCCACGTCCACGCCGATGCGAATGCCCTCAGCCATCCCCTCGCCTCTCGTGCCTCGACCTGCCTACTTCCGCTCGGACCACTTCGGGAGCGGGTAGAGCACGTCGGTCGACGCGAGCTCGAAGGGCCAGACGATCTTGAGCTGACCGCCCCGCCACTGGGTGATCAGGGGCGTGCCCGACTCGTTCTGCCCCGTGGCGGGATCGAACTTCACGCCCTTCCACGGCATGATGAGCTGGCTCGGCTTGAGATCCGTGGCGAGCAGGGCCTTGCGAATCGCCTCCGGGTCCGTCGAGCCCGCGCGGTTGATGGCGTCGAGGAGCACGATCATGCCCGTGAAGGAGCGCGAGGTGTTGTCGTTCAGGTCCTTGCCCTGCTTGGCCTTGTACATGGCATTGACCTTGGCCACCATCGGCTTCTTCGCGGCGAGGTCGAGCGAGAACACCGAGCGCGACATGATCCCGTCCGCGTCCTTGCCCACGGCGGTGATGAAGTCCGACTCGATGTAGCCGGAATCCTGGGTCAGGATCATGGGGGCGTTGTAGTCGAGCTCGCGAGCCGTGCGCACGAAGAGAATGGCGTCATTGGTATAGCCGGTCGGGAGCAGCACCGACGGGCCCGCCGCCTTGAGCCGCTGCACCTCCGAGGTCAACGACGTGCTCCGCGATCGATAGGCGATCTTCTCCACCACCTTGTAGCCGTGCTCGCCCGCGAGCTTCTCCTGCACGCGGGAGGAGTCCGAGCCGAAGAGCGTGTCCTCGTAGAAGGTGGCCACGGTGGGGAACTTGACGCCCTTCTTGGCCTGGAACTCTTTCAGGAACTCGAACATGGCGATCGAGAAGTGCTCGTCGTGCGGGCTCGTGCGGAAGAACCATTTGAAGCCTCGCCGGTGGAGGGTGGGCGAGGACGACTCGCCCGACAGGTAGGGGATGCCGGAGCGCTCGGCGACCTGGCTGGCCGTGGCAGAGACGGAGCTGTGGTAGGCGCCGTAGAGCGCGACGACCTTCTCCTGCGTGATGAGGCGCTCGGCCTCGGACTGGCCGAGCTCGGGCTTGCCCTGGTGGTCCACCACGACGAGCCGCGCCTTGGCGCCGCCGAGGTTCGGCAATCCCTCCGTCCGCGCCAGGGGCAGGTCGAGGTCGTGCTTGCCGTTGACGATCTCCACGGCCAGCTCGGCGGCGACCTTGGAGTCGATGCCTGCCTGAGCCGTGGGGCCCGTGGTGGGATAGAGCACGCCGATCACGACGTCCTTGGGCTGCGCCGTCGGCCCACTCATGGCCACGCCGAGGAGCGCCGCCACCGCGGCCGCGCCGAGCATCAGTCGGTTGAGCCAGCTCCGCATGGTCCGGTCCTCCGTTCTTCTCGATGACTCACGTGAGCAGCATGGCGACGTCGGCGGCGAAGGTAGGCGGCTCTGCCCGCACTCTGCCCGACACCGTCACATGCGTCAAGGCGTACTGCCGCCCGCCATGGTCCGCGCGGCCTCGGCGATGGCCTCCACGATGAAATGGTAGCCGGTGCAGCGGCACAGATGGCCGGCCAGCATCTCGCGGATCTCCTCGTGGGTCGGCGCCGGATGCTCCGCGAGAAACGCGCAGGCGCTCACGATGATGCCGGGCGTGCAGTAGCCGCACTGGAGCCCGTGCTTGGCCCAGAAGGCCTCCTGGACCGGATGCAGCCCCTCTCCGGGCGCGATGCCCTCGATGGTCGTGATCTCCCGGCCGTCGACCTGAACCGCCAGCACGAGACAGGCGCGAACCGGCGCGCCGTCGAGGAGCACGGTGCAGGCGCCGCACACGCCGTGCTCGCACCCGACATGCGTCCCCGTGAGATCGAGATCTTCGCGAAGGAAATCAGCCAGGGTCGAGCGCACGTCCACATCCCGCGCGTGGGGCGCGCCGTTGACGGTGACGCGAACGGCCCGCTTCATGCGGCCTTCCCGCATCGCTCGAGCGCAGCGGCGAGCACGCGCGAAGCGAGGGTGGCGGCCACGGTCGAGCGATACTCCGCGGTGGCGTGCAGATCGCCATCAGGACGGAGCGCGGCCGCCGCCGCCTTCGCCGCCTCGCCGATGCGCGCAGGCGTCGGCTGCCGTCCCAGGAGGGCGGACTCGCCCGGCCCACTTCGCACCGGCGTGCCGCCGACGCCGAAGAAGCCCAGGCGCGCATGGGTGACCGCGCCCGCGCCATCCAGCGCGAGCACCGCGGCGCAGCCAACGAGGGCGAAGTCTCCGTGGCGTCTCGTCACCTCGGCAAACCCCCAGCCCGCCCCCTCCGGGGGCAGCGTGAAGCGGACCGCGGTGGCGAGCTCGTCCGACTCGAGCGAGGTGGTCAGCGGCGCCACGTAGAGCTGGTCGGCGGCAATGACGCGCTCCCCGCCCCTTCGCTTCGCCACCACCTCGCCGTCGAGGCAAAGCAGGAGCGCGGGCAGCTCGGAGGCGGGATCCGCGTGCACGATGCTGCCCACGACCGTCCCGCGATTTCGTATCGGGGGGTGGGCGACCCACCGCAGAGCCTCGGCCAGGAGGGGCGCGCGCTCACGTGCGAAGATCTCGAGGTCGCGCTGCCGCGCGAGCGCATTGACGGTGAGGACGCCGCGCGATTCCGCCATGCCCTCGAGATCGCCGCAGCCGTTGATGTCCACGAGGGCCGCCGGTCGCGCCAGCCTCAGGGCGAGCATGGGAATGAGGCTCTGTCCTCCCGCGAGCACCTTGGCCTCGTCCCCATGGCGGCGCAGCGCCTCCACGGCGTCGGCGGCGCTCGAGGCCGCCACGTACTCGAACGGCGCGGGCTTCACGACCTCGTGGCCCGGCGGATGAGGTCGAGCACCACGGAGGGGCCGAGGGGCGTGCGCGTGACGCGCGCGTTCCAGGGGGCGAGCGCGTCCTCGACGGCATTGGCGATGGCGGCGGGAGGCGAGATGGCCCCGCCCTCACCGATGCCCTTGACGCCCAGGGGGTTGCGGGGCGACGGGTACTCGAGGTGCACGGTCTCGATGGGCGGCAGCTCCATGGCCGTGGGCACGAGGTAGTCCATGAAGGTGCCGGTGAGAAGCTGGCCATGCTCGTCGTAGACCATCTCCTCGAGCAGGGCGCCTCCGATGCCTTGCGCCACGCCGCCGTGAATCTGCCCTTCCACGATGACGGGATTGATGACCTTGCCGCAGTCGTGGGACACGAGATAGCGCAGGAGCCGGACCGACCCCGTGCCGGGATCCACCTCGACGAGGGCGACGTGCACCGCGCTCGTATAGGTCACCGTCGGCTGATGGTGATAGACGGTGGCCTCGAAGTCGGGCGACACGAGGCTCGGCCTGGCGAAGGTCGGGATGGCGGACTGGATGACTCGCGCGAGCGGCACGGAGGAGGCCGGCGCCCCGCGCACCGACACGGCGCCGTCGCTGACCTCGATGTCGGCGGGCGCTGCCTCCAGGAGCGCCGCGGCCGCCTCGGCGATCTTGTCTCTCACCTTGCCGGCCGCCACGTGGATCGAGCTGCCCGCATTCACCGCGCTCCGCGAAGCGAACGTGCCCACACCGAAGGGGATGGCCGCGGTGTCGCCACCGATCACCGTGACCCAGTCGAGGGGGATGCCGAGGGCGTCCGCCGCAATCTGCGCGAATGACGTTTCGTGCCCCTGCCCCTGACAGCAGGCCCCCGTGGCCACCACGGCGCGCCCCGAGGCATCGAGCCGGACCACGGCGCCCTCGTAGGGGCCGATGGCCGTCCCCTCGACATAGCCGGAGATGCCGACGCCGCGGTGAATGCCCCGCGCCCTCAGCTCCGCCTGCTCTCTCCTGAGCGCGTCGTAGCCGATGGCCGAGAGCGCAGAGTCGAGCGCCGCCTTGAAATCGCCGCTGTCGTAGACGAGCGGGTTGCCGTCTCGATACGGGATGCCGAGCTCATAGGGCATGTCGGCCGCGCTCAGGTAGTTCTTCCGCCTCAGCTCCGCGGGATCCATGCGCAGCTCTCTGGCGAGGCAGTCCACGATGCGATCCATGGCGAAGACAGTCTCGGGGCGGCCCGCGCCGCGATACGGCGCATTCGGGCTCTTGTTGGTGACCACACCACGGCATTCCACGCTCAGGCTCGGCACGCGGTGAGGGCCCAGGAGGTGCGCGACCGTGTTGTAGGGGAGGACGATGCCCCACGAATTGTAGGCGCCGAGATCGACCCAGATCCGGTCGCGCACGGCCAGCATGCTCCCGTCGCGCCGCGCGGCGATCTCGATGTCGTGGATCTGGTGGCGGGCGTGGGCGGCCGCCATCATGTGCTCGCGGCGGTCCTCGACCCACTTCACAGGGCGGCGAGCGGCGATGGCCGCCACGGGGATCAGCAAGTCCTCCGGATATCCGGTGGCCTTGGTGCCGAAGCCTCCGCCCACGTCGGGGGCGATGACGCGGACCTTGTGGGGCGGCAGCCCGAGCGCCGCCACCAGCCCCTGCTGGACGAAGTGGACGACCTGCGTGCCGTTCCACGTCGTCAGCGTGCCGTCGCGGGTGTCCCACTGCGCGACCACGCCGCGCGTCTCGATGGGCATGCCGACATAGCGCTGGATGTGGAAGCGCTCTCGCACGGTGACATCGGCCCCTCGAAACACCGCCTCCGTGTCGCCGAAGCCCGTGGCGAAATGAATCGCAACGTTGTCGCCCCATTCGCCGTGGAGCACCGGTGAGCCCGGCTCCGCGGCCGCCACCATGTCGACCACGGCGGCGAGCGGCTCGTACGTGACCTCGACGGCCTCGCAGGCGTCTTCGGCGAGCGCGCGACTCGTGGCCAGGACCATGGCGACGATCTCGCCCACGAAGAGGACACGATCACGCGCCATGGCGAGCTGGGGCACCTGCTTCATCGTCACGTCGACGCGCGCGGCGAGACCCGGAGGAACGCTGCCGAAGAGCGGCAGCGGCTTCATCCATCGCTCGAGGTCGGCGAAGGCAAAGACGTGGGCCACGCCGGGCATCCGATGCGCCGCGTCCGTCTTCACGGAGAGGATTCGGGCGTGGCCGTGCGGGCTCCGGACAAAGGCCGCGTGGAGCATCCCGGGCAGCTTGATGTCGTCCACGTAGCGGCCTTCACCGCGGAGGAAACGAGGGTCTTCTTTCCTGCGAACGGAGGCTCCGAAGAGTTTCGCGCCCATGGAACCGTCCGACCATATCAACAGGCCGCTCACCTGTCCAGCGCGCGCAGCCCATGTCGATGCAGCGCCGAATACGCCTCCCGCCCTGCCCGTCATAGACGGCAAGAGGAGGAAACGACCATGAGCCCATTCGGTAAAATCGTCACGATCGGCATCGCTCTCGTCACAGGAACCGCATTCCTCACGGGCGTCACCACCGCCTACATGCTTCGCCCGGCGGCGTCCGCAGATACCATGACCGCGACCTACGCTCCAACTCCCGTACGCCGCGCCCCCGCGGTGGTGGCGCCCCGCGTCGTGCCCGCGGTGAGCCGCGGCGGCCGGCGGCGCCATCGCCAACGGCGGGTCGGGCGCGGGCAAGGGCGCCTTGATCGGCGGCCTGGTGGGTGCCGTGGCCGGCGCCGGCTACGGCGCGTACAAGACGAACAACGAGTGCGGCACGATCTTCGGAAATCGCGGCTTCACGGAGCCCCAGACTGTTCCTGTCGCCGTGGGACGTGGACTGGTGACCCCGGCCGCATACGACGCGCGGTAACATTCGTTAGCATTCGCCGGCCACCACGTGGGCGGCACGCCTCATCCGGCGCGCCGCCCACTCAAGTTTTTCCGAGTTCTTCGTGACGGTCGGCGGCACTCTCGGGACGGGCCGAACTTCCCTCTCTGGTCCGCGTCGAAATGCAAGACCGGACAGCTTCTACCCGGTAAGCTTTTCATCGGCAACTCGATCGTCCTTCTTAGGGCTTCTTGCATCGCGAGCCCCGCCGAGTTCTTCCCGCTGGACACCGTGGCACTTCGATTGCAGATCTTCCGAGGCAGACGACCGGGCGCCAGGGCGTCGATCCCCAACGTCATGGAAGAGCAAAACAGCCCTTCCGGATCAAAAAACTGGCATAGGAGACCATCGAGATGGACATGAGAGTCGTTACGGCCATGATCCTCCTCGGATTCATCGTCCTCATCGGAATTTCCCTTTGGGCGTATCGGCGGCGCCGCACGGACCGCCTGCGCTCGCGCTTCGGACGCGAATACGAGCGAACCGTACGGGACAGAGCAGGCCGCGCCGGAGCTGAAGCTGAACTCGAGGCACGGGTCGAGCGCGTGGAAACTCTACACGTTCGCGAACTCGCCCCCAAAGATCGGGCGAGGCTAGCCGAGGCGTGGAAGTCCGTCC
>WNFX01001625.1_pt1 | contig 23072 bp, 17 predicted proteins | sample 5400111 | NCBI WGS metagenome assembly WNFX01 (sample SAMN13153363, study PRJNA577476) | soil metagenome | isolation source: 40 cm soil or saprolite under grassland replicate 1 | place: USA:California | collected 2016-06-15 | reverse complement strand
CCCACGACCACCGCCCGCCATCCCGCAGCGCACTCACGGGATCGATTCCCAGCGCCGTGCTCCAATCGCTCTCGAACACCACGCCGCCGGCGCCGGCGGAGACCACCGTCACCGTGGCGCTGCCGCTCTGCCCTTCGCTACTCGCTGTGATCGTCGCCGAGCCCAGCGCAATACCCGTGACGAGCCCAGCGCCACTCACCGTCGCCACGACTAGTGCACTGCTCGACCACGTGACGGTGCGACCGGTAAGCGTCCGACCGCTAGCATCCTTGAGCGTGACCGCGAGCTGCTGCAGCGCGCCGACGATGACATTGGCGCTCGCCGGACTCACCGTGACCACCGCCACTGGCGCCGTCGAGCCGGCGTTGGTCGTCCCGCTCGCCACGTTCGACAACGGCCCGAACACGGCGTTCGTGTTCACATCACCACGGAAGGCGACGAGCCCGAATTGGTAGGCCGTCGCGGACGTCAAGCCCAACACGGTGCAGCTGCTGGTAGCACCGATGGCGGTGCCGGCGACCGGCGTGACGCACGTACCGCGCGTCACCGCGAGCCCCGTGCTCCACGCAAGCGTGCCGACCCCGTACTTGACGATGTAACTCGCTGCTTGACCAGTGCCATCGTCGACCTGGTGAAAGGAGAGCGTCACCGAGGTATCCGTCACGCTCGCCACCGCGAGATCCGGGACCTGGGCCGGATCCGGCGCCGGCGGCGGGGGGGGTGGCGGGGGTGGCGGGGGCGGCGGCGGCGGGGGCGGGGGCGGGGGCGGCGGGGGCGGCGCCGACGAGGTCACGGTCACGACCGCGGTCCCGCTCTTCGCTTCACTCGTGGCGGAGACTGTAGACGTTCCGGCCGCCACGCCCGTCACCATGCCGTTGACATCCACTGTGATGACCGCCGGTGCACTGCTCGCCCACGTCACCGCGCGCGCGATCAGGGCATTGCCAATCGAGTCCCTGGGCGTCGCCGTGAACTGCACCGTCTGTCCCACGGATACGCTCGCCGTCGGCGGCGTCACTGCCACTGACGCCACGCGACTCAGCAGGCTGAGCAGCTGCTGGAGATCGCACGCCGCCACGGCGCACGCGGCGCCAAGCAACACCACATTCCTCAGCAACGCCAACCGGCGCGACAACTTGTGCTTGAACGTCATAAGAAGCCTTCTCCCTCATTAGTGCTCCGGACCTGTCGCTCCCCTGGGAGCGACAGAGCACGGAGCCTGGTTGTTGTGCGGGGGGAGAACGCATGCCCCCCTCCTCAAAGAGCTCGGCGACCCGACTAGCGTGGCACGTGAACGGCGTGCGGTAGCCTCGTGGCTTTGCGTCCCCGGCTTTCGCCGGGTTTGCCTTGTTCGCGCTCCCCATCGAGGGGGGCGATCCTGCCGACATCACCAAAAACAAAAACGGCCGCCAGATAACTCGATGGCATCTCGAGTCGCTGGCGGCCGGGCTGACATGGCGACCGTTGTCGCCGAAGTCCCCTTAGCTCTGCGTCCCCACCTTTCGGCGGGTTTGCTCTGAGCAGCGGAATCACTTTGTTCAGCGGAGGCGCGCCGCGCTTACCTACTGATCATCCGGAGGGCTGCAACAGACCGTCACATGCTCCAACGAACGTTGCACAGTAGCAACAGTTGTGTCGAGTCCGCAAGTTGGGGGATCACCGTGAGGGAAGTTCCGAAGCGGCCGAGTGATTGTCGTCACACGTTGCGTGTTCACGCGCAGTGCTCCTCGTGCAGCGGACGACTGCACGCGACGGGCTGGTCGGCGCGGACGGCCGGCGTTGGATCGACCCCCCAACTGCTGCTCGAGCGCGACAGTGCCCGCAAGCGCCGCCGGGGCACGAGCGGCTAAGAGTAAGTGGATGAATGTGCTGCAGCGCGCGTTACGCCAATGGCGCCGTAGTCCAAGGCTTGCGTCTATCGCTCCCGTGCCACCCACATACATCCTCGGCATCTCCGCCTTCTATCACGACAGCGCCGCGTGCCTGTTGCGCGACGGCGCTATCGTCGCGGCCGCGCAGGAAGAGCGCTTCACGCGTAAGAAGGGCGACTCCGACTTTCCGCACCGCGCCGCACGGTATTGCCTCAACGCCGCGGGGATCCAGCCGGCCGACCTCGCCTACGTCGGGTTCTACGACAAACCGTTGCTCAAGTTCGAGCGCATCCTCGAGACCTATCTGGGGGTGGCACCCCGCGGCTTTTCGCAGTTCCGCCTCGCGGGGCCCGCGTGGATGAAGGAAAAACTTTTTCAAGACCGCGAGATTCGAAACGCCCTCGGCTACGACGGCGAGGTGCTGTACGCCGAGCATCACGAGTCGCACGCGGCCAGCGCGTTCTTCCCGTCGCCCTTCAAGGAGGCGGCGATCCTCACCGTTGACGGCGTCGGGGAATGGGCCACCGCCTCGTTCGGCGCCGGGAGGGGGAACGATCTCGAGCTGCTGAAGGAGCTGCATTGGCCCGACTCGCTCGGCCTTCTGTATTCAGCCTTTACGTACTTCACCGGGTTCAAGGTGAACTCCGGGGAATACAAGGTGATGGGTCTCGCCCCTTACGGCGAGCCGAAGTACGTCGACACGATTTACCGCGAGTTGATCGATCTGCGAGAGGACGGCTCGTTCACCCTCAACCAGAAGTACTTCAATTACCTCACAGGCCTCACCATGACCGACGGGGCGTTCGACCGGCTGTTGGGCGGTCCCGCGCGCGTCCCAGAAACGAAGCTCACCCAGCGGGAAATGGATCTCGCGCGCTCGATCCAGGTCGTGTGCGAGGAGATCATCTTGCGCATGGCGCGGACGGTGCACCGGGAAACCGGGATGGAGAACCTGTGCCTGGCCGGCGGCGTGGCGCTCAACTGCGTCGCGAACGGGCGCCTGCTGCGAGAGGGTCCCTTCAAACAGCTCTGGATCCAGCCCGCCGCCGGCGATGCGGGCGGGGCGCTGGGCGTCGCCCAGCTGATCTGGCACCGCCACCTCCGGAAACCCCGCACCGTCGCCAAAGGCAAAGATGCGATGCGAGGCGCCTACCTCGGGCCGGAGTTCTCCCCCGACGAGATCCGCGCGTACTTGGACGCCGAGGGGATCGCCTACGAACAGGTGGAGCGTCACTGCCTGCTCGAGCGCGTGGCGCGGCTCCTCGCCGAGGAGAAAGTGGTTGGCTGGTTCGATGGCCGTATGGAGTTCGGGCCGCGAGCGCTCGGCGCGCGCAGTATCCTGGGCGACCCGCGGAGCCCGCGCATGCAGGCGCAGATGAACCTGAAGATCAAGTTCCGGGAAGGCTTCCGCCCCTTTGCGCCAAGTGTGCTGCGCGAGCGGGTGCACGACTATTTCGAGCTGGACTGCGACTCTCCGTACATGCTGCTCGTGGCGCCCGTGCGCCAGGAGCGCCAGATCCCGATGACGGCCGAGCAGCGGGGGCTCTGGGGCATCGACCAGCTCAACGTGTTGCGCTCGGACATCCCGGCCGTGACCCACATCGATTACTCGGCGCGGATCCAGACGGTGAGCCGGGAGACTAACCCCAACTATTACGACCTGATCAAGGAGTTCGAGCGCGTGACCGGCTGCGCCGTGCTCGTAAACACCTCGTTCAATGTGCGGGGCGAGCCGATCGTGTGCACACCGGCCGACGCGTACCAATGCTTCATGCGAACCCACATCGACTACCTGGTACTGGGACCGTACCTGCTGCACAAAACGCAGCAGCCCGAGTGGAAAGAGAGCGTGGAGTGGCAACGCGAATTCCAGCTCGACTGAGCGCTGCCGAAGGGCGCCGCTTCGGCCTCACGGTCGGTGCGGCGTTCCTCGCCCTCGGCGGTCTGGCCTGGTGGCGCGGCCGCGTGCTCACGTTCGACGTCGCGGTCGGGATCGGCCTCGCGTTGGTGATTACGGGACTCGTGGTCCCGGCGCGGCTTGGGCTGATCTACCGGCTCTGGATGGGGCTGGCTGCAGTGATGTCCAAAGTTACTACGCCCATCTTCATGGGCATCGTCTACTTCGTCGTCGTAACGCCGACCGGGCTGGTGCGTCGGCTCGCAGGCAAGGATTCCCTGGTGCGCCCGCGGACCGCAAAGAGCTTCTGGATCTCTCGAGCGGCCGACGCCCAGCACCGGACCGGCATGGAACGTCAATTCTAGGGAGGATGTCGCTTATGGGTCAGATGAGGCTGGCGGGAGAGTTATGGGCTTTCATGCGCGTGCGGAAGAAGTGGTGGTTGCTGCCGATCATGCTGGTCATGATCGTCGTCGGCGCGTTGCTCGTCTTCGCGCACGGATCAGCGCTGGCGCCGTTCATTTATACGATCTTTTGAACCTGCGGCATTCGAAGCTGTGGCCCCCCATCGTCCTCGGCCTCCTGGTCGTCGCGACGCTGGAGGGCCTCTCCTTGGCCGTCCTTCACCTCAGTCGCCCGCTGCTGGACGAGGAGATCAGAACCACCCGCGACATCTGGCGGGAGCAGAGCGTCCTGATGCGCCAGCTCCTGCAAGGGCGAGGGCTGCTCGCCGTGGACTCCGTGCTCGGGTGGCGCTACCGCTCGGGTATTGCGACAGCGCATGATCAGACGAACTCGCGCGGCTTGCGCAGCGCGCGGGAATACAGCGCCGTGCCGGCGGACTCCGTCGTGCGCGTCGCCGCGTTCGGCGACTCGTTCGTGTACGGGAACGAGGTTGACAACGCGAACTGCTGGCCGGTGCTGGCGGAGCAGATCTATCCGCGACTCGAGGTGCTCAACTACGGTGTCGGCGGATACGGGAACGATCAGGCGTACCTGCGCTTTCTCGCCGATGGCCGGAGCCTCTCCCCCCGCATCGCGATTCTCGCTTTCACGCCGACCGATTTCGGCCGAGTCGTGAACGTCTACCGCCGATTTCTATCGAACCGGGAGCTACCCCTCTTCAAACCGCGGTTCGTGCTGCCCACCGGCGGCCAGCTCGAGCTCGTGCCCAGCCCCGTGCGAGCTCCAGCGGATTACGCCAGGTATCTCGATCACCCCGAAGCCGTCACGACGCTGGGGCGCGGCGACGCCTGGTACGAACCGGCGACCTATGAAGACCCGTTGTACGACGTCTCGGCAACGGTACGCCTGCTCACCGGGTTGTGGATCAAGGTGCGCCGCCGTTACCTCGACGGCGACCGCCTGGTGCGGGATGGCGTTTTCAATCGTGCCTCGACCGCGTTCGCCCTGGAGACCACACTCTTTCAAAGCTTCGCGGCGAAGGCACGAGCAGCCGGAATTGTCCCGCTTGTCATCATCCTCCCCGACCGCGAGTCCATCGTCCACCGTCGGGACGGCCACGCGCCGATCTTTGCGCCGCTGATCGATGACCTGCGAGCGAAAGGGATTGACTATCTCGACGTCACGGAGGCGTTCCTCGCGCAGGAGGGACGCCCGCGCGTGAACGACTGGTTCATGCCTGGGGGGCACTACTCACCGAGCGCCAACCGACTCGTTGCCGAGTGGCTCGGCCCGCGGCTCTTGGAACGCGCCCGGCCTCCGACCTCGACTAGCTCAGACTCGAAGAGGGCCGGGCGCGAATAACCATGGGCATCGGGTGATCGCCCGACTTCCGCTGCACTTCGACGAGATTCGCTTCGGCGAGCAGGCGCGGGAGGCTGGTGGAGTCGCCATCGAATAGGTACGCATCGCCACCGGGCCGCAGCACCCTTGCCACTTCGCGCAGCACTACGATGGGTTCACGATACGTGCCCAGCGACGCGCATGAGACTACGCGATCGACCGACCGGTCTGCGATGGGGAACCGCTCCCCGGTCCACGTGCTGAATTCGACCTGGCCGGGAACGCCGCGCAACTCGACGGCCAATTCCACGAGCCGGGGGGATGTGGTCAAGCCGACGACGCGGCCTTTCCGCATGCGACGCCACGCTTCCTCCACCAGCCAGCCATCCCCGCACTCGACAAAGAGCACTCGGTCCCAAGCCTCCATCCTCACTTGATCGAGGAGCCAGAGGCCGACTGTACCCAGCGGGCTCTCGCGTTCGAGCGTGGTAACAGTGCTCTGGTTCATGCTCACCCGACGGCGTTCGCGTAGACGCTCATGTAGCCATCTACCATCGTATCAACTGTGAACGCTCGCTCCGCCCGCCGGCGGGCGGCGTCACCGAGCCGGAGTCGCAGCGTGGCGTCTTCGAGCAGCCGGCCCAGCGCCGTCGCGAGCGAGCGCGGGTCCTCCGACGGCACGAGCAACGCCTCCCGCTCGGAGGTCACAACCTCCGGCACGCCCCCCACAGCCGATGCCGCGATCCCTTTGCCTGCGAACATCGCCTCGAGCAGGGCCAGGGGCACGCCTTCGGACCGCGAGGGCAACGCGAAGACGTCCGCGGCCGCGAGCAGATCGGCGACGTCGGCGCGATAACCGAGGAGATGCACGTGCTCCGTGAGACCGTGCCCGGCGGCGTAAGCTCGAAGCGCTGTTTCCTCCTCGCCCCGCCCGGCTATCGCGACGTGGCACCGGGCGAACGCAGGGTCCTCGCACAGCGCGCGCAGGGCCTGCAGCAATACGAGATGGCCCTTGACCGGATAGAGGTTGCCGATCGCGACGATCAGCGGCTCTTCAGCGCCGATGCCCAGCTCGCGACGTACACCGTTGGGAGAGCCGACGGCCGGTCTGATGCCGTTGTGCACCACGCCGATGGCAGCGCGGGGAAGCCGCAACACCGTCGCGAGATCCGCCTGGAGGGCGGCGGATACGGCGATCGCGGCCGCCGCGCGCCCCGTGGCGGCGCGCAGCGCCACACGCCGGCTCCATCTGCCCGCGAAGTACCGCCCGCCGTGCATCGTGATGACGTGCGGTCGGCGCAGTATCCCCGCGGCGGCAGCCCCGTACACCGCCATCGTGAAGTCGTGGCTATGGACCAACTCGACGCCTCGCCGCCGCAGCATGTTGACGAGCCCCAGGAGACACCGCCAATCGACGGGCCGTCGCATCACGAACAGCTCGGGGGTGAAGGCGCGGCGGCGGAACTCCGCCGGCAACCACCCGCACCCGTTGCCGGGGACGACAGGGCACACCGCATACCCGCGCTCGCGCAATGCTTCGGCGAGGTGTAGCAACATCTTCTCGGCACCCGCCGGTCCGTCTGATTCGCTGAGCAGCGCGATGCTCAGGCCGCTCTGCTGGTTCATCGTGCCGCGTGAACGTCGTACCAGTTGGACGTAATGGTCTCGCGTACGTGATAGAGCCACGCATACGCGACCTCTTCCACCGAGCGCCATGGTCCATCGGTCTCTTCCGCCATCGGCCCCGAGCTCATCGAGGAGGAACGCGCACCTGGTGCGGCCGTTCGTTCGCGACGGAGCAAGCGAACCGCCCGAGCCAGACCCGGAACCCGGCGCAGCTGCTCCCTTGCCAGGCGCGTCAGGGTCACGGCGGCCGATCCACCGGAGTGCAGACGTGGCGGCATGACTTGTCGAAAGGTCAACTGGTCGATGAGCTTGAAACGCGTGTAGCCGGCGTGCGCGAGCAAGAATAGATCTTCCAGGCGTCCCTCAGACGCCTCGAACGAAACGTAGGCCGGTGCATCGGATGGATCGATGTGGCGCAGGCACACGTGCTCCGCGCCCTCGATGTCCACCTTGAGGTAAAACGGCACGCCGTACTCCTGCACCAGGCCGCTCAGCGATCGAGCCTGCACGGCGACGGAGTGAGTGGCCAAGTCTCCGCGCGAGGCGAGCGCTGGATCGAGCGAGCTCCACACACCCCCATTGCCCTCCGACACGAAGAAAGTCGCGACGCCTTCCTCAGGCGCTAATCCCGCGTTGAGCAGGATCAGCCGGCCGTCGCGAATCTCCTGCGCGAAACGCCGCTCGCAGAAGGCCACCATTGCCGGATTGGCGTCGACACCCACCACCCGGAACCCGCGCCGCAGGTAGTGAGCCGTGTCTTCCCCATTGTTCACCCCGACATCGAAAACGAGATCGCGCTCCATGCTGTGTTCTCCGGTGATGTTGGCTCAGCGGGCAGGCGCCCGTGAGTGCGTGTCGCCAGGAAGGGTGGCAGGAACGGTGCCAGGGGAAGATGTGCGGGCGGGGACGGCGATTCCCGACACTTGTTGCAGCGGCGCGACAGCGGGTACGGCGGTTGTGGTCCGGCGAATCATGCGCTTGAGCGCATGCAGCGCCCGCAGCGCACCCCGCGGAAGCAGGCTGGCCGCGAAGATCGCGAGGGATCGCGGCGACGGCGCCGCGCCCGCTTGCCAGGCGGCGATCACCGCCCGCCGAGCGGAAGGACGCTCCACCGCCGCGAGGTGCGCGTAAGCGAGTCGTAGGAGCAGGCGACGCCGGCTGCGTCGATACGCTTGCTCGACCGCGGCCGTCGGCGGCCGGCGCAGCGCGACGGCTCGATCCAGGCTTACAAGCGCGTTTCGGACCAGCGCAATCGTGTTGCGCGGCGCCGTATTGCAGTCCGGCAGCCCGACGCGCCACTTCACGAGTGGCTCCAGAATCATGGCGACCGGCGATACAGCAGCCACGCGATGAAAGTATTCGGTGTCTTGCGCGACCAGCATGGCCGGATCAAACCCGCCCACGCGCTCGCACAGCCCTCGCTGCATTACCGTGCACTGGGGAGTGGCGAAATTCCCCTCGAACAAGAGTGCGAACGCATCCCCCGAGTAGACGGCATGAGTGCGGCCGGCGGCGACAACGGTCGTGCGCGTCATGACGCTCGCAAAGAACCGCTCCGGCTCGACACCGAGGTCACGAAACACCGGAAATGACCGGGCGAATCCCTGCGGCGGCGGGAGGGGACGTCCCTCCAGGTCGATGACCTGAGAGTCCGACATGGACCATCCGACCTGCGGCACGGCCCGGTGAACCGCCAGATGAGTCTCTAGCTTCCTCTGCTCCCACAAGTCATCGGAATCCAGGAACGCGACGTACTCGCCTCTGGCCTCTTGGACCCCGCGGTTGCGCGCGACCGCGGCCCCCGCGTGCTCCTGCGGGAGGTGACGAACAGGGGGCCCGAATTGCGCGCACAACTCCTTCGTCTGATCTGTCGACCCGTCGTCGACGACCAGGATCTCGAGAATTGGATGACTCTGCTGCAGAACCGAACGGATTGCGCCCCCGAGCCAGCGAGCCCGATTGTACGTGGGAATCACCACCGACACCGTCGTCATAGGCCCAACACATCACAAGATCCGTACCGCGCCACTTGGCCTTCGTACCCTCGCGGTCCGCGAGCTGTGTGGCACAGATACCACACGGTGACGTTGCGCTCACACACGCACCGTTGGGCACAGAAGTTGCTTGCCTGGATGGCGGTCTAACTGTGCGCTTACCTTGAGGTTAGCATCGCTGTACTACCGGGCGCTGCATGCGTCTGGATTGCTCGCGCTCGCGCGTCGACTCTCGAGCGGTGGCGTCATTCTTTGCTACCACAACGTCATCGCAGGGACCAGCGCTGGTGCCTCGGACAGGCTCGGCCTGCATATGCCGCTATCCACCTTCGAGCGGCAGATGCGGTGGCTCGCGAGCAACTACGATCTGGTCCCGCTCGCGGAGTTCGTTGACCGTTTCTCACGCGGCGCATCGCTGCGCGGCGCCGCAGCCGTAACGTTCGACGACGCCTATGCCGGCGTCTTCGATCACGCGTGGCCGCTGCTTCACGCATTGGACCTTCCCGCAACGGTCTTTGTGGTTGCGGAGGCGCCCGCGCGGGACGATGGCTTCTGGTGGGACGACCCCGGTGTGTTGCGCGCCTATTCCCCAGCCCAGCATCGGCGCTGGCTCACTGCGGACTGCGGTGACGGCGGGACGATCGTAAAGGCTCCCGCCCAGCCTCCCTCATGGTGCAGACCTGCGACGTGGCAAGCGATCACAGAGGCAGCCAGATCCGGCTTGCAGCTCGGCGTGCATTCGGCGACCCACCGGTCGCTCCCGACAGTGAACGACCGCGATCTCCGGCGTGAAGTCGTGGACAGCCGCGACGTCATCAATCGCTACACGGGCGTCACTCCTGAATTCTTCGCTTACCCCTACGGCCTGTGGGACGAGCGCGTGAGGCAGGCGGTCCGGTCGGCCGGGTATCGCGCTGCGTTCGCACTCGAGGAAGGTCCTCACGGAGGCACGGGCGACCGATGGACGCTGCCGAGGGTGAACGTCCCCGCTCGCATCGAAGACGCCGCTTTCCAGGCATGGACTGCTGGCCTCAATCCTCGGAGCTGGCGGCTTCTCGCCTGAGGGTCGCCCCCCCCTCCCTCCTCCCGACCGTTCGGATCCACTGTTCGAGCCGCTCCAAATCGCGAACCCCAAGGCGTCCGTGGGTTGGGAGCGTACACAATCGGCTTGCGAGCGCGCGAGCGCCGGGGAAGCTGGCGTTCCGATTCACGCAGTGCGAAGCAAGGCGTGCCAGGTCGCAGAGGGGCTTGGGGTAGCCGGGCATGACACCCAAACGCCGCGCCCCGGAGTCGGTCGCCGAGCGGCGAGCCTCGGGCGATGCCAGCACCGGCAGCCGGAGATAGCCCGGCCGTCCGTGCGGGGGCGCGCTGATCGTCTCGAAGCCGGGCTGCCGCCGCAACTCAATTAACAACCGCTCCGCGTTGCACCGCCGCACCTCAACTTCCCGCTCGGCGAGCGTCCATGTCGCGGAGATGACCGGGCAAGACACGCGGGTCGGTGCTCGCATGGGGCGCGGCTCTCGATAGATCGTCTGCCCGAGGCGGAGAAAAGGCAGCGCCGCGGGGAGCGCGTAGAGGTTCGGATGCTCGAGCAGCAACTGGGCGACGATCCCCAGGAGATCCGGCCAGCCCCGTCGCGACGCGCCGAGGAGTGTCCGCCCGCGCGCCAGGATTTGGTCTCCCACATCATCATTGGCCAGGAGCGCACCGCCGCTGCCGCCGGTCAGCCCCTTCCCGCGCCCGAAACTCAACACCGTGAGCGAGCCTTGAGTACCGGCGGGGCGGCCCTTCACCAGCGCGCCGGCCGCCTGGGCCGCGTCCTCGATCACAACGGCGCCGGCCGCCGCCGCAACGCCATTCACCTCGGCGAGGTCAACGGGATACCCGTACAAGTGCACGACGACGACTGCCGCCGCGCCATGATTCAGGGCCGCGCGCAGCTGGGCGAGATCAGGCCCGAGTGTGTGCGGGTCGACGTCATAAAGGAAGACCGGGACGCCCGCGCCCTCCGCCGCCGTTGCCAGGTCGTAACACGCGTACGCCGGCAGCGCGACCGCGGCGCGGGGCCGATCCCCAATGGCTCCGCGCAGCGCCGCGGTCAGCGCCGCGGTACCGGTTTCGGCGAGGAGCACGGCCAACGCGCAGTACCGCTCCTTCAGGAGCTCGACTACGTGCTCCTCGGCCCGAACCGACCCGCCATTGCGTGCGACAACCGCCCGCGCGCCGGCGACCAGCGCCGCCAGCGAGAGGGGCGAGGAGACGGGAACCTGGTGTCGCCAGGCGCTCAGAGTGCCCTTCCTCTCACGGGAGGAAGCGGACCAGCCGAGGGCCAAGCCGATTCGCGATCGACAGCGGTAGCAAACGCCACACGCGCGGCCCCCAGGAGAATGCAGGGTCGTCGGGCGAGGGCGTGGCGCTGCGGCCGCGTCGTGCGTATTGGCACCACGGCAGCGGCACGTCGGTGCCGCCCCACTGCTGCTTGAAGCGGTGCGTGCCACCACCCGGACTGCACCGGCCGAAGTTGAACACACGCACGCCGCGGGAGATCATCTGCTCCATGAATGCCCAGTACAGAAGCATGTTCGCGGCGAGCGTCCGGGATTCGCGCACCGCACCGGCCCACGTCATTTCGAACTCCCCCCGCCATACGAAGCCGCACCCGCCCGCGAGCGGCTGGTCGCCGCGGTAGACGGCACCGAACACGACGAGATCCGGAAACGCCACGATCAAACGCTCGAAGAACGTCTCCGGCAGGACCGGCGTGCCCAGGTCGCGCATCGTCCGGGAGAACACGTCGTAGAACGCCTCGCGCTGATCCAGGCCGAAGCGTGCGGTGAGACCATCCTTGATCGGGCGGCGGATCTGACTGCGCAGCTTGGACGGGAAGGACTTGGATAGCTCCTCGGCGCTGGACGGCAACCCGAGGAGCACGGCGATCTTTCTCGACGCCACCGGAAGCTCGAGATCCTCACCGGCGCGCGTCCGCAGCTCCAAGAGGTCCGCGCGTGACCGGCGGGCCTCAGCGACTGCCTCCCACGCCAGCTGCCGCCGGGCGTCGGGCGTGCCGAGCGGCCCGCCGTAATTGAGAAACGGCAGCGACACCAGGTAGTGACCAAAGATCCGGCTGTGGACGCGGGCGAGGGGGAGGACTCCCTGCAATTCCCCGTTGCGGTCCGTCGCTACCCGGTACAAGCACTCCGCCCCGAGCGCGTCGCTCAGGACGTCGCGCCAGCCGGCGAGATGACAGAAGCTGCTTCCCGTGGCGCGTGTGACGAAGTCGTCCCAGGTGTCCGTACCGCCGTCGAGCGGTTGCGTCATCATAGCGCCGCCTCGGCCGCGTTCTCTCGGAACCGCGCCACCGTGTCTCGGATGGCGGTAAACCGGAAGTCGATCAGCAACCGCTCGAGCCGCTCCGCCGTGTGCCGTAGTCCGCCGTAGTGCCGCAGCTGCGTCAGCCATGAGACGTCGAGTCGTGGCTGAGCCGGATCGAGCTCCCACGGGTGGATATAGAAGGTGCCCGGCACACCGCGTCGCTCGCATTGGCGGAGCGCGGCCCGGACGACACCGGCCGGAAAAAGACGGAAGTACGCCCCGCCCGCCGCGGGCAGCCGCACCCCGCACCACCGCAGCGTGGCCGGAGGAACCTCCGCCAGGCGTCCGCTCGGGCGCTCCAACCAATGCGGATCCGGCCGGCCGTTGGGATACCCGTAGCCGGGGCGCTGCACCGGAAACAGGCTCGAATCGTACCGGTATCCTTCCTCTATAAGCACGTCGAGCGCCCATTCCCGGCCGGGCACGATCGAGAAGCTCGGTGCACGAAAACCCAGCACCGGTGCGCCGCTGATGTCCTCGAGCAGGTGCTTGGTGCGCCGGATGGAATCCCGGAACTGGGAGGGCGTTTGCTGAGTCACACGCGCGTGGTCCCAGCCGTGTGACGCGATCTCATGGCCCGCGCGCGCGATCGTGCGGACCAGCTCTGCTTGCCGCTCCGCCACCCAGCCGAGCACGAAGAACGTCGCGCGGGCCTCGTGCCGAGCCAGCAGCGCGAGCAGCCGAGCGACTTGCCCGCCGACCCGGGACTCGAACTGGTCCCATGCGGAGCGCGCCACGCGGGACTCGAACGCAGAGACCTGGAAATACTCCTCGAGGTCGATCGTAAAGTGGTGGGCGATCATGCTCGCCGCCGCCGCCGTCGTGCTCGAAGGCTGGCGGCGAAGCGGCGCGCCACCAGGTCACGCGCCCAACGCCACTGCATCCGGCGCCACTCCGCCGCCGGCAGGCCATCGGTCCGGCGTTGGGCGCGCAGCCAGTCGAGCAGATTCCCGACGGGTGCAAACCAGCCGTTCCGCGCGGCGAGCAGCTCGAGGAGTCGCCGGGTCTCCGGGTTGATCGTGCCGGCGCAGCCGAACCCCTTCCCAAAATGGGTCGCGATGATGCAGACGCCGCCTTCGGCTTCGAGCCGCCGCTGGTTCTCGGGCCGCAACAAGTGGTTGAACTCCTCCGCATCCTCGGCGTCGGTGGCGGAGAACCACCAGCGTACATGCGGCCGGCCGGGGTCTCGGTACGGGATGGATGGATTTACGCGCAGCAGGTTGATCTCCGAAAAGGTCAGGTTCCGGACGTACTCGATCTGCTTGCTGCAGAGGTCGCCCCACCAGAACGGCGACCCCGGGCAATGCCCCTGATAAAACCCGGGCGTCGCTTGCGGGAAGGCGAGGCGGTGGACCAACCGCAGGACGGGATCGTCGAGGCGCCCGACGCCCCAGTACAGGTTGTCCCGATTGAATGCGTGGTTGGCATGGATCCGCGGCGGCGCGCCGAAGACACGGCAGAAACGATCCAGCGCCCGGGCCGTCCGCTCTCGCGTGCTGGTTTCCATGGTCGCACCGTGGAAAGCGATCTCGAAGCCGCGGGCGTGCAAGTCGACCACGAAATCGAGGTAGTGCGGGTCGTCCATCGTCTCGGAGAGTGAGAAGTTCCGACTCCCCTCCTCGCAGCGCACGGGCCACACAGTCTTCGTTGTCCGCATCCCGAGCGATTCCAGCAGTCTGTAGACCGGCTGGACGTTCTCGACCGTCGCGACGTCGGTGTCGTCGATCACCGTGAACGCGAAGCGCGCGCCGCCGGGAAACTCATGATCGCGCGTCATCGGGGTTCGCTCACACCTGCCGGAGGGTGAAGAGGTCCACGTCGCGAGCGTGGCGCTGCACGACGGTTGCGGGATCGAGGCGCACGAAACCGGCGCCATTGAGCGGTCCGGCGACCTCAGCGAGAAACTGCCGGAACGGCGTGTTGCGCGGCGTGCCCGCCCACTCGAGACCGGCAGGTGGATTGGGCTGAGTCGCGAGCCATGAAGCGAACGCGTATTCGACGCGACGCTGGAACACGCGGCACGACATGACGAACGATGTGATCGTGTTGTCCGCGGTGATCAGGCAGGCCAGGATTTCGCCGTGGCTCCCAGTGCGGTCGGCGAGCGAGGCACTCAGGAGCCGGCCGCCGCCATCGAGAATCGCGCCGACCTGCTCGTCGGTCACGCGGCGGCCGTTGAGGTTGAACTGGTTCGTCTTGTTGATGAGCTGCACCGCTCTGGTGCGGTCGCCCCGGCTCCGGTCGTGGATCGTCAGCGTCATGGTGAGATCTTGGAGGAATCGCGTCAGATCGGCGCCCTGGACGTCGTGCGTCGCCATGCCTTCGAGGCGACGGCGATACATGTCCGTACGCTCACGATCCTCCGCGGTGATCATACGGTGCGGAAATAGGCGTGCGAGCTCGTCCAGGAACTGGGCGAGATCGTCGTCGTGGTGCGGGAACATGACGCAGCGTACGTCGGGCAGCGCGAGCGAGACCTCCGCTACCTCGACAGGATTGTCGTCGACGAACACGAACGAGTCGAGTCCGAGGTTGAGTCGCTGCGCCAGCTCACGGATTTGCGCCGACTTGGCGTGGTAGCTGCCGATGATCGCGACGAAGTCGTCCTCACGCAGCAGCATGCGACCTGAGCGGAATGGTGCCAGCACGACGTCGGGATCGTTCCGACTCACCGCGCCGAGCATGGTGCCCTCGTGCCGCAGCCGGCGCAACAAGCTCTGATAAACGAAATGCCGATATCCAGGACCCGAGGCCTCGCAGGCAATTCCCTCCGGCCCCTCTTCGGCGATCAATCCGTTCCACAGCACGTTGTCCAAGTCGGTCACCAAGACCTTCCGTGGCTCGGCCGGCGGCGCCGTGGCGACCTCCACCACCGCCTCCGCCACTCTGCCAATCCAGGTCCCCCCGACGGGGCAGCCGCTGGACAGGTAGCCGCCGAGCGCAAACGCATCGGCCGGCAGCAGGCGGGCGCTGAGCCCCAGCGCCAGGCTCTCGAGCGAGCGGGCGAAGGCGACGCTGCGGGCCGGGTCGGGAAAGAGGGGCGGCAGCGGAGCCGGCAGGTACAGCAGACGCGCCTGCGGGCGGCGGGCGAGCAGGCGCGCCGTCTCGGCCGCTCGCGCGTCGAGTGTCTCGCGATCTACAGACTCCGGCACGCCTGATCGCCAGTCGGCTTCCGGCGCGAAATCCCACGGCATCAGAAGAAACACTTCAGTGACCGCGGGATCCGCGTCTCGTCGCAGCGCCTGGGCGAGCGTATTGAAGGGCAGCAAGCGCACGTCGGCGGCGCGGCCACGCCGAGCCGCGGCGGCTCGTAAGTACAGCGCAAACGGCTCCGCTGTCCCCGAGAGGGCGAACAGGAAGGGGAGAGGCTCGCCGCCCCGGAAGGTGCTCACCAAGCGCTGCGCCTCGAGGAACTTCACGGCCGAGCTCGCTCCTCGAGATAGCGACGGATCGCGGCGTACGATGTCAGCTGGATCTGATCGGCGACGTCGATCGAGACGCCGAATTCGCCCTCGATCGCCAGCATGAGCGAGACGTGCGCCAGCGAGTCCCAGGTCTCGACGTCGAGTTGCTGAGTCTCCGTCACATCGGCATCGGGAGGAAGCTCCAACGTCGCGCGGACGATCTCCTGGAGCCTGGATTCGGCTGCGTCGGTCATGATCGCGCGCATCTCAAAACACGTCGTCCGCTGCGCTGTCACCGCGGGCCAGCCACCAGGACGCGAGATCGCTCGGCCACCCCCGGGACCCGCTCACGTCACGCAGAAAGAAATGCACGTTGCCGGCCAGCGGAACGTACGCCCGTCGCGACAGCAGCCGCGTCAGCGCGCGATGGCTGGTCGTGCAAAGAACCGCATCGGCTCCCCCCTCTGACCGGGCGGCTCGCTCAACGCCTGCGAGCAATGCCAAGCCCACGTCGGCGCGCTCCGGTGCAAACACGATATCGGAGATCGTGGCCGCTCGAACGCCACGCAGGCGCGCGTCGGGGCTCGCCTTGGGGCTGAGCAACACCGCGACGCCAACCAGCCGCGTATCATCGCGCGCACTGATGAACGAGTAGCGGCGCCCCTCGGCGCCGTAGCGCCAGCGGAGATATGTCCCGTCGCGCACCGGACCCGCAGCCATGCCCCGGCGTGCGCCGCGCCACAGCTCGTCCAACTCCTCCCCGCTTGGCAGCTCGCCAGCACACCGCGTCGTGAGCCGAGAAGGAGCACGTCCCCTGGCTGCTGCGAGGAGGCGTAGGGCCAGGCCCCCGATCGCACCCGCCAGGCCCGCCACTCCCACGCGTTGTGCCACGCGGACGCTGGCCGTCAGCCACCGCGGCAAGCCCAGCCCCAGCTCCGCAGGATCCAGGCGCCGAGCCAGACTCCCGAGGCGCAGTGGGCGTACGAAGTTCGTGACCGCACCGAGATCGGTGTACCCCAGGGCGCTGAAGAGCCGGCGCGCCGCCGGTGCCACCACCAGCGCCGTCGCGCGAGGTAACTGTGTCGCGAGCTCTTTGCCGACGAGAAAACCGATCGGACCCCTGCGGTATTCGGGCAGCACCATGAGACCCTTGACCCAATAAGCTGGGTGTTCGGCCACGCCGTCCCACAACCGGTGCGGAATAGAGCCGCAGTAGCCTAAGACTCGAGTCCCCTCGAGAACGATCGCGGTTGGCGGTACCTCGCCGGGCGCGGCACTATTCTCCGCGGCCGCCTGTCGCCGGGCGGCCAGGACCGCCTCCGCTGTCACGTCCCCACCCCAGGCTGCCCGGTAGAAGGCAGCGAGTGAATCCGCGTGTTCGTCCGTCGCCAGGATCGCCTGAACCCGGCTCACCGCTGTCAGATTCGCCTCTCAGGTGGCAGTCGAGCCACTGCTTCGCAAGGACTGTGCGCAAGATGCCAGGGGAGAATTTGTGGCGGCGGTGCAGCGACGGGCGATCAGATGTTGCGCGCACGCGACGGGGTTCCGCGGCCCAGCGCGCTGCCTTACTAGCTCACGAACCCGATAGCCAGGGAGGTACTGCGTACGGCGCGGACTTGGATGCGGCTCGCGGTTTCATCCACCGCCCTGCTCACATCCTCGATCATGCCGTAGTCGTGCCAGATCACGAGGCTGCCGCTGCGGACGGAGGCGAGAGCCTTGAGGGTATCGCTCCTGACGTAGTCGTAGGAGTGACAGCCGTCGATGAACACGATGTCGAACGGAACCCCGAGCGAGCTCCAATCGAGAGCTGCGGAATCGCCGTAGATCTGGCGCACCTTGTGGGCGTAGCGTGTATGGCGATATTTCAACGCTGCCGGCGGAACGGAAGTCCCATTGACCGCCTCGCTGGGCACCTCCAACGCCAGGCCATGGTTCCAGCCCGCGGGCAGATCGACGGTGGTTACCATCCCGTCATCCGGGGTGTTGGCCGCAAGATTCAGCGCGGTCCTTCCATCGTAAGTCCCGATCTCGAGTATGCGCTTGGCACCCGTGTGTCGCACGATCGCACACAGCACGGCCATCTCATGCGGGGTTACGGAGGTCTCCGAGTTTGCTCCAAGGGGCTTGACCAGTACTACCTCCGCTTCCTCAATGCCGGGGAGTGCTTGTGTCACGTCAACTCTCGGCAGGACCCCGAACGTCCAACTGCCCACGGTGTGGTAGGCAAGAGGATCCCCGAGGATTGCACGAACCGGTAGCAAGCGGGACGACAACAAGCGCAGGGTGCGCCCCGGATGCCGGATGAGCCGGGGTATGTTCAGACCGATGCTGCGAAGAACAGTCGTCACACCGGGATTGATTGCAAGCTCAATGCCAGGTTCGCGGTGCTCCTGCTGAGGTGCTCACAGGAGCAGCACGGAGACCAACTTCTGATCCGATCCTGACGCACCGGCGGCATCCGTCACCGTCACGGTGATCGTGAAGCTGCGCGGCAGGATAATCACGTACGTGTGGTTCGCGGTAAAGCTGCCCTGGGTCGTCCTGCTGCCCGTGCTTACGTTCCCGTCACCCCAGTCGATCCGGTACGACCACGGGCCGTTGCCGTTTGCGTCGCTGAAGCTGAAGCTGGTCGAGTAGAGCAGGCCGGTGACCGCCGTCTCGTCGGAGCCGGCGTTCACGACCGGCGCGCTGTTGGGCGGCGCTGTGATATTGAACGCGGCGCTCGTGGCGCCCGTCAATCCCGACGCGCTCGCCACCAACGTGTAGCCATTCCCCGCGTTGTTGATGCTCAACGTCGAGAACGTCGCCACTCCACTCACGGCGTTCACGCTCTTCGTTCCCGACAGCGTCCCGCCACCGGGGTTCGCCCCAAGCGCCACGGTGATCAGGCCCGTGTAGCTCGTTACCGCATTCCCTGACGCGTCGCGCGCGGTCACGCGCACCGCGGGCATCGTCTGGCCCGCCACCGTCGTCTGCGGCTGCGTGGTAAACGCCAGGTTCGTCGCCGGCGGCGGCGGGGGCGCCGTGATGTTGAACGAGGTGCTCGTGGCGCCCGTGAGCCCGCTCGCACTGGCCGTCAGCGTGTAGCCGTTCGCCGCGTTGTTGATGCTGAGCGTCGAGAACGTCGCCACGCCACTCACGGCGTTCACGCTCGTCGTCCCCGACAGCGTGCCGCCACCAGGGTTCGCCCCGATCACCACGGTGATCAGCCCGGTGTACCCGGTCACCGTGTTTCCTGACGCATCACGCGCGGTCACGCGCACCGCGGGCATCGTTTGGCCCGCCACGGTCGTCTGCGGCTGCGTTGTGAACGCCAGGTTCGTCGCCGGTGGCGGCGGGGGCGCCGTGATGTTGAACGAGGTGCTCGTGGCGCCCGTGAGCCCGCTCGCACTAGCCGTCAGCGTGTAGCCGGTCCCCGCACTGTTGATGCTCAACGTCGAGAACGTCGCCACGCCACTCACGGCGTTCACGCTCGTCGTCCCCGACAGCGTGCCGCCACCAGGGTTCGATCCGATCGCCACCGTGATCAACCCGGTGTAGCTGGTGACGACGTTCCCTGAGGCGTCGCGCGCCGAGACCCGCACCGCAGGCATCGTCTGGCCCGCCTGGGTCGACTGCGGCTGTGTCGTAAACGCCAAGTTCGTCGCCGGTGGCGCGGTGATGTTGAACGACGAGCTCGTGGTGCCCGTCAAGCCTGACGCGCTCGCCACCAGCGTGTAGCCATTCCCCGCGTTGTTGATGCTCAACGTCGAGAACGTCGCCACGCCGCTCACCGCGTTCACACTCGTCGTCCCGGCGAGCGTCCCGCCATTGGGGTTCGATCCCAGCGCCACCGTGATCAAGCCGGTGTAGCTCGTCACCGTGTTCCCTGACGCGTCACGCGCGGTGACTCGTACCGCCGGCATGGTCTGGCCCGCCACAGTCGTCTGCGGCTGCGTCGTAAACGCCAGGTTCGTCGCTGGCGGCGCGGTGATGTTGAAGCTCGCGCTCGTGGTGCCCGTCAAGCCTGACGCGCTCGCCACCAGCGTGTAGCCATTCCCCGCGTTGTTGATGCTCAACGTCGAGAATGTCGCCACGCCGCTCACCGCGTTCACACTCGTCGTCCCGGCGAGCGTCCCGCCACCGGGGTTCGATCCGATCGCCACCGTGATCAGCCCGGTGTACCCGGTCACCGTGTTTCCTGACGCGTCACGCGCGGTGACTCGTACCGCCGGCATCGTCTGGTTGGCCTGGGTCGACTGCGGCTGCGTTGTGAACGCCAGGTTCGTCGCCGGTGGCGCCGTAATGTTGAACGAGGTGCTCGTCGCGCCGGTGAGTCCGCTCGCACTGGCGGTCAGCGTGTAGCCGTTCCCCACGGCGTTGATGCTCAACGTCGAGAACGTCGCCACCCCGCTCACCGCGTTCACGCTCGTCGTCCCGGCGAGCGTCCCGCCACCGGGGTTCGCCCCCAGCGCCACCGTGACCAGCCCGGTGTACCCGGTGACGATGTTGCCCGCATCATCGAGCGCCGCGACCCGTACCGCGGCCATCGTCTGCCCCGCCTGGGTCGTCTGCGGCTGCATTGTAAAGGCGACGTGGGTTGCCGGCGGTGGGGGGGCCGCGGTGATGTTGAAGCTCGCGCTCGTGGCCCCCGTGAGCCCGCTCGCACTGGCGGTCAGCGTGTAGCCGTTCCCCACGGCGTTGATGCTCAACGTCGAGAACGTCGCCACGCCGCTCACGGCGTTCACGCTCGTCGTCCCCGACAGCGTGCCGCCACTGGGGTTCGAGCCGATCGCCACCGTGATCAACCCGGTGTAGCCGGTGACGACGTTCCCTGAGGCGTCGCGCGCCGACACCCGTACCGTCGCCATCGTCTGGTTGGCCTGGGTCGACTGCGGCTGCGTTGTGAACGCCAGGTTCGTCGCCGGCGGCGCGGTGATGTTGAACGACGAGCTCGTGGCACCCGTGAGTCCGCTCGCACTGGCGGTCAGCGTGTAGCCGTTCCCCACGGCGTTGATGCTCAACGTCGAGAACGTCGCCACGCCACTCACGGCGTTCACACTCGTCGTCCCCGACAGCGTGCCGCCACTGGGGTTTGAGCCGATCGCCACGGTGATCAGCCCGGTGTACCCGGTCACCGTGTTCCCTGACGCGTCACGCGCGGTGACCCGTACCGCGGGCATCGTCTGGCCCGCCACAGTCGACTGCGGCTGCGTCGTGAACGCCACGTTCGTCGCCGGTGGCGGCGGCGCCGCCGTGATGTTGAACGCCGTGCTCGTGGCACCCGTGAGTCCGCTCGCACTGGCGGTCAGCGTGTAGCCATTCCCCACGGTGTTGATGCTCAACGTCGAGAACGTCGCCACTCCATTCACCGCGTTCACACTCGTCGTCCCGGCGAGCGTCCCGCCACTGGGGTTCGATCCGATCGCCACCGTGATCAGGCCGGTGTAGCTCGTCACCGTGTTCCCTGACGCGTCACGCGCCGCCACCTGCACCGCCGCCATCGTCTGCCCCGCCTGCGTCGACTGCGGCTGGGTCGTGAACGCCAGGTTCGTCGCGGGCGGCGGGGGGGCCGCGGTAATGTTGAACGCGGTGCTCGTCGCCCCCGTCAGGCCCGATGCGCTCGCCACCAGGGTGTAGCCGTTGCCCGCATTGTTGATGCTCAGCGTCGAGAACGTCGCGACCCCGTTCACCGCCGCCACGCTCGTCGTCCCGGCGAGCGTGCCGCCACCCGGGTTCGCTCCAAGCGCCACCGTAATCGTGCCGGTGAAACTCGTCACCACGTTCCCCGACGCGTCGCGCGCCGCGACCTGTACCGCCGCCATCGTCTGGTTGGCCTGGGTCGACTGCGGCTGCGCTGTGAACGCCACGTTCGTCGCCGGCGGCGGGGGCGGTGGCGGCGGCGGGGGAGGAGCTCCTCCCGGATTGAGGGCGAGCACACTCGCCAACCACGTGCAAGGTGTGCTCGGCGTGCATTTAGAATCGTTGTCGAAGAACCATCGCCACTGCGGATTGACCGACCCCGGACTCGCTTGCACCGCGCTGTCAGCTTCGGCCACCATCAGAACCCCGTCCCCGAGCGAAATCAGACTCCCGAAGCCCGTGGGCGGAAAACGGCCCACCAGCCCGTTCGACATCGTCACCGCGTAGGCGAGCGCGCCCGCATTGACCGGCATCGCTCCAGGGCCGGCGAGTGTTTCGCCCGACGCGGCGCCCGAAGCCGACCGCGATATCGACGAGTCCACCGCCTGGGCGAACACGCCGGCAACACCCTTCCACGCGGCGATCGAAATCCCGCCGTCTGCGACCCTCGACAGGTTCGCGCGCACTGCCAGGACGTCGACATTGGGAGCGGTCGGGTAGGGATAGCCTTGCACGTTCGTGGCGACGTACGTGGCCATCGAGATGTTCCCGGCGCTGACGTACTCGACCAGATGGTAGCGGTTGCCGACCGGTGGGAAGCCGTCCCGGGCGATGTGGTCGGTCACCGAGTCGACGATGTTGGGTCCCGAACCAGCCCAGAAGACACTCACGACGATTGCATCGCCCGGCTGCGGGCTTCTGGGGTTGAAGCCTTTGATGAAGAAATCGCCGTGCTCAGGGAGCGCGCTGCTCATCGTGTCGAATACAATGCCACCCACGTCTTGGGGCGAGGGCGGCGGGGATATCGTGAACGACGCGCTCGTGCCACTGGCCAGGCCCGATGCGTTGGCCGTAAGCGTGTAGCTCCCGGCCCGGTCGATGCTCAGGTTCGAGAACGTGGCGACCCCGTTCACTGCGGCGACCGTCTTCGTGCCGGACAGAGTCCCGCCGCTCTGGTTCGTCCCCAGGGCGATCCTGATCGAGTCCGTGAAGCTCGTCACCGTGTGACCTGAGTCGTCCTGCGCGGCCACCCGTACGGCCGGCGATATGGTCGCTCCGGCGGAAGTGCCGGTCGGCTGGACCGTGAACGCGAGCCGCGTCGCGGGTGCCGGTGGTGCCGGTGGTGGCGGCGGTGGCGGCGGCTGCCCGACCGCCGGATTGAACCCGATCACGGTGGCGAGCCAGGTGCGGGGCGAGCCCGGTGAGTTGAAGAACCACGTCCACTGCGGGTCGACCGTGCCCGCCGTGGCCCGCAGGGCGTACTCGCCATCGAATTTCATCGACGCGTCACCCGTGGTGGCGATCTGCGTAAAGCCCG